>OHUY01000666.1_pt1 | contig 10978 bp, 4 predicted proteins | sample 1579301 | NCBI WGS metagenome assembly OHUY01 (sample SAMEA3882520, study PRJEB24775) | human gut metagenome | biome: human-associated habitat; feature: intestine environment; material: feces | place: Netherlands | collected 2009/2010
TCATTCCTTTCCCTGCACATATGCAGGATATAATCAGCAGCCATTCAAAAACGCGCATTGGTGAAATGTAACAAAAAGGTGCATTTCTCAACGCGTTTTTCAGCATAATAATTATACACACTATTAAATATAAAAGTAAATAGTACGATTTACTTTCAATATTTTTTTGCGAAAAATCGAAGTTTTATGAAAATTTTTCGGAATTTTTTCGAGGTGCAGAGACAAAAATTTCGGAGTGCGACAGAAATAGAAAAAGCGTCCCGCAATCGGAACGCTTTGTTGATTTTTCACATATCTGCGATTATCCGTTTTCCGACGAATTCGCCCGCGCATCCTCGCTGACGGAAAGCGCATTTGCCAAAATGACCGACGCTATGCCGCCGACTGCAGAAAAGGCAAGAATATCGCCGTCGAGCGCGGAAAGAATCATAATAACAAATGAGGTAAACATATAGACCGCGCAGCCCGCAGAGCGGAAAATCTCGGTAAGATTCAAGAGAATATACGCGAGCAGCTTCAGGAATATAAACGCCGCAGGCAGGATATAAACGAGGAAGCCCAAGATGCCGTAGTTGAGCGCAACGGTTATGGGGTCGGAATGTACCTTTGTCGCCGTCTTTATCGAATCCGTCTGATCGAACAGCGCGGCAAATCTCAGGCCGAAGAGCTTAGTCTGAATATCCCCCTCGCCGAACATCTTTCCATAATAGACCGTTCTGTCAATATTTATCGCACCGGCGTTCGGAAGTGCGGGGCTTCTGAGGGCTCCGAAGCCTATCGCGGCGGCGGGGCTGCGATTCTCCTCCGATGCCGCTGTTCCCGGCTCCTCGGTGTCGGACTTGTCGGTGGTGTTTTCGGTAACGGTTTCCGACTCCCCTGTGCTGTCTTCTCCGGGGAGGGTCGGAATATAAGGTTTTATAAAGCTCTCGAGATCGGATTTGTCCGGTAAGGTAGGCTTCGTCTGCCACCACTTTGTGGTCTCGGTGCTTATTTCCGAGGTTTCTTCCGAGGTGTCGTCAGTGCTGTCTCCCGCAGGTTCTTTTGTGGACTCTGTCGCAGGAGTTTCAGAGCTGTTATCGGTAGTCTTCTTTGTTGTATCGTCATCTTTCTTGTCGCTTCCGGGCACATAGCCGGAGTCGAGGTTCGGGACATAGTCGGAGTTGCCGTCATCATCTTCGTCATCAAAAATCGGATCTTCTCCGTTCGGGTTGACTGTCGGCGACTGCTGACCGTTATATGTATAAAACAGTTCCTTGAAGCTCAATCTGCCGTCAAAGCTGCTCTTGACGGGAGAAACGGGCAGAAACGCAAGGACAAGCACGCAGAAAAGCGCACTCGAAATAAACGCGCGCATCATGGGCGGGTTCTCTTTTCTTCCGTCTCTCCACGAAGAAAAGGTCCAAATAAAGAGACCCGCAGAGAATATGACGGACACAAAAAGTACGGGCTTAGAATTTGAAAGCACTGCGCCGACGAGAAGCAAAATACTGCCCGCCGCCGGGACTATCCACGAGAGCGCCGCGTCAATCGGCTTTGCGTTCTCCGCCTTTTTTCTGCCGAGGCGCGAGACCAGAAAAACGAGCGCGGAAGGAATAAGCAGGGCGAGCGCCACCGCAAACGAGGTCGAATAGTGGAAGGTGCCCTTCTTGGAAATATAGTTTGTGACAAGAGTAATCGCATAGATAAGCGCCGTTGCCGCAATAACCGAGGGGTGCACTCTGCGTCCGACGGTCTGCGCGGTCTCGAATATAAGCAGGAACATAAAGGCAAAGAAGAACGTATCCGCCATGAGTCCGAGCATATAGAGGAACGTAACATGGTCGCCGCGGGTCGCGCTCATCAGGCACATCAGTATGATATATGCGGCCGCGATGCCGTTATAAATCTTAAACAGCCGGCTGTATCTGCCCTTGTAAAAGCCGAGGGTAAACACGGTGACGGCAGCTATTATGAGTGCCCTTACAGCACCCGAGAAGCTGATATAATTCGCCTTGCCGAGATTGATGACAACAGATGAAATTATATCGAGCAGCGGCTGGATAACAACCAGCGCGCAGGTTACGATATAGAGCAGCGCACCCTTTTCGTTGTTTGAACTTTTGACAGTTTTCTGATTCTTCATAATTCACTGTCCTTCCCGAAAATCATTTTCATTTTCCGCTTTGATTATACCACAAACCGCAAGAATTATCAATCCGTATCAGAGCGTTGTAACCGCCATTCCGCGGCTCTCCTTGAACTCGACAAAATCGTCGTAGTTGCCCGAGTGGTCGATAATGCCGTCGTCGCATATTTCGATTATCCTGTTTGCCACGGTATTGACTATTTCATAGTCGTGCGAGCAGAACAGGACATTGCCCTTAAATTCCGACAGTCCGTTGTTGACGGCGGTTATGGATTCGAGGTCGAGGTGGTTCGTCGGCTGATCGAGAATGAGCACATTTGAGCCGAAGAGCATCATTCGTGAGAGCATACATCTGACCTTTTCGCCGCCCGAAAGGACGTTTACGGGCTTCAAAACCGCGTCGCCCGAGAACAGCATTCTGCCGAGAAAGCCGCGGATATAAGTTTCTGTCTGATCCTTTGAATATTGGCGCATCCAATCGATAAGATTGAGGTCGGAGGAAAAGAATGCGGAGTTGTCCGCAGGGAAATAGGAGCGCGATGTGCTCAGTCCCCACTTGAAGCTGCCGCTGTCCGGCTCCTCCTCTTCCGTGAGTATCTTAAATAGCATGGTTATCGCCTGCTCGCTCTTTGCGACAAATGCGATTTTATCATTCTTGCGCACGGTGAAGCTGACATTGTTGAGCAGCTTTACGCCGTCGACCTCTTTTGTGAGTCCCTCAACGGTGAGGATATCCTTACCGACTTCTCTGTCCATATCGAAGCCGACAAACGGATATCGGCGGCTCGACGCGGGCTCCTCGATAGTCAGTTTATCAAGCAGCTTCTTTCTCGAGGTCGCCTGACGGGATTTCGATTTGTTTGCGGAGAATCTTGCGATGAACGCCTGAAGCTCCTTCGCCTTCTCCTCATTTTTCTTGTTCTGCTGTTTTATAAGCTTCTGGATAAGCTGTCTCGACTCGTACCAGAATTCGTAATTGCCGACATACATCTTTATCTCGGAATAATCGATATCGACTATTCTCGTGCAGACATTATTTAGGAAATGGCGGTCATGCGAGACGACAATGACCGTTCCGAAATACTCGCTCAGGAAGTCCTCAAGCCACTTGACGGCAGCTATATCGAGGTCGTTTGTAGGCTCGTCGAGCAGGATTATATCGGGGTTTCCGAAAAGCGCCTGTGCAAGCAGCACCTTGACCTTCTGCGAACCCGAGAGAGACGACATCTGCTCATAGAGCAGGCTCTCGTCAAGGCCGAGGCCCTGAATCAACTTCGACGCATCGGACTCCGCCTCCCAGCCGTCGAGCTCGGCGAACTCCTCCTCGAGCACGGCGGCACGCATTCCGTCCTCCTCGCTGAAGTCCGACTTCTCATAGAGCGCGTCCTTTTCTTTCATTATATCGTAGAGGCGGCGGTTGCCCATTATCACGGTGTCGAGCACGGTGTATTCGTCAAAGGCATAGTGATCCTGGCGCAGCACCGACATCCTGACCGTCGGCGGGATTATAACCGAACCGTGCGACGGCTCAAGCTCACCGCAGAGTATTTTCAGAAATGTTGATTTGCCCGCGCCGTTTGCTCCGATTATACCGTAGCAGTTGCCGGGCGTAAATTTGAGATCGACGCCCTTAAAAAGGGTCTGTGTGCCGAAATTGAAGCTGAGATCGGATACTGTTATCATCTTTTTCTCCCGTTTTGCGTTGCACCGACTCATCCTGTCGGGTGCAATATTGTAATAAATATCTGCGGGCAAACGTATTCACCCGCAGTTTAATATGATACCACAAATACAGAATTTCTTCAAGTACGGATAGGATAGATGGTGGGATGGAGCGGTTGAGCAAAAACAAGCAAGCGGTTTTAATAAAATCCGTTTATATATAGCCCAATCTCCGAATCATCATCTGTGCCAAACAGTTCACCGAACTTTTTGTTCGGCTCCTCACGTCTGCATCTGTCGGGTACCGCTTGTGTATGATAATAATCTCTTTCTTTTACAGTGTAATTAAAATACCGCAAGGTTTTTGTCTCATTCGCGGAGAGTCGGATTATACTCGAAACAGATCATTTAGTTTTTGAGCGATATTTGAAGAGTCACATATCGTTTCTATTCCTAACTTCCTCCCACGCTGAATCTCCATATCGTTTTGGGAAGCGGCGCTCGAATCAACAAGCAATACCGGTATCGTGTTGATTCCGAACGTTTTTGGCAGCGAGTACAGCTTGTGATAGAATTCGTGACTTATGGCATTTGTCGCCTTGCACTCAACTGTTAAGGTTTGGAACCCTTTCGTCAAAACCACATCTATTTCATTTTTCGTTCCGTGCTCTTCGCTCCATGTTACTTCAACACCCATGCTCACGTCGTCAAAAAAGCCGGATTTTAAAGCTTCATAATATGTATGCAACTTGAACAAATATCCTTCACTTAACAAAAGTCTTATTATCGGCTCTCCCGCAAAAGCAAAGGACACTGTCGGTAAATCTGATTCTTTAGCCGGATCATTCTTTCGCAGGAAGCGAATCAATCCGTATCTTTCCAACGCTTTCAGCATATTCCAGCACAACTCATAAGCCTCTTCGGGTAAGGCCAAATCGGATATTAGCATCGGCTTATAGTTTACCCTGTAACCATCCGGCAATCTTACAATATCCAGCAAACTGTCTTGAGATATTCGTAACGGATCCGACATCAAGCTGTTTATCGCTCCCCTTAGGCACGGAATCGGAGCTTTAATGACAAGCTCTTTCATGTTTGAGGATCTGTCTTCCCACGAATAGCCTGCAAAAAACGCATTCTCCGAGCCGTTTAGTGCAGAAAGAAATTTTTCCAAAAAATCTTCACAAAAATCGGGAACATATAACAACCAATCCGGTGCGTCAGGATTAAAATCGCTATTATCGCAGTGAATCTCGATCAATTTGCAGTTCGTTTCAAAGAACTCCGAAATCGCCTTACACAGCATCTTCCACGCAATACCGCAAGCGTTCTTATCTGATATACAGAATTCTTTCGCTTGTCCGGAATAGAGCTCCCATGTCTTTTTATATGCAAAATATAAATCCGTCTTTGATTCTTGAAGAAATCCTCCTTTTGAGGTATACAAATCTTCCATAAAAAGAATCGGAGAATTTTTTACATATTCCAAGGAAGCGGAATCATCATCTGTGATAAAGCTCCGTGTTATCGCATCAAATCTATACACGGGAAGCTTTCGTTTGTTCGCTGTCTTTTCGTCCTCTGCCACATAGTTGGCACTTTGCAGAAAATCGCTGAGTGCTGTTTCATTAATTTCTATAGCAGTAAATTTTTGGCTGCTTTTCTGCATCAAAAATCTATGCAATACGTTTGTCTGTTGTCCGCAATTATACGGCAACAAATCCACCGCACATATCCTTTGAATCCCCTTGATTTTATAAATTAATTCATAAGGAGTGTCGCATTTAATGTCGAACAGCAGTTTAATGTTGAATTTAGTTTGCAAACCGTGCTTATCGACAATATTTGATGCATAATTCAACGCCTCCAAAAGTCCCGATTTGTCCTCGGCCATCATATTACTGTCAACAACATAAGTTATATATTTCGGATTCAGCATAAGTGCCGACGCAATATTGGAAAAAAGTCCGGAAGATGTATTATCGGACTTTTTTTCGAAGTACAGAGGCACACAAAGGTGAAGAGCCGTGTTATATGTCAATATAAACGGAAGGTTCCTTATAAGTGCATCATCCTTCATTTTCCAATCTGTGAACGAAGTGTATTCGACTATCGGCAGCATATATTTACCGAGTTCGTTCATCCGATCTGTCACTTCTTTAAGTTTGCATTCCTTCGCATACCGTATGATCTGTGTTACAATATGCCTATATTTGCTTAAAATCTCTTTGCCGTTGTCCAAATTATCAAACAAATCATTAATGACACCTAAAAGAGATTCGCACAAAAGCAAAAGCTTACGATCGCCGGCTATGCTATGACATAACAATTCACACTTATCGCGTATAACCTCTTTTGTTCTTTTGTCTTTAATTATTTCCGCCCAATGTCTATGAAATTCAATGCTTAACCGATCAAGCGGGTCAAGAGTCTGTGTGCTAACTGCCGTATCATTCCATCGAGCCCTGTTATCGGTTTTCTTGATATTCCATTCCGGAGTGCTTAAACCTAAAGAAACTTCACTCGGAACGATACACGGATGACTTTTGTTTGCTTCGTTTTTCGTTGTCGTTGTGAGAGCATATATCTCGTTGAGCGGCATAGTCTTCCAGCCATTGGTAATTTTTTCCAAAACCCATCGCCTGTGCTCATACCAGATTAATTCTTTAAATTCACGCCATGCTTCACTGTTTTGTATTATTCCGTTTTTATCAAATTGAAATCTCCTTGAAAACTCCAACGCAGCCTTTTCCGGATTATCAAAGTCCAATTCAATTCCCACGCTGTAAAGCTTATAAACGATACTCAAAGAGTTTTCCATAGATGAGCTGAAATTGTATTTTTTTCTGAATTCCCGCTCCGCACCTTCAAAATCGTTTATATAATCCTTGTACCAAGACATATGGATGTTGAACGCCATCTGCTTGAGAAATCTATATTCCTCAGACTCGCTCAAAACTTCGGCAACATTTACAGGATAAAGATTTTTCTGCGTTCGTTGTCTGTACTGTCTATACTGAACATACGCTATTGTCGTTGTGTCTTCATCAAACACCGGAGTATTATCGGTATTTCTAAGGTTGGCGCAGATATTCGCAACTCCGGAATTTAGAGTTTGTTCGTTCAACGCAATAAATACATAAGAATACTTTTTTTGCTGTATAACCTTTCTGAGCTTCTTTTCTGTAATTCTTACGGAAGTCTCTTCTGAAAAAGACAAATCCAAGTCCACATCACAAAAGTCGAGATATCCATACGGATTCGAGCTTAAATCGGGATACTTTGCAGTTATATTTCCATCTATAACAACAAAATCCCGCAAAGATTTTCGCTTATCGAGATAGTCTTTTTTTCTTCTTTCGCAATCCTTTGTTGCTACGGTTATATGCAGCATACAATCTTTTATCTGCGACAGTTCAAGCGCAAAATCAATAAATTCGGAAGCATAAGTACCGCAGCCGAGCACAAGTACATTATGAACCTTCTCTCCGTTCTCCCCGGTCGAAAAGAACTTATAGAGCGGACGTTTAATCAATAACTTTTCAATTGCTCCGGCTGCACCGTATTCTTTATCTGACGCCTCCTCTTCCTCAACAAGATTAAAGGATGTTCTGTATCCCGGTCGCTTTGCTGCCAATTTCCCGAAACCGGTGTTTTCAAGAATATCTTCAATATCCTTTACCATATCTTCGACGACACAATATTTTCCGCACTCATCATTGAATCGATTCAATGACTTCTTTATTATCAGCGCAAGTTTTTCCTGAATCAAGCTGCTTCTTGTTTCATCTGAAGAATTCAGCAGTTCCGAATTCGCTAAATCAACAGCTATATTATCAAAGGCAGCTTTGCTGTATTCGGGCATCCCTTCACAAAAATGAACATTTTTAAAAGAGCCATTATTTTCTTTTATTACAAGTGCATAAAACAATATTGTGCCTATAGAATAAATATCCGATTGAATTCCGCATCTGTCTGTCCAGCAATTTTTCACCTCTTCGCTTCTGAAAAACCGTGTGCCGGCAGAAAAAACTCTCCGATTTGGATCCATGCCGTAAAGCAAAGAGTTTGTATCATAAAGATTTATAACGGCATTATCCTTGTCAACCTTGTTGGAATATAATTGCACTCCAAAATTATATGGATTCAAATCCAGATGATACAAAGCAAATCTATGAAGTACCTGTATGCATTTCGCAAGTTCAAGAATGCATCTGAGAATGTAATCCGTCTCTTTAATATAGTTTCCGATATTGATATTCCGCTCATAGGACTCCCGCATTTTATCGCACAGTTCGTCCAAATACTCTTGGAATTGTTCATATCCTGCTTCGTTTTCCACCCACACATAAAAGGATGTATTCTTACGAACAATTTCCCTATCAAATTCATCGCTTTCGGGCATGGAAGGTATTCCGCAATAATAACTGTAATGCGGAATATACTTGTTCAGATCTTCTTCAAAAACACTTTTGCTGTCTTTGTTCCTTTTCTCATTTATTATGGCATATGAATTTTCATAGGCACTTCTCAAGGCAAAGAAGTTTTCAAACGTCCCGTACTTAGCATATAACTGATTTCTGCTTGCATCATCTACAGATATCGTCCTGTCCAAGTGGACTTCAAAACCGGAATCATCAAAATCAACAGGATAAAACTCTTTCAATATGCCCCTTCTTGAAAGCTGCTCATCTCCAACGATTTTTCTAGCTCTGTAGCAAACGGCCGAGCTTCCTTTTCCCTCCAGTCCTTCAATGACAAATGAATCCGGCAGCGTATCATTACTGCCTGATTTTAAAGAATCGTCAACATCGCCGGAATTAAACCGCTTAGGAACATACGGAAGCAGTTGAATTATGCTGCCATCAGCCAATATTTTTCTTTGATCGTACAAATCGTTCATAGCGCTTCCTCTCTTTTTCGTTTACAAGACCGCCAAAAATGAACAGTCGTCAAACATCTTAACGCTCTCAAGATAGTCCTCTATGCCTTCAACGCTTTCGCTGCGCATTGCGACACGATTGTCTTCATTCATATAAAACAATTCTTTCCAACACCCGTCCGTGCATAACACAAATTGTGAGTTTTCAAAATAGCTTTCTATACTGAACCCGACATCCTCATTAGCAAAATCGGTTAAAACAGTGCAAGTCTCATTGTTTTTATAAGCGTTCACCGGATTCTTTTGGCATATGCTCTCCGGATACAATGCAAAAACTTTGCTGTCGCCCAAGACAAAGGTCATGACCTGCTGCCTTTTTTTGTGTACACATATGAAGCACAACGTGCTGGCAAAAGACATTTCATTTTCATTTAAGTCACCGGCGACTTTGTTTATCTTGTTCCTTATATTTGATAGGATGAGATTTATAGTTTTCTCCGGCTTGGAATCGAAATAATAATCTATGTCATCCAAAATGATCTTCGCGCTTATTTTACACGCAATCTCGGCGCCTTTTCTGCTGTTTTCGCATGATGACGCACCGTCTGCCACAGCATAAAAAGCCCCCGCAGCCGTTTCTTGAGTATATATATAATCTTGATTATCAAGATTGTTCTCTTTGTGGTATTCACCCGTCTTGGAATACTCTATCGACTGCAAATTAATTGTTTTTCCCTCCTCGAAAGCTTACATCATAGAAAAGAGATACGTTTTCCACAGATTTCTATATGTGAAATAAAGCAGTATTATGTCGAATAAATTCTTATGATTTACTTCCATAAAGCCACCGTCTATGAGCAAATCATTCAGCCCTCTATAGCTTTTCTCTCCAAGCTTAAAACGATGTTTCTCTTGTGCATAGGTATAGAACTGCGAAAAATCATTAAACGGTTTTTCTAAGCCTTTTTTATTTGAGATAATTTTTTCGTTCAAAACATAATTGCAAGCAGCAATCATCAAATTGGCTCTTGTAACAATCAGCGAGCCGTTGTTCTTAATCCCAAACGCAAGCCTTTTATTCTTCTCCTTGTAATAATTTCGGAAAGTCTTTTCGGCTTTTAAGATATCTTCAAAATTCCAACAAGCGCGAAGCAATCCCGCATCATAGCCAATAACGGGGTTGACATAATTGTCGTAAACAAACATTGAAGCGATCTCATCAATACAAACATCTCGTTTTTCCAAGCACTTGCCATTTTTTTCTTCGGAATCAAACACTATTCTAAATTTCTTTTTAATCAATCGTTTTGTTGACTTTAATCTGTCTATAGAGATCGGTTCACTATTCCCGTCAAAGATAAAAATATTGTCGTATTCTTTTTTTCCAATCATCGAGTATGATGAATTTTTCTTTGTCGCATTTATTTCATTGCGCGACAACGGGGTGCCATCGCTACGAAAAAACTCGGTTCCCATAGGTGCCATGAGATAACGAAATCTTTTTTCAAACTCGTCTATAGGCATCATTAATCCGGTTTTATATGCAATTCCGGTTCGCTCTGAGATCAGCTGCTCTACGTCATCCTTCGAAAGCTCTTTTTTGCCGTCGTAAACTCTAAAGTGTCCAATCCCGTTTCTTGCAATAAAATCATCCTGCTGTAATTGCCTTCCGTATTCATCGCGGAATCTAAAACCGCTAACCGTATCGAAATAGTCTACAACAACTTTTTCTTTCATCCGAGCTGTTTCCCGTTTTGTCGGCCGGCCATTATCGTCAATATATACGTACTCTGTATGATAGAAAGGAGAAAGCAGCTCGCCGACAATATATTGAGCGGTCTTTGTTTCAGAATATATATTTGTATTCATTTCACGACTTCCGATTACCAAGCTGCATGTATTAGCTATTCCGTCATAGCTGATGTAACTGTTGTCTAAATTTATATTTTCTAATGAGGTTTTCACAATAAGAGACCTCAGCTCTTTAAGCTTTTTTTCCTCCGAATCACTTCTGTTTTGCTTGCAGTTAAGCTCTTGTATTTCACACCAAACGGAATTTGCATTATTAAAAAACTCTGTTAAATCCAAAACAATACCGTCGGCATATTGATCTACTTCTCCCGGGTCATCACATTCCTTTAACGCTATTTCCATAGCCGCAATCCTGAGCACCTCGGTAAAACGTTTATTGGGCTTTTCACCGCTAAGGGCTTCACTCAAATCAAGGCAGACGGTAATGCTGTCTTTTTTGCAAGCATACCTTCTGAGAATCATATCCTTAAAATCATTTACACCTTTGTGCGCAAATT
>OHUY01000675.1_pt1 | contig 10859 bp, 7 predicted proteins | sample 1579301 | NCBI WGS metagenome assembly OHUY01 (sample SAMEA3882520, study PRJEB24775) | human gut metagenome | biome: human-associated habitat; feature: intestine environment; material: feces | place: Netherlands | collected 2009/2010
GCTCTTCCGATCTAAGTGCTGAGGGCGTGGAAGTTTCCTATGCAATGGGAAGTGAATTTTCAGAGGCTGACGAGGACGAGAAAGCAAAAGCACTGGCACTTGCAGCAAAGAGCGATGTGATCGTAGCTGTTGTCGGCGGTTCTTCTTCCCGTTTCGGCGGAGCTGTGTTCGATGCAAACGGTGCAGCATCCAAGGGAACCGGCAGCCGTTCGATGGACTGCGGCGAGGGAATGGACACCGCAAAGGTTCACATCCCGGCAGCACAGGAAGAACTGGTTGCAGAGCTTGCCCGCCTTGGCAAGCCGATGGTAACCGTTGTGATCGCAGGAAGAGCATACTGCATCGAGGATATCGAAAATGCTTCGAATGCCCTTCTGTATGCGTTTTATCCGGGTCCGATGGGCGGCAAGGCCGTTGCAGAGATGCTCTACGGAACCACGAATCCGTCCGGCCGTCTCCCGGTATCCATGCCGCGCCACGCCGGTCAGATTCCGGTGTGCTACAATTACCGTACCTCCGTCGTTCCGGCATACTGCGATATGACGAGCCAGCCGCTGCATACGTTCGGTGAGGGAAAATCCTACACGACGTTTGCGTGCAGCGATGTTTCCGTGAACAAAGAAGAAAACGGTGCTGCCGTTTCGTTTACCGTAGAGAACACCGGTGCCATGGCAGGAACCTCCGTTCCGTGTCTGTATGTGCGGAAACGTTCTGGCGGTGTGGTAGCGAGAATCAAAGAGCTGAAAGCTTTTACCAGAATTTCTCTTGCACCGGGTGAGAAAAAAGAAGTTTCGTTCCAGCTTTCCAAAGAGGAGATGAACTTTGTCCAGATTCCGGGAAAACCGGAAGTGATCTGCCATGACTATGAGCTGATGCTCGAGGATGGAGCAGAGAAATGGTGGAGCGGAAATGTAACTGAAATGTAAGGTTTGACGGAAGATAATATAAAAAGTAATAAAACTGAACAAAGGGAGAAAATATGTTGCGAAACAAAACGACGTATTTTCTCCATTTTTGTTTCTTTGAAATGGACGAAAATACGAAAAAAGATAACATGGATCACGGCCGCAAGGGACAGAAAAACCGAAAAACGCGTCGAAATATAGGAAAAGTGCTTAAAAAACGCCTGCTTAAATTGCGTAAAAGTAACAAACTGGTATATATATTCAATTAATGGTTGACAAATAAGGTAACAAAAGGTAAAATAAATTCATCAAAACAGTGTTGGATAAATCTTAAATAACAGATTTGATTGTGGCAGTTGTACAAAAAAGAAGCAGCATGCGAGGATGATACGAAAGCAAAATGTTCAAAATGTTCACGACAAGGGATGCTCCAATCAAGGAAAACACGAAACCTTTAAAAGGGAGGACAAGAGAGAAATGAAAGAGAAACCAACAAAAGCAAAGAAAAAAGGCCGCACCATCCGCGCCTTTAAGAGAGACATCTCGCTTTGGCTTTTCTGTGTTCCGGGCGTAATCCTGACATTCATCTTCAGCTACATTCCGATGTATGGTGTACAGATCGCGTTCCGCCGCTTTAATGCGACAGCCGGAATCACAAAGAGCCCGTGGGTAGGCATGTACTACTTTGAGAGATTCTTCAACTCTCCATACTTTGCTTCCACCATCAAGAACACATTGATCCTGAGTCTGTACGGACTGGTTGTATCATTCCCGATTCCGATCATCCTGGCACTGATGCTGAACTCCTTCCGCCATAAGAGATACCGGAAAGTGATCCAGACCGTCACCTACGCGCCGAACTTCATTTCCACCGTAGTTATGTGTGGTATGATCATTCTGTTCCTGTCTCCGTCCGTCGGTGTTATCAACCACGTACTGGAAGCAATCGGAATTCCGGCGGTCAACTTCATGGCGAAAAAAGCCTACTGGAGACACATTTATGTGTGGACCGGCGTATGGCAGAGTACAGGATGGAGCTCTGTTATTTACTTCGCAGCACTCGCCGGCATCAGCCCGGAGCTGCATGAGGCGGCAAAGGTAGACGGCGCAACGAAATTACAGCTGATCCGTCACATCGACCTTCCGCTGATCATGCCGACCGCGACCATTCTTCTGATTATGAACTGCGGAAGCATTCTTTCCGTCGGCTTCGAAAAAGCCTTCCTTCTGCAGAACAACCTGAATGCCAGTGTATCCGAGATCATTTCCACCTACGTCTATAAGGTCGGTCTGATCAACAACGATATGTCGTATTCTTCAGCAATCGGTCTGTTCAACACCATCGTAAACATGGTTATGCTGATCATTGTCAATACGATATCTGATAAACTTTCGGGCAACAGCCTGTGGTAGGAGGAAACAAAAACATGAGTAAAGAAAATACCGCAGTGACAAAAAAGAAAATAAAACGCTGCAAAGAGGACGTCGTTTTTGACGCAGCCTGCTTCATTATCCTGACGCTGGTTCTGTTTGTTGTGGCATATCCGCTGTACTGGGTTATCATTTCATCCATCAGTGCGCCAAGCGCCGTATCGAGTGGTAAAGTACTGCTTCACCCGATCGGATTTACCCTGAAGGGCTACGCAGAAGTATTTAAAAACGACCAGGTTATGAGAGGCTTTTTAAACTCCCTGATCATCACCTTCTGCGGTGTCATGGTCAACCTGATCGTAACGCTTCCGACATCATATGCACTTTCCAGAAGCAATTTCTCCGGAAAGAAACCGATCACCATTTTTTATCTGATTACCATGTTCTTCGGTGGCGGTCTGATCCCTACCTACCTGGTTATTCAGAGACTGCAGATGCTGAACACCATCTGGGCACTGATTCTCCCTGGTTGCTTAAGCGTCTACAACATGATCGTGGCAAGAACCTTCTTCAAGTCGAATATTTCGGAAGAGCTGTATGAGGCAGCTGAAATTGACGGCTGTACCCAGGCGAGATTCTTTTTCCAGATTGCACTTCCGCTTTCCAAAGCGATCATCGCAATTCTGGTTCTGTACTATGGTGTCGGCCACTGGAACTCATACTTCTCGGCACTCGTTTATATTTCGGACAAGGCGAAGTATCCGCTGCAGCTGGTTCTGCGTAACATCCTGATCACGAACCAGACCGCGCTGTCCCAGACCGCAACAACGGCAGCAGCGAGAGCAGCTCTGCAGGAAAAACAGCAGCTGATCGATGTTATGAAATACTCGCTGATCATCATCAGCAGTATCCCGGTTCTGGTTATGTACCCACTGGTGCAGAAACACTTTGTAAAAGGTGTTATGATCGGATCCATGAAGGGTTGATTTACAGCAGAAACTTATTTAACGATTTATCTGCCGCACGGGAAACAGCGGTATGTAAATAAAGGGTCCGGACAACGGACAGGCAAAAGCGCTTCCGGCGGGAAAATGCCGCCGGAACAACACAGGAGGGAAAATCATGAAAAGAAAAGCAGTCGCAGCAGTTTTAACTGCAGTAATGGTGGCATCTATGTTTACCGGATGCGGAAGTGATAAGGGAAGCAGCTCTGCAAAGAGTACTTCTGCAGCATCCGCAGCAAACGACACCGTGGATGAGGACGGAAAAGTAAACGGCATTATGTATCAGGAAGGCCTTCCGCTGGTAGATGAGGGAGCTTACACCTTCTCCATCTTCTGCGATGATTCCAGCGAATCCGGCGAGTTTATCATGCTCGATGAGTTCAAAAAACAGACCAACGTAGACGTTGACCTGAAAATTTATCCATACGAAACAGCAACAGAGAGACTGAATCTGGACCTGAACTCCGGAGATTACGCAGATGTGATCGGCGGATGGACCTTAAGCGACAATGCAATCCTGACCTATGGTGTAAACCAGGGCGTATTCATTCCGCTGGAAGATTATTTTGAGAAATATTGCCCGAACATTTCTGCGATCCTGGATCTGCCGGGTGTAAGAGAAAAAATGACAGCACCGGACGGACACATCTACACAATTCCGTACGTATGTGCCGATTCAACCGTTGGATACAGCCCATACATCAATACGAAATGGCTGGAGAATGTTGGCATGAGCATGCCGACCACTACAGACGAGTTTGAGGCAGTCTTGAAAGCCTTCAAAGAGCAGGATGCAAACGGCAACGGTGACGCTTCCGATGAAATCCCGTTCTCTACCGACCCGAACAACAAACATATCGAGGCTATGGCCGGTTACTTCGGACTTCCGATGAACAAACTTGGTATTGCAATCCAGAATGAAAAGGTTGTTTACGGCGGTGTCAGCGATACATACCGTGAGTTCCTTTCCTGGTTCCACAAACTGTATGCAGAAGGACTCGTAGACGTAGAGCTTTACACACAGGACAGCTCCACATGGGAAGGTAAAGGAAATCAGGACCTGTACGGCGTTTCCATCGCATACGGAAGCGGAGAGTTTACCGGAATCCCGGCTGCAGAGGAAAGAGGCGATTTCGACTCCATGCCTGTTCTGAACACAGACAAAGACGGAATCTGGCTGCGCGATACGGAAGGCTTCAGCGTATACAGAACCCAGGCTGTCATCACAAACAAGGCAGAGCATCCGGAAATCATCTGCCGCTGGTTTGACAATGCATTCGCACTGGAGAACGGCATCGGCTGCAACAGAGGACCGGTTGGTGTGATTGTAAACAAAGAGGATGACGGATACCATGCGATTGACACCACCACACTGTCTGAGGAAGATCAGGAAAAATATTCCTGGGGCAATCTGTGGCCGCAGTCTCTGCCGAAATATCTGCCGGCAGACTTCGAGTTTGTAGAAGAGCATCCGATGTATGATGAGAAAAAAGCAACAGAGGAAGCTTATGAGGCAAATCTGACCAAAGAAATTATTCCGTCCTACTGGATTGACTTGGATAAAATTGATACCTTCTCTGATACGAACACAGCAATCAAAGATTTCTTTGAGCAGCAGCAGGCGCAGTTCGTATGCGGCGAGCTTGACATTGACAACGATGCTGACTGGCAGGCTTATGTAGATGGTATGTACTCTCTGGGACTTGAGGACTGGGTAGCAACTCAGGGTATCGAGGAAATCGCGAAATAAACAGGAAAAGGTAACGATATTTCCTGTGGCGTGAAAAAAGGCATATTACAGTGTAAAACGGTAATATGCCTTTCTTTTTGGGCAAGAACTGATATAATGGGAAGAAACAATAAAGGGGTAATTAGATCGGATAAAAAAGCTATGCCCGGAGTCTTTTAATCCGGGAGTACAAAAAAAGGAGGATCTGGAAGATATGATGCAGGACTGGTTTCGGAACGCGAAGCTGGGCATTTTTATCCATTATGGGATTTATGCGGTGGGTGATGTGTCAGAGTCATGGTCGTTCCACAACGGAAATATTTCTTATGAAGATTACATGAAACAGTGTGAAGGCTTTACGGCATCGAAGTTTGATGCAAAAAAATGGGCGGAGCTGTTTCAAAAAGCAGGTGCGCAGTACGTGGTTATGACAGCAAAGCACCATGACGGCGTGGCACTGTTTGACACCGGATATAGTGATTTAAGTGTTGTGAAGAAAACGCCGTCAGCGCGCGACCTTGTAAAAGAGTATACAGCTGCCATGCGTGAGGCAGGTCTGAAGGTCGGCCTTTATTATTCGCTGATCGACTGGTCGGATCCGCGGTATCGCACGGTTTACCCGGAAGGAATGAAAAAAGAAGACTGTCTGAACGATATCTATGGTTCCCCGGCCGGAAAAGAGGAGGAGCCGGAGAAATGGCAGGAGTTTCTGGAATTCAACAATCATCAGTTAAAAGAACTGATGTCAAATTACGGAACGGTGGATCTTTTATGGTTTGATGGTGACTGGGAACGGAGCGCGGCACAGTGGAAGATGCCGGAATTCAGGGAATATCTGCATACGCTGAATCCGAACGTTGTATTGAATTCGAGAATGCAGGGCTATGGAGATTATGAGACACCGGAGCAGGGAATTCCGCTGTACGGACCGAAAGGCGAGTGGGAATTCTGTACGACAATCAACGATTCCTGGGGATATCGTCCATCGGACAATGATTACAAGAGCAGCGGCCAGATCGTGCGTATGTTCTGCGACTGTATTACCCTCGGCGGAAGAATGCTGCTGGACATCGGACCGAAAGAGGACGGAACGCTCGATGAACGTCAGGAGAAAGTTCTTCTGGATCTGGGCGGATGGATTCATGACCATAAGGAAGCGGTATTTGGAACAGAAAAAGGACTGGATTACAATCATTTCCTCGGCGGAAGCACGATTTCGGCGGATAAGAAGACGATGTATCTTTTCGTCTATGATAAGCCGCAGGAGACACTGTGTGTGAAAGGCATTAAAACACCGGTAAAAAGGGTGACGGTTCTGCATACGGGAGAGGAGCTCCGGTTCTCCTACACAGGTTCACTTCCATGGAGCGGCATTCCGGGAACGCTCTGGATCTGGGCCGGAGAGATGAGCATTCATCCGTTTGCAACGGTTGTGAAGGTGGAGCTTGAGGATGAGATCACCTACAATCTGGGACACGGGGAAGTCGTAACATTTAATGAGTAAAACGATTCGGACAGAGGAGCTTATGAGATGAAGAGAATAATTGGCTATGTAAATACGGCGGATTTAAATCATATGCGAGAAGAGGATGTGCGGGCACTTACCGTGATCAATATTGCATTTGGTCTGATCCGGGACGGAGAAGTTGTATGGGATGCAAAGGATGCACGGGATGGAATAGTATCCATTCGGAAAAGCAACCCAGAGCTGAAAATTGTATTGTCCGTAGGAGGCTGGGGAGCAGACGGCTTTTCCCAGTCGGCGAGAACAAAAGAGGGAAGAGAGCGGTTTGCTGCGAGTGCACTTGCAATTGTGAAGGAGTATGGTCTGGACGGTATTGATATTGACTGGGAGTATCCGGGCACATCGCTGGCAGGAATTGCGTCGGACAGATCGGATAAAGAGAATTATACGCTGCTTCTGGCGGAGCTTCGGAAGACACTGGACGCGTACAGAGAAGGCATGCTTGTAACGACAGCAGTCGGCGGAGATGTTTATTTTGCACTGCAGACAGATATGAAGGAGGCCTCCCGGTATCTGGATTATGTGCAGCTGATGACGTATGATCTGCAGGGCGGTTTCCAGAAGGTGACGGGACATCATGCGGCGCTGTATCACAGTGAGGGAAATTTGTTTGATGCATGTGTGCAGAAGGCAGTGAACGGTTTTGTAAATGCAGGCGTTCCAATGGAGAAGCTGATTCTTGGCGTACCGTTTTATTCCAGAAAATGGGATGGAGTAAAAGGCGCCGGATGCCGCAACGGGCTCGGAATGGAAGCAGAGACGGTCGGAGGATATGGCGGTGACTATGGCGAGCTCAAAGAGAGCTGGATCGGAAAGAGGGGATTTATCCGGTATTGGGATGAGCAGGCAAAGGTTCCGTATCTGTTTGACGGGGAAACATTTATCAGCTATGAGGACTGCGAGTCACTTGGGGTGAAAATTGCGTACCTGAAAGAAAAGGGCATGGGGGGCATTATGTTCTGGGAGTATAAATGCGATCCCAGCGGAGAATTACTTTCATTTATAAAGAAAAATATGTAGCGTAGTGACCCACAGCCGGTATGTGAAAAGGCTCCTCGCTCCGGTGTTCCTGAAAAATCGCAAGGAATCCTTTTTCACATGGCGTCTGCCGCCGGTGGGCGGATGTACGTTGTGGAGACGGATAGGAAAAAAGAGAAAGGGATAGATAGAATCATGATCTCAGAAAATTTAAGAAAATATGCAACGGAAAAATTTGAGAGACGGAGAGAGCTTCTGGCTCCGGTGATGCCTGTTATCGAAGAAAAATTAAAACAGTGCAGTGAGGAAGAGGCTGTGCTGATGAAGTTTCTGTATGGTACGATGCCGGTAAGGGATGCGGGAGAATATGGATTTGACCTTTTTCTTTCGTACGTGAAGCATGCGCTGATGCTGCGGGAGAAGGTGGCATGGTGTAAGGAACTGCCGGAGGATGTGTTTGTAAACTATGTGCTGTATGACCGGATCAATTCCGAGGACATTACGGACTGCAGACCGTTTTTTTATGAGCAGATTATGGGGCGTGTAGCCGGAATGAGTCTTTTAGAGGCGATTCTGGAGATTAATTACTGGTGTGCGGAGCATGCGACGTATGAGGCGACGGACGGCAGAACGGCATCTCCGATGACAATGTATCGGAGTGGAAAGGGACGCTGCGGCGAGGAGTCTACGTTTGCAGTTACGGCGTATCGGAGTGTTGGTATTGCGGCGCGGCAGGTCTATACACCAAGATGGGCGCACTGTGATGACAATCATGCGTGGGTGGAAATCTGGTGCGATGGAAGCTGGTATTTTCTGGGAGCCTGTGAGCCGGAGGAGATCCTGAATAAGGGATGGTTTACCAACGCTTCCTCAAGGGCCATGATGGTCCATTCAAGAGTTTTTGATACCATGATCCCGGAGGGAGAAGTGATCGGCAAAGATGGTATGGTGACTATGCTCAACGAGCTGAAACGATATGCACTGACAAAAGAGATCACTGTGTCCGTAAAGGATTCACATGGAAAACCGGCAGAAGGTGCAGAAGTTTCTTTTGAGGTGCTGAATTATTCGGAATATGCCCCGATCGCAGAACTGAAAACCGACAGTCTGGGAAAAGTCAGCCTGACAACAGGGCTTGGAAGTATCCATATTTCTGCAAGGATGTATGCAGATGGAGAATGGCTGCATGCAGAAAACAGCATGGATACAAAAACAGAGGATTGTTGTGAGATCTGTCTGATGCCCGTAGGAAAGGAAAAGGGTATTTTTTATGAGGAGTGGACGGAGATCGATATGATCGCACCTCATGATGCACCTGTAAATAAAGATATGCCAACATCGGAGCAGAAGGAAAGAGGCAGCAGACGTCTGGCAGAGGCAAACGCTTACAGGGAACAGAAGGTAAGAAACCTGAGCAATCTGGAGTGTCGGAAATTCCTGGAAAAAGAAACTGGAGATTCTTCAATGAGAAAAAAACTCCTTGAAGTCCTCACAGAGAAAGACAGAACAGACTGTATCAGCCAGGTTCTGGAGGAGCACCTGAAATCTGCATTACCGTATGAAAAAAACATGGATGCAGATATTTTTGTACCATATGTACTGAACCCGAGAGTTGACGATGAAGTTTTGCAGAAATACAGAAAAACGATTCTTGAGCAACTGTCGGAAGAAGAAAAAAATATGCTGCAAAAGGAACCGGCGAAGATCTGGAAGTGGATTGAGGATAAGATCGTTTCCAGCCCGGAGAAAGAACGCAGCAGTGTGATCACCACGCCGTCCGGATGTCTGAAAACGGGAACAGGAAGTCTTCTGTCAAAGAAGATCCTTTTTGTGGCAATGGCGAGAACGCTGGGAATTCCGGCACGCCTGAACCCTCATGACCGTTCCATGGAGTATATGAAAAACGGAAAATTCATCCCGGTATCTGCGGAAACGGAGAAAAAGGCATCGATCCTTCTGAAGGCAAGTGCGGATACACAGTGGAAATATTTCCAGAACTGGAGCATCGCAAAACTGGAAGCCGGAAAATATATCACACGGAAGTTGGAAGCCGAAAATTTCAGAGATCAGGTGATGAAGCTGCCGCTGGAAGCGGGAAATTACAGGATCCTTACCTCAAACAGATTGCCAAATGGAAATATATTTGCAGCGGAGTATTATTTTGAGGTTCAGATCGGAGAAATGAAGAGGGTGGAGCTGGCATTTCGGAATGCAAACCTGGAAGACATGCTGGAGAATATCTCCATACCGGAATTTACTCTCAGAAAAGAAGATGGAAGCACCGTGAAGGCGTCAGAACTGACGGCAGATGGGAAGCATATCCTGGCGTTTCTGGAAGAGGAGAAAGAACCGACGGAGCATATCTTAAATGAGATGATGGAGCAGGAAGAAGCTTTTTCCCGATATGCGAAGAGGATCATTTTTGTAGTAAAAAGCAAAAAAGCGCTGGAGACCCCTACCCTTTCAAGAACACTGGGCAAGCTTGGAAATATTCAGATCTTATATGATGATTTTTCAGAGCTCATCAATACACTGGGAAGAAGAATGTACGTAGATCCGGATAAGCTTCCGCTGATCATTGTGACAAACGGAAGCCTGAATGGGATCTATGCAACCAGCGGATACAATGTGGGAACCGGAGATATGCTGCTGAGACTGCTGTGACAGATATAACGGATATATACAGAAGGAACACAGACCGTATCATCGACTGTGTCGGTGACGGTCTGTGCCTTTTGTAAAAGCTGTGAAATTATTGCAGTGGTTCAGATGCTCAGAATATGCGGGTAGATCGGAATGAAAATGCCTGTTGTGCTTCCCGAAATTGCCGTAATAAAAGTTGCTTTGCATTACTTAGCGTCAGAAAAGAGATCACGCACGGAATCCCGGTAGATACATTCTGGCTTCAGGCGTATCGTCCTTGGAAAATCACTGTAGTCTCCGTTCATTCTGCGAAGCAGCAGATCACAGGCCTGCTCTGCCAGACCGGTCAGCGGCTGACGGACAGCGGTCAGCTGAGGAGAAAGCAGCATGGACAGTTCAAAATCATCAAAGGAGACAACAGACAGGTCTTCCGGGATCCGGATGCCAAGGCTGTAGATCGCTTCATAAATACCGAGGCATAGTGTATAGTTCGCAGAAAATACGGCAGTCGGACGTTCCGGAAGATTCCATAATTTCTGCATTGCCTGATATCCAAAGTCGTTTGTGTAATTTTCAGCGATGATATAATCGGGGTTAACAGGAATATCGTAGTCTTCCAGTGCCCGGAGATAGCCTTTTTTTCGTTCACATGCAGTATAGGATGCAGGGGAACCGGTGACAAGGGCGATCTTCTGATGCCCCAT
>OHUY01000679.1_pt1 | contig 10822 bp, 10 predicted proteins | sample 1579301 | NCBI WGS metagenome assembly OHUY01 (sample SAMEA3882520, study PRJEB24775) | human gut metagenome | biome: human-associated habitat; feature: intestine environment; material: feces | place: Netherlands | collected 2009/2010
GCGGACCACTCCGTTGCGGTACACCTTCTGTGAGGTCAGCGTCCATTGTCCCTGTGGCAAGGCGGACTGGAAGAAACGCTTTCCCGTTCCGGCAATGAAAGGAATCGTGTAAAGTATGATTTCATCCACCACACGCATACGCAGCAGCCCGTTGATGTAGTCCGCCTTTTCAGGAGTGACTTCTGCCAGATAGCAGATGTCTGTTGTGGATTTCCGCCATTCGTCAAGCATAGATATGGAATAATCCGGTGTGATATGATAAAGGGCGTTTTCCCTTATCTTATTGATGCCGCAATCTTCAAGGCGCAGTTCCTTATACGCTTTGCAACATAACTCGGAGCTTTGACAACCGTCCATCGTGAGGACGGCAAGAATCTGTACTTTACCCATTATCGTTTCCTTTCGTTGGGCAAGGACAAAAAAGTAGCGTGCAAATCACACTACTTTCGAGCGACGGCTCTGGTAAAGCCTTTTACGGAGAGTACGTGAATGCACGCTATGCGTAGGCATAGCATAAGCATCACGCAATCGTCTCCGTAGTTTCAATTTACCAGATTTTCGCTCGAAACGCCTTGCGGTCTTATGTCTATATCATTGGCGAAAAGTTACCCAATCGCCTGCTATTTTCTGAAATACAATTGCAAAGTTAATCAATTATTGCCATTTACAGCCATACTCCGGTCAGTTTTCTTCATTCAATCCATATTCTACCAATTTATTATACAGCGTTGTCCTGCCGATACCCAGTATCTTTGCAGCCATTTTCTTGTTACCGGCTGCTTGTTTCAAAGCACGCAGGATACGTCCTCTTTCTTCATCCCCGCTCTTCAATGTAAAACGAGCGGAAGTAGCGGACGGTTCATTGTCAAGTTCCAAATCGGCTTCGGTTATCATATCGCCTTCTGATTGCAGGACTGCCGTCTGTATCTTCTGTTTCAACTCGCGCACGTTGCCCGGCCACGCATGGGCGAGCAGGGCATTACGGGCAGATGCGGCAAACCCTTTTACTTCACGTTCCAACTCACGGTTTGCCATTTCAAGGAAGAACTCGGCCAATGGCATGATGTCTTCCGGGCAGTCGCGCAAGGGCGGCATGGTTATCACATACTCCTGCAAGCGATAGAGCAAATCCTGCCGGAACCGCTTTTCCGTTACGGCTTTCTGCAAATCCTCGTTGGTTGCAGCCACTATCCTCACGTTGGCTGTTTTGTCCTCCTTTGCACCGACGGGACGGTAACGGCGTTCCTGTATGGCGCGGAGCAGCATCTGTTGCATCTCCATTGTTAGGTTGCCCACTTCGTCAAGGAACAGCGTGCCGCCATCCGCTTCCAGAAAATACCCCGTCTTGTTTGCTTCGGCACCCGTAAACGCACCCTTGACGTGTCCGAAGAAGGCGGATTGTATCAATGACGGGGACAAGGCTCCGCAGTCCACTGCCACAAAAGGTTTATCGGCAAGTTTGCTTTGTTGGTGTATATGTTGTGCGATATGTTCCTTGCCCGTACCGTTCTCGCCCAGTATCAGCACGCTCATCCGGGTGGTGGCTACAAGGCGCACACGTTTCTTGATTTTCTGATAGGCTTCGCCCTGCCGGACGAATATCGGAATGTTCCATTGTAGTCGCTTTTCATGTTCTTTTTGCAGGGTGCGGATAAGCGGTATCAGTTTATCCTCCAACAACTGTTTCTGTATGTAATCCTTTGAGCCGAGCTTCATACTTTCCACTGCCGTATGCACCTCCCCGTAATTGGTCATAACGATAAACACCTGCTGTTTGTCGTTGGCACGCATCCACCGTAACAACTCTATGCTTTCACCGTCGGGGAGGCGTAGGTCGGCAACGACAATATCATCCACCTCTGACTTTGCCAATAGTTTCTTGGCAGTGGCAAGATTATATGCCGGCATAGTATCGAAGCTGTCTTTCTTCAGCAGGTTGCAGACATAATCGTTATAGACGGGGTTGTCCTCAATCACAAATACTTTCATCCGACAACCTCCTTTCCTTTTGCGCAAGTTCTATGATAACTGTTCCCATACGAAGCATAGCATCCACGCATTTCCGCAATTCCATTTCGGAACATTCAGATTCTTGATGCAGCAGTTCATACAGGTTCCACAAGGGTTTGTCAGCACGGATAACAGCCCATGAACTTCGCTGACGGTGCATCCATTCGTCCAACGCCTTGCGGTCATTCCTCTCCATGATTTCCCGGACAGCCTGCATATCCTTTTCTGTTTCGGTTATCAAACGGTCGAGCATCGCCCGTTTGTCACCATATGCAAGCAGAGAGGACAAGTCGGGAAGTTCATCCTTGTCCGTACTTATCAAAAGGCATTTGTCTGATACAGCAACCAGTTCGGAAATGGAAAATGGCTTGAACAGGCAGGCGGTAAATCCATTTTCCAACAGCTCCTCTTCGCTGCAACTGCCGGAGGCGGTCGCCACGACAATGGGAATCTCTTTCGAGTTGCTGACACTTGACGAGCGTAACAACTCCAACACCTCATAGCCGTTAATCTCCGGCATCTTCATATCGGTTATCATGAGGTCGTATGTGTGCTGCCGCATGGCTTCCATTGCATCGCCAATAGTGGTGAACGTGTCGCAATGCACACCTATACCAGCATACATTTCCTTTGTCATGGATAATACCATCGGATTGTCGTCCAATACGATGACAGAATAAGGTCTTTCTATATGAGCCAGACTTTCTGCGGCTGTCTGTTCTTCAATACCAATATCGGCAGTGTTCATTGGCAACTCCACAGTAAAACGACTGCCTTCTCCTTTTTCGCTTTCCAAGCGTATAGTGCCGCCAAGCATCCCGACTATCTGTTTCACAATGCTTAACCCCAATCCGAAACCGTCTTGCGTGGCGGCGTTGGAAAGCCGCTCGAACGCTCCGAACACTCGCTGTTGTTCTTCCGCACTCATGCCGGTTCCGGTGTCCTCTACTACAAGGGTCAGCCTATTGCCGTCATAGCTTATGACAAGTGAAACGCTTCCGGCATTCGTGAACTTGACGGCATTGCCCAGCAGGTTGTCGCATATCTGTATGATGCGCTCCTTGTCGCCATTCAGGATAATACCCTCCGGGCACTCGATGGTAAGTTTAAGATCTTTTGCTTCTGCTTGTTGCGTAAACTCCGTTTGCAACAGCTCCGCGATGTTTTCCAAACGAAACGGACGGACATTCGCCTGTTCCTTGCCGCTGTCCAAGCGGAAGAAGTCAAGCAGGGAGTTGAGCATGTCGGTCATTCTCTTGGAGGCTTGCAGGATATTGTCCGCATAACCGCTTATCTTTTCTTCTTCGTTGTCCTGCATCAGTTCCGCATATCCATGTATGGCAGTCAGTGGTGTGCGTAGCTCGTGGGTGATGGTGTGCATCGCTTTCTTGCGTGAGGCTATCAACGATTCGTTTTGTTTTACGGACTTTTGCAGTTGCCCGATTAAATCTGTTGTCTTACGTTTGTACTGCTTGATGCGGGTGGCATAGCGGTGAATGATGATGTATGAAATAATGAGCAACAGCAGCATGACACCCGTTATGATACCTACCTGCAAGAACGACTTTTCACGCATAGCGGATATTTCCGCCTCACGTTCCTGCAAGTCAGCCTGCACCTTGTGGTCCATCTGCTGGATAAGGGTTTGCAGTTGGCGGTTCAGTTCCGCATTGCGGCTGGCAAGGCTGTCGGCATATTCCGACAGACGATGGCTTTGGGCACGTTGTTGCGCTATCATATCACGGTTCAGTGTGTAGAGCATCGTGGTGGTCGTCGTCGGAGGTGCTTCCTGTTTCTTGCCGAAGAACCCGAGAAAACCTTTCCTCCTCTGTTTCTTCGGCTCTTCCTGCCTGCTCGTTTGCACTATCACCGGCACCTGCTTGGCTATCCGGCGGTTGATGTCCGCCTGTTGTTCCAGAGCCTCCATGATGGCGCACAGCCGCTTTTCCTTGTCCTCCAGCAAGTGGCGCACGCTGTCTATGCGCACCGATTCGTAATGGCTCTTGAAGCGGCAAAGCATACTATCCACCGTCATCCGTTGCCGCCGGTATGCCGCCACATCCTTATCGTCCCATTCCAGCACCGACTCGCCCAAAAGAGACAACTCCACCACACCCACATACGCATCGTGTGTTTCCTTGCGGAAGCGGTTGATTTCACGGTTCTCCCGTTCCAGCAACTCCAAGTCGCGCCATTCTCCGAGCCACGTGCAGATGATGCCGCCCACCAGCAGGACTATCAACAGATAGCCTGCGGCAAGCAGCTTGCGGAAATGCTTGGTAGTGGTAACGAATTGTTCGCTCATTTGCTGTTTGTGTAAATACCGTTATTTAAAATACGCATATAGGTCGTGGAACTTCGCAGGTTCATGGATGAGAATGGCGGCCATGCTGCCTATGACCGCCACCAGAATTATATATCCGAATAGAATTCTACTCCTCAATGAAACAACCATTCTTCCCTTATTTACAATTGTTATAATTATTAAGGCATCTGACCACCGGCGATAGGTGGAATTTCTGTTAGTATGGGATTTCTCGGGATTGAGTTAAAAATTCTTTGGCCACGTATGGCTTGACTTGGAGGAGCGTTTTCATTTACATCAAGCCGATAACATCTATCGTTAAATGTTATAATTCCCCAAATACCAATGGTTCCTGGGATTCTCGCCAATCCTTCAGTAGGTTTAAAAAGAACAACATTATCTATTATTCGATTTTTAACCGCCCGATTCCATGATGTTTTAATACTATTGTTAGGCGTTGGAATATGAGCAACATACCTAATGCCATTGTGCCTAAAACTGGCCATATAACACCCCGAAAAACCTGAACTTAAAGTATCTATGCCATTTGAAGCAACGACTGCTATTCCATCCGCAATATATATGACACAGGCATAGTCTAATCTAAGAAAACGATAGTTACGGGTATATCCTTTTATTTGAAATGTCAAATTACTTTGCGTGACAATCGGAGGGGTCAAACCTACATTATAAATATTTTGATAATGAAACCGTGCAATATTTGTCATTACTGCTCGACTGTTTGGCAATCTTAATGCTTGAATCAAATTCATATATTTACTTACTGTTACTTTCGTTTGTTATAGGCTCGATACATGATGCCATTATATCCATCAGTTTAGACAGACCTTCGGTCTGCGGCTGCTGACTGGCTGTCACATGTATCTGGTATTTTGCCGTTTGGTTGGTCATGCGGGTGTTCTCGCGGGCGGTCGTGACTTTGCCGCTGATTTCCGCATTTATAAACCAATGTTTTGCAGAAGCTTTTGCCTCTACTTCTGCGTTGGTAGTGCTTTTTACGTTTGATGTATCGGTAACCTCCATCTGGAAATCGACATCCACGCGATCTATGAGCAGGGAAGGAATAGGCACCAATCCTATAAACGGAGCCTTGACACTTTGTGACATTGTTGTCATTTTTCCATCCTGCTGTATCGGTCTTTCGACATCGAATTCCAATATACGCGCTTTATTGCCGCTTTTACCATCAAATGCAATTTGCTGGTAGAAATTCCATGCTGTCGCTGCCAATTCCTGTTGTGCTTCGGCTGCTGCAATAAGTGGAGCTGCAATAAGTTCCCGCATGGGAAGCCCCTTGAATTTGTCAGTCACGTTTGAATCTGCTTTAAGAACTGGAGAAGTTTCTCTGTTTTGAGTCTCTTCCAATGCAGCGGAGATAATTTCTTTCGCCTGTCCGCTTACATTTTCATTCAAGTTTTCCGCATTTTCTTGTTGCCCTTGGTTCTTTATTTCTTCTGCCATAACATTTGAATTTTAAAATTGTTAGATATTTTTTACAAAATCGTCAATAATTCGGGAAATGCTCTCCGGAGTCTCCTGAACCTTAAAATTGACGCAAACCTCCATGACATCATCCGCATCCGGTTTTATGTTGCTCATCTGCATCTGGAGATTGGCTCTTTGTGGGCTGGATAACAATAAGTTGTTTTCTGGAATCTGTGATTCCACGCTTCCGACCTTCGCCTTGAACTTTATCTGCACATTATCCATCGCAAGATAATGATGGGATATCAAAGCTATAAGTGGAATATCAATAGTCTTGTCTCCAACCATGATTTTTTTCGATTGGAACGTATTTGCGTTATTTGCATTTGTTCCTTCAAAAAGTCTGGTCAGATTTTGTATCTGATGATTCTGCAATGTATCTTGTGCACAGTTTACGGCGTATTGCAAACCATTCATAATATCAGAGAATGAATTGGTTTGAACACTGTCCGGCTCATCGTCATTATTTTTCTTGTCTCTGTGAAAAAGTCCCATGTTTTTAATTTAATTACTTGATTTGTTGCCTTTAATGAGCACCAATCTTGGCAATGTCCGGCTTACAGCTTCCATATTTACACTGGAGTCTATATTATTATTAACAATGCCTTGATGCCAAAACCTATATGGTGGATTCTCCGTGTGTTCCATCACGTCCTCCTTTTTTTATTGGGGTTATACTTCGGTTAATGTTCGTTGCGGGCGGAACATTTCCGCCCGCAACGGCTTACTGCTTCCTCAAGGTAGGCAATGCTCCTTTAAGTTCGTAACGCCATTCTGAGCCTGCGTTCTGCAAGGCGGTGTTCATGGCATCAACGGCTTTCTGCCAGGTAACGTCAGTGCCGTCCACCTTCGTGGCTTCGGTGACGATGCCTTCCTTATTGTAGCCGATGCCTTGTTCCTTATTATTCTTCCAATAGCAGGCGATCGCGGTGGCATATTTATATCCAAACAAGCCGCCGATATGCACATTGCCAGTGCTGCTACCCTTACTATTTACGTTGCCCGTGGCATAGCAGGCAAGGACGCTGTTTCCTCCTTTGAATCCCACCACACCGCCGCCAGAGATATCCTTACCGGGGTATATTTCTAAGGTCACGTTGCCCGTGGCATAGCAAGCGGTCATGCTGCCCCAGCTTTCTCCTGCCACACCGCCGACATTGACAGTTCCCTTCACTGTGGCGGAGGAGCTGCATCCGGTCATGGAACCGCTCGTTTGCTTACCCACCACACCGCCGACGTACACCTCGCCGTTGACGCTGCCCGATACCGAGCAGTTTTCAATGGTGCCCCAGCTATTTCCTACCACGCCGCCGGCAAAGCCCGAACTGCGATTGCTTGTTATCTGTACGCCCTCCATCACCACGTTCTTCACCGTACCAGCACTATTGAGCCAGCCGAACAAACCCGCATATTTGTCATATGTCGTAACGGTCAGCCCCGTGATGGTATGGCCGCCGCCGTCGAAAGTGCCTTTGTATGAGTTGTCGTAGTTTGTGCCTATCGGCGTCCAGTCTTTGCCTGTGAGGTCAATGTCTGTGTCGAGGGTAATGTTAATGTCGCTCTTACCTCCGTTCACTAATTCGGCTATATTCATCAGGCCATCAGCGGAGGTCACGGTGTAGCTGCCGTCGCTCTCTATGGTATAGCCCAGGTCTTTTGCCGCAGCGAGGGAGACGGTGTAGGTATATTCACCGCCCACCTGCCAGTCGGTAGCATTCTTCATCTTATAAACGAAGGTCTTGCCGTTAGTGAAGGTGCAGGTAATGAAGGCCGTGCCAGCTGCTACACTTTGCGGGGCTACGATGGCGGTGTAGGTGTTGCTGCCCTTGTCGTACGGGGTGATTTTATCCGGATTGTCATTCTCGGTGGAGAGACCCGTCAGCTGCACGGATGCCAGCCCCTCGGTGTAGTCCGTCAGAACGATGGTCACCCGCGCCGTGCGGTGGGTGAAGCGAAGCGTGGGGCTACCGTAGGTCACCGTCTGTCCGTCGGCTACGATGAGGTCGCTGCCCTCAAAGTCTTTCTGGGTACTTTGGTTGGCTTTTACCTTTACCGCAGGTGGGGTTGTCTCGTCAGCGGTGTAGGGCCACCACGCTGTGACGGTGATGTCGTTGTGGTTGGTCCAGTAGTACGGGTCGGTGGAGGTCAGCGTGGCGCTTGTGTTGTCGACGGTGGAGGGCGTCACGTTGTACGTCTTCACCGTGCCGTCCATCAGGACTGCCACGCTCTGCACACCCGTCCAATTGCCGTCCACCGGGGCACGGGTGCCGGCGGTGGCTGTCGCGGCGGGATTCAGCCCCGTGGCGGTGAAGACGATGGGTGTGCCTTCCGCCCCTTCTGGTAGGAAGCCCGCTTCGTCCTGTGTGCAGGCGGCAAGGCCGAGCAGCAGGGCGATGGCTGCGGATATATGGATGGTTGTTCGTTTCATGATGCGTGTTGTTTAGGGGTTGTTATTGTTTCTTTTGCAGTACGGGCAGACCGTCTGTGCCGAGTGCCCACTGGTAGTCATTGTCGGTGAGGGCGATGTTCATGCCGTCGACGGCTGTCTGCCATTTCACGGTCGCGCCGTCCACCTTCGTGGCATCTACCGTTCCTCCAAAATTACGGAATTCTCCTCGCTCGGCATTGCCTCCCCAATAACAGGAAGTTATAGTATTGTAGTTGAAACGCACTATAGCTCCAGATTCATAATCTTTCAATGTGCCGTCAAACCAGCAAGCTGTGATACTGCCATAATTTAAATCGGCTATACCACAAGTTCTACCATATGCAGAAATTTTTCCCGTCACAGAGCAGGCAATGATTTGACCATTATTTTGATCCACTATTCCAGCTGCTGATCCATTATTGCCATATAGATTCACATCTATGAGTTGTAGGTTCTTTATCACACCACGTACATTTAATAACCCAAAAAGTTCAGTAGTCGCTGCTGAAAAGTTTAATCCCGTAATGCGGTGTCCCTGCCCATTAAAGACGCCGGAGTAACCTGGCCATGTGCCTATCCGTGTCCAATCCTTACCCGTCAGGTCGATGTCGGCGGTGAGGGTGCAATTTATCGATTCGTCCTTTTGTGCGGCTTTGTTCCATGCCAGCAGGCCGTCAGCGTTATAGACCATGTAACTGCCGTCGTTCTGTATAGAATAGCCTAAATCCTCAGCCTCGCCGCTTTCGCCGCCACCGTCAGCCCAGTCACCGATGGTGCAACCCTCTAACGTCAAGCCGGTGGCGTTCACCTTGACGGTGTATTTATAGCGGTTGCCAGCCTCTAATACGACGTTGTTCTGCGGACGGAAGTAGAAGGTGCCGCCGCCGAGTTCCACCTTGACGAACGGCTTGCCTGCCGCAACGGTCTGCGGGGCGGTCAGTGCCTCGTAGGTGTTGCCGCTTGCGTTGTAGGTCTTGATGGCAGTCGGGTTGCCGTTATCGGCGGACAGACTCACGAGGCTCACCGTGGCACCAGCGACGCTCGTGAATCCCGTGCCGGGCTTCAGTTCGATAGTCACGCGTGCCGTGCGGTGGGTAAATTCAAGAGTCGGGTTGTTAAATTCCACCTTCCGGTTCTCAGCAGAGATGAAGTCGCTGTTCTGGAAGTCAGCCAATTTGCTTTGGTCTTCGGCCACCTTCACGGCAGGCATCTGTGTGATGTTGGCATTGTTGAAGGGCCACCATGCCGATACGGTAATCGGGTTGCGGCTGGTCCAGTAGTACGGGTCGTTCTCGCGTGAAAGCGTGGCACTCTTGAAATCGGTAGAAGCCGTTACGGTGTATTCCTTTACCGCATCGCCCATCTTGAGTGCCACGGAAGTGACGCCCTGCCAGTCGCCGTCCACAGAGGCACGGGTGGAAGGGGCTGCCAGCGGCGTTGCTTCTACGGACAGTCCGGTGGCACGGATGACGACGGGGTATTCACCTTCGGGCAGACGGTTATCGCCAGCAAGTTCGTCCTGCGTGCAGGCGGCGAGGGCGAACAGCAGTGCGGTGGCTGCGGGGATAAAAATTCTATGTCTCATAATTCTTCAACCTAATCAATTAATTATTAATATCTTACAGGCCAGCATTCACTTCTCCGCCGTCTATATCGTTCCACTTTGCAATGGTGGCTTCGCTGACTTCAAGGACTTTGTTGCGTACCTTGACGGTATAGGTATAGTTGTTGCCCGCCTGCAGTGCGCCTTCGGGCATGGTGAGTGTGGCATGATATTCCTGACCTTTGTAATTCACAACCAACGGCAGGGATGCAACTGTCTGCGGGAAGAGGATGATCGATGACGTGAGATTGCCGTCTGCCAGATTCATGGTCAGTTCTCCGGTCTGTGCCCCGTTGTCTGCGGTGGCAATACCGTCGGCCGTGTTGAACGTACCGGTGAGTAACAATCCGTCCAGCGTGTAACGTTCAGGCTTGACCACGCTGAAATTCACGCCGTCGCCCGCCTCGAAGGTAAGGGTTATCTGGCTCATGCGGTGGTGGAAGGAGTTGTCTTCACCGCCTTTGGCGGTTTTGTCGGTGAAGCTTACTACCGGGTTGTTTTTGTCTCCCGTGGCTCCTGAAGCAAAGAGAAAGTCGATGGCAGGTTGGTTCTGCTGCGCCGTGGCATCGGTCGTGGCTGTGAGGATGCCTCCCACCGCGTTGTACGGATAGTAGGCGCGGAAAGTATGGGTCTTTGTATCTTCGATATAGATAACCTTTCCTTCTGCCTCAAATTTCCCGTTTTTCAGGATGAAAGGCACGTTGCCGTACTGGGAATCGTTGCCGATGTCGGTGATGCCGATACGGTCGCCGGCAGTCCAGGTGGTTCCGCTGGCGCGGGTGGCGGGGGCGATGTCGGCGGTAAACTGGGCGGCCACGGGGTCACCGTTCAGGTTCTCGTTGTCGTTGTTGCAGGCTACCAGTGCGAGGGCGAGCATCGCAAGTGCAAAAAATCTTGTCTTCATTATATTCTGTTAGTAACTATTCAGCAATAGTGTAGGCACGCACCTCCTACCATCCTATAACGACAG
>OHUY01000685.1_pt1 | contig 10757 bp, 9 predicted proteins | sample 1579301 | NCBI WGS metagenome assembly OHUY01 (sample SAMEA3882520, study PRJEB24775) | human gut metagenome | biome: human-associated habitat; feature: intestine environment; material: feces | place: Netherlands | collected 2009/2010
TGCCGGAGCGGTACTTAAGCCGCAAGGCGGGAATTGTGCGGTGTTGCCTTAGCTTATGTGATTTATGCGATACCCATTAAAGTCTTTCGCCAAGGCCTTTTTCAAAAAGGCCGAAAAACTCCCGTAAGGAATCACTCCAGTTCGAAATCCCCCGGCAGCAGCAGGTCCAGCGCGGCATCAGCATCCGCGACCAGGCGCTTGGACTGGTTCAGGATGGCTTTTTCCAGCGTGTTACGGGCCATGCGTCCGTTGCCATTTTCGGCGGCGTTCTCTGACTGGCGGCGGTCGAAGAATGCCACCAACGGCATCGCACAGGCATCGTCCAGGCGGTACCCCTTGCTTTTGGCAATGCTCTGGGTGATCGCCAAAAGCTCAGCGCCTGTGTAATCCGGGAATTCAATCTGGTTCGGGAAGCGGCTGGCCAGGCCGGAGTTCGCCGTCAGGAACAGCGCCATCTCCTTGCTGTACCCGGCCAGGATCACCACCAGGTCATCGCGGTGGTCCTCAATACCCTTTACCAGGGTGTCAATGGCTTCCAGCCCAAAGCTGTCCTCGCCGCCGCGGTACAGGCTGTATGCTTCATCAATGAACAGCACGCCGCCCAAAGCGCTCTGGATCACCTGGTTGGTCAGCGGGGCCGTGTGGCCGACATAGCGGCCCACCAGGTCGGCACGGGTCACTTCCACCAGCTGGCCGCCGCGCAGTGCGCCGATGGCCTTCAGGTACTTGGCCAGTATGCGGGCAATCGTCGTCTTGCCGGTGCCGGGCGGTCCGTAGAAAATAATGGAGCTGATCTTGTCTGCTTTGATGGCGCGGTACAACAGCTTATCCTTACCGATGATGTGTTCCTGCCCTACGACCTCATCCAGTGTCCGGGGACGCATTCTCGCCGCCAGAGGAGCCTCTTTTTCCATATTGGTACTTCGCATATATTCAAATAAATCCATATGATCACATCCTCTGTTTCTATTTTTGCGTCCAAATCTTCAACCGCCGCTTCAGTACATTTGCCTCCAGCGGGGCCAGCAGCAGATCCTGGATCCCTTCCGTCTCCAACGCACATTTCATCTGTGCAAGATTCCCTTCCTTGCAGATGGCGATCATGGGAAGCGCATGTTCCCTCTGTAATCCTCCAAGCTCCTGCCAGCGTGCCTGTCCTCCGTCCTCTTCTTCTGATACATCCACGAACAGTCCCAGAATGTCTTCGCCGGTCTTCTCTCTCATGTTCTCTCTCATGTTCTCTCTGATCTCTTCCACCGAGATTACTTTCTTCAGATGAACAAACTCCGGCAGTGCAAACTCCAGCATGCTGGTAACATTACGGGAGGATGACCACACAAAAGCCTGTAATTTCTGATCAGGGGTCTGATTTTCCTCACCGAACACGCTGTAGCGTCCTTTTCCCGACTTCTTGGATACATACAATGCCTGATCTGCTTTTGCCGCAAGATCATAGTAGCAATGATCCTCTGGATTGGAAAATGCTATTCCCACACTGATGGATATATTTTCCGGTATGGATAAGTTCTCTTTATATTTTACGAGGTTGACCAGATTCTCTGCCTTGATCAGTGCGATCTCTTTGGCAGGAATATCTCCCATCAATACTGCGAACTCATCTCCGCCCACACGCCCCACATAATCTGTGCTGCGGAACTGTGAAGAAATGACTCCTGCAATGACGCTGATCACATGGTCTCCCATAGTATGACCGTATACATCATTTATGGATTTAAAATTATCGATATCTATCACCATAAGAGCATGCAGACCATCCTCATGCTCTGTCAGAGTCTTCGTGATCAGCTTCTCTACTGTCATCTTGTTGAACAGACTGGTCATCTCGTCGATCTGCGACTTTGTCTTCCAGGCCTTCTGCTCATCTCTGCTATTCTGCAGCCTGTGTTTTACCCCCAGTGTATTGTTGATGCGGGTAAGCGCTATCCGGGTATCTACCGGTTTGATAATGAATTCATCCGCCCCCAGTGCAAATGCTTCCGACTGGGAAGACACCGATTCCGTATTCGTCAGAACGATAACCGGCGTGTCCTTGAAGCCCTCCATATTCTGTCTGCGGCGCAGTACTTCAAAGCCGTCGATCCCCGGCATGACCAGATCCAGCAGCACCAGATCAATGGCATCGCTTTCCTTCTCCATGATCGTAAGACATTCTTCACCGGAAACAGCCTCTGCGAAGTTAAAATGCTCCCCGAGAGACTGTCTGATCACTACTCTTTGAAATTTTGAATCATCAACGATTAATAATGTTTCTTTCTTTTGTAAACTGCTCATGGCTGTCGGATCCTGCTTTCCGTATCACGTCGTTTAAAACGTGATACAGTTATAGTATATCCAACAGCCATGTGCTCGTCAATTTAAAAATATATCTACTTTTTACACAATTTTTATGTGAATTTTCCCTTTAAAGATGAATTTTACTATGTCTGCGGAGAATTCCTCCGAATGTCACCAGACCTGCAGCTGCAAGCAGCAGCACTGTCGCTGCCAGCAGTCCGATTCTCTGTAATATCTTTTTCAGCTGTTTTCTCCAATCCGTATTCTTGTAAAATCAGGTTTACAGTCCCAGCAGCTGTTTCTTCTTCGCTTCGAATTCTTCTGCCGTAATGACACCTGCATCCAGCAGTGCCTTATACTTAGGCAGTGCCACGGTGGGATCCTCTGCCTGTACGGGTGCGGCCTGCGGTGCACTCTGCGTACTCTGGGTTGCGGCGTTGAGATCTATTACCTGTTCCTGTACCTGGGGATCGATGATCTGCATCAGATTTTGCGCCAGTGCATGCAGTCCTTCCGTCTTCTGGGTATAATCATCCAGATAATCGATGGTGCTGGGCTGATCGGAATTGAATTTCGGTGCTCCCGTCTCCTTATAGAAGCTCTTCCAGTAAGGGTGCTCCAGCGTGATCTCTACAGCGAATTTCTCTATCGGATTCGGAATATTGAAATCCGGCTCGGTCATACGGTCTCTGTAATCCGGATCATCTCTTCTGAAGTTATCGTCTCTTCTAAAGTTGTCGTCTCTTCTGCTGTCCTCCATGTTACGACGCATTTCTTCCATCATCTCATACTGATGCCGCAGCATTCTGTATTCGTCGATCCTGGGCTTTAACTCATCTAAACGCTCCTTAATATTGCTCTTGTAGCTCCGGAAGTTCCCCTTTTCTCCTTCGTACAGTACCTCTCCATCCTCCAGAATACGGAAGGACTTAATGTCAGAGGGTTCCATGGCAAATGCTCCGTCAACGACTCCCAGTCGCAGTAGCTGGTGATCCATATCTAGTACCAGGCTTCCCTTGAAAAATCCGAAATCATAACGGTAAGTCTCTGTAAAGCTGTCACGCAGCGGCTTGTTGGCATCATAACACTTGATATATTCCCGGAAATCATCCAGCGTCATGGAATTGAACACACCATCCGGCAGATCGATCTTGGCTGCACACTCCTTGCAGAGATTCTGCCCCTCCACCGCTGAAGCCAGCAGTCTCGGTGTCGGACTTCCGCAGATCGGACATAACTTTTTGTTGTTTGTAAATAATCCCATCGTTTTACCCTCCTTAAGAATGTATATGGATTATATGATCTCAATTAACTTTTTCCGGTGAAACCCGCAGATTCCCGCTGCGATACGATCCGGTATTCTGTGAAGCATACAATTATAGTTTTCCACAGAATCGTTATAGATCAGTTCACTGGTCTTCACCATATGTTCATAACTTTTTGTTGCTTTCCAGTATTTCTGATAAGTCTCCTGTGCCTGCAAAAGAGGCATGGTTTCCGAGATCTCTGCAATATTTTTCTGTACTCTTAATAATTCTCTCTGTTGTTCTGCTATCCACTCCGGCATCCCGGTCATTTCGACATTCTGTACACTCTCCAAACAAAGTTTCATTTTTCGAAAAGTCTCTGCATCCATGGTATGTCCGAGAAGCTCCGCCAATCTTTCCAAAGATTCCCGTTCTGCAGAAAGCTGTACCAGAGTCTGATGCATGGCATTCTGAATATTTTCTTCCTGTATCTCCAGCTTACACCGTACCGATACGAGCCAGACACCAAAAAGGGAGGCAAGCAGCAATACGATAATTATAATCTCCATCGTTACTTCTCCCCTCCCCTTTTCATTCCTTCTACTCTCTCAAAATTTCTGATTGCATCTTACTGTACAAAATAAAGTCCATCATAACCATTCATATCAGACATAGCGATCAGTGTTACAGTATCTCCCACCTCAGACAAAAATCCGGCATAGGTAACCTCTGTTCCACCAAAATCAAGCGTCATCTTGATAGCTGTGTTGTCATCGGAATACTCATAAGTACCTTCTGCATTTCCGCCGCCCTGTACCATGGTAACTGCACCGTCTTCACCAAATACAAGCTGTAAGGTACCGCCATAAGTCTCCAGTGTTGCGTTCAGATCCTCTTCTTCCATCTCAACACCATCGATCATACCGCCGGCAAAGTTCCATTCTGTACCACTCAGATCCGGGATCTCCATAACTGCCACCTGTAACAGGGGACCGCCCTCTGCTTCTGTACCCGTCTCTGCTACAGTCTCTGTGGGAGCTTCTGTTGCTTCCTGGGTCTGTACTTCTACAGACACTTCTTCGTTGGTGTTCTCCACAATTACCTCTTCCTCACCGCAGGCTGTCAGAGACAATGCCAGTACCAGTCCCATCACACATGCAAAAGTTTTGTTCTTCATAATATATTTCCTCCTTCTTACAACATTTTTCTGTTGTCTGAATATATTGTACTGTATTTTACCTGTTTTAGACTCTTTATGACACCAATCGACCCAAATATGTAATGAAACGACCGGAGAAAGATTCTCCGGTCGCCTTGCCTTGTCGTCTCGCGGTTCCATTTATGATAAAAATGTTTGGTTTTTACGAAAGAAATAATCAAAAAATTTATCTTTTAATTCCGAATATTTTCCATGAGGGATCGGAATCTGTATGCCATCTGTCATGGTGATGGTCTTACTGGAAATATTCTGCACATAATCCATATTGATGAGATAGGATCTGTGGCAGCGGACAAATTGTTCGTAATCTTTCAACTGTTCGCACAGATCATCCAATCTGCCGATACTGTCCAGTACTTCTCCGTCCTTACGGTGGAACAAAAGTGTCCGTCCCATCACCTCACAATATTGCAGTCTATCAAGATCCAGTCTGGTGATTCCGTTTCTGCTGCGCAGGATCAAGCTGTTTTCCTTATCTTTGTGGCATTCCGAAAGTACAGAATCCATCAGGCGGTAAAAACTTTCTTGCCAGATAGGCTTCAACTGGTAGAAATAAGCGCCTACCGAATAAGAATCCACAGCATACTCTGCCGAAGATGTCAGATAGATAATCTTTACCGAAGTATCATACTGCCGGATTTCCATGGCCGTACTGATACCGTTCTGCGCAGGCATCAGCACATCCAGAAAAATAATATCCAGCCTCGTTCCTCTCTCCACTTCCGTCAGCAGCTCCAGCGGACTGTTAAATGAGGCATATATAATATCCTGATTCCGTTCTACCCGATACTTGTCCATCAGCGCACCAAGTTCTCTCAGTACCGACAGATCATCATCACAAAATGCTATTTTTATCATAGGTTTTCTTTCTCAGTTTCCAAACTCATCTGTAATTTCCATGACAATTATACGCACACTTGAAGCTTTCAGTCAAACAATATTTCCTCCACTGTTACGAATTGGAATCCACGTTTCTGCAAAACATCCACCACTTCCAGTGCAGCAGTCACAGAAGTATCATAATAATCGTGCATTAAAATAATATCACCGTCTCCGGCCTTTTCCACCACTTTTGCCGCAATACACTCTGCATTGTGGGAGCACCAGTCCAGTGGATCAATATTCCACAGCACCGGGAACATATTTAATTCTTTTTCAAAACTTTTGTCCCAGCTTCCATAGGGCGGACGAACGAAACTCACCGTTTCCCCGGTAATATTTTTCAGGATCTCATTGGTCTTTACCAGTTCCTCCCGGAACGTTTCCCTGTTCCCGGAGGTGAGTTGGATATGACTGTACGTATGGTTTCCGATCAGATGTCCTTCCTCCTGTTCTCTCCGGATAATATTGGGATAATTCTGTGCATTCTCCCCGGTCACAAAAAAAGTTGCCACCACATTTCGTTCTTTTAAACCATCCAAAAGCTGTTCTGTATACCTCGGATGCGGACCGTCATCAAACGTCAGCGCAATCTTTTTCACCACATCTTCCTCTCCGGTGATCTTCCCGGTCGATACTTCCTGCGAAGCAGGTGCTGTAGTATCCTGACGTTTTCCTCCGGCCCACAGGCATAACATTCCCATGATCATATCAAAAACCAGAATTCCCACCAGCGTTTTTTTCATTTTCATCCATCCGCTTACTGCTTTCACAGAAAATATATGCATCCGGACAAACGGCAATTCCTCGCAGCAAAAAAGGAACTTCGGAGCACAAAACTCCAAAGTTCCTTTCTGTTCTATGTCTGTCATCAAATCTTGAATACAGAAATCTCGTTCTTGAGACCTTCCATATTCTCATCCAGTACACTTGCCGTATTGCTCAGCTTCTCTACATGCTCAAGCAACTTATTAGCCACATCATTAACAGTCTCGGCACTTCCCGCAGTCTCTTCGATGATATCCGAAATATTCTTCACTGCTGCTACCGCTGCACTACGTTCGCCATCAGCCTTTTCTGTACTTGCTGCAATATCCTTCAATCCCTCGATCAGCTGCCCCATGCGAGCCTGCATCTCACGGAATACTGCAATTACCTCGTCCACTGCCTTGGTCTGAAGCTCTACCATCGCCTGTGCCTGGCTTGCGCTGTCTACACTGTTCTGCGTCTGTGCAGTAATGTTCGCAACATTATTGCTGATCTCACCGGCCGCCTTGGCGGAATCATCTGCCAGCTTGCGGATCTCTTCCGCTACCACAGCGAAACCTCTTCCGGCCTCTCCCGCTCTGGCTGCCTCAATGGAAGCATTCAGGGACAGCAGATTGGTCTGCTCCGTGATCTCCGTGATCGTACCGACAAAGCTGTTGATGATCGCGGATTCCTTACGAAGAGATTCGATACTGTCACTTACCTTTGCAGTCATCTTGGTCGTCTCACCGGCTCTGTCACCCAGTACCTGTACGATCTCCATTCCTTTGTTGATCATACCCTCGGTCTCATCCACCAGTTTCTCAACACGTTCTACCACGCGGCTTACTTCCTGCATTTCATTGGAGAGGACATCTGTCTTCTCCACACATTCCTGTGCATGTCTGGACTGTTCTTCCATGCCTTCGTTGATCTCTCCGATGGCTCTGGTAATATCCTGGGAATACTCATGGATCAATTCGGAAGCCTGTCCTACATTCTGTGCGGATACTTCCAGTTCTCCGGTGGCATTGCTTACCTGATTTACCAGCTTCTTGGTATTCGTGATCATATTGGTCGCAGATCCTGCCAGATCCTGGAACTCATCATGTCCCTTGGCAGATACCGTCACGGTCAGATCGCCCTGTGCAACATCACCGAACTTTCTGGAGATTCGTTTCATGTTATTCTCAATACCGGCAGTAATAAAGATACCCACGATCACAACGATCACACATGCCAGAAGCACCAGTCCAATGGTCATATTACGGATCTCCATAGCCTGGCTGGTCACCACACGCATAGGCACCAGTGCACAGGTGGTAAAGCCCACTTCCGCACTGCGGCTATAGATAAAGAGGTATTTTTCTCCACGGAACTCCACTTCCGCAGTGCCGGAATCCGATACTGCCTGCTCCATTACCCCATTATAAAATTCCTGATTGACGAATACTTTCTCATCCTCAGCCAGAGTACTCTCTTCACCGTCTTCCAGCTGCTCCACTACCAGTTCTCTTCCACTCGGAGTGATAAATCCGATGATACTGTCATCACCGATATCGATCTCCTTCAAAAAGTTCGTAATAGCCAAAGGCTTCATGTCAATAACAACGCAGGCATTGTTAGACTGGCTCATCATCTGGAAAGACAATATGTAGTCCTGCTGCGTCTCTTTTACCTTTTCATCCAGCACCGGATGGCTGTCGATCCACTGTGGGATGCTTCTTCTGCCTTCGCCGGAAGCTACCGACTCCTTATATTCATCCAGGAATCCATCCACACCGGAAGAAAGCTTGGTAGACAAAAGTCCCACACCTTCCTTGGGAATAATGTGCATATGACTGATGAACGGATTCGACGTCTGCACCGATAAAAGATTCGACTTCGTAGCTGTCAGGAAGTTCAGCTTGTCTACCGGATTATCCTCGAACATTCCCAGGAAATATTTCCGAAGATCATCGTCATACGCATACTTTAAGCCCTCGGAACGGATAAAATCACAAGTCATCTCCAGATATTCCGTTGCCATGCGCACAGTCTGTAACGTGGAATCTGTATATTTCTCACTTAAGCCTTCCGCAGACTTCTGGTATGCCGAAATGCCGATAATGATCATGAACACGATCGGCACCAGGAAACATACTACGATCTTATTGCGTATACTGAACAGTTTGGAGCTTTTCCCGCTCCTGCCGGATGTCTTCTTCGGTGTCTTTGTCTTTACAGCCTTCTCCTTCGGTACTTTTGTTACCTTTTTCTCAGGTTTTGGCTTCTTTTTGGAAGCTTTCTCTTTTTTCCCCGCAAAAAGAGATTTTTTTGTTTTCTCAACATTCGTACTCATACAATATCCTCCGGTACATGTATTCATATTAAGAAGTATACCATGATTTTTTCTATAATGAAACAACATTTTATGCGTTTTGTTATACTTTTTTGCGCAATTTTAACAAAAATCCATCTTTTTTAAGAATGTTTCTGTGAATTTTACCTGCTCCGCCAAATTCAATATCTGAATCTGTAATTCCTGCCGCCGGTGCAGATCATCCCATGCTCGCAGCTGTCCGGTCAGCATCCTGTTTCCCACCAGTGCAGCACCACTAAGTGCCGTGTTGCCGCCGGTCACGGTACGATCTGTAAGTTCCTTCGGAAGCAGTCCGATGGCTGCAGCTGCCTTCGGATCCAGGTAATAGCCAAAGCCTCCTGCCAGCACTACCTTAGAAATATCCGAAAATCTGATTCCATAGCTTTCCGTCAGGATCTCTATGCCTGCGGCAATGGCTCCCTTCGCCAGTTGTACCGCACGCACGGCTTCTTTCGTGACAAGTACATCTCCGATACGGATCCCCTTCGTAAAATAGGGTTCCTTTAACAGTCCCTGTCGATCCATCAATCCCTCTTCCAGAAGCTTTTGTAACAATTTCACCATATCCGCGCCCCAGATACCACGGTTTGCCCCGCCCTCGAAGGCAGGTCCGGCCGCCGTGGCACAGGCATACAGCTTCTGTCTGTTCCCCAGCGCCATCTCACCGTTGGTACCCAGATCGATGAGCAGCATGGGCTCCTTCTGCTCCAACATTTGACAGGCCAGTATTCCTGCTGTGATGTCCCCGCCGACAAAAGCAGACAATCCGGGAATGATATGACAGGAAATGCCTGCGATCTGCGTGTCCACAGCTCCGCAATGACTTACCTGAAAAGGTGCCCTGCCCAGCTCTGCCGGATCCCAGCCCATCAGCAGATAGGTCATAGTGGTATTCGCCGCAATGACCATCTGTATAGACTCCTTCTCCTGTATTTTTTTGGAAAACCGCTGCACTCCCTTTTCAATGAGGCCCAGGACTTTTTTCTGCATATCCGCTGCTTTCCCCGGATCCCTTGCCGCCTCTATCCGTGAGAGTACATCGGCACCGTAGCTGACCTGTGGATTCACACTCGGAAAACTGTCCACTACTTTACCGTCTGCATCATAGAGCTGCATAGCAATGGTAGTCGTTCCGATATCCACTGTCATCAGCCGGATACCTTCCGGATTCTGTAAAGATAACGGAGGAAGCTCCAGCTTTTCCGTCACCACCTGCATCCCCCGGATCACTCCGGGACATCTGCCGCAGCCGGTGCAGATCAGACATCTGGTTCCCTTTTTCCCTGTAAGACTGCTGGTTGTATTATACAAACTGATTCCTCTCTTCATTGTAATGATAATCGATGGATGCCAGCTTATCCCTGATCTCCTGTTCCTTCACATCAAGATCATCGCAGAGCTGCTCCAGGCTTCCGTAGTAGTCACGGAGTTTCAGATTGATAAAGCTTAATAACATGACCGGATCCTGTGGTATCATAAAAAAACCTCGCTTTCAAAATATTATTACTATAACATCTTAAACGAAAAAAGCGAAAATGACAAGTCTGCCACTTTCGCTTTTCGTATTACTGTTTATTTATTTTTAGAGCCTTTCTCACATTTGGCGGAAAGCTTATCGTCCTCTACGGTAATGACGATGGTATCGCCCTCATCCACCTGATCTGCCAGGATCATCTTGGCAGCCAGGGTCTCCACATACTTCTGAATATAACGTTTCAGAGGTCGTGCACCATAGACCGGATCATACGCGTTATCCACGATGTACTGCATAGCCTCGTCCGACAAACGGATCGTCAACTGCTTATCCTCCAGACGCTTGTTCAGATCGGCAATGATCAGATGAATGATACCGCCGATATTATCTTTGGTCAGAGGCTTGAACAGGATCGTCTCATCCAGACGGTTCAGAAATTCCGGACGGAAATGAGCACGCAGATCGTTCATGACTGCTGCCTCTGCCTCCGGTTTGATGGTGCCGTCTTCGTTGATTCCGTCCAACAGATAGCTT
>OHUY01000686.1_pt1 | contig 10750 bp, 12 predicted proteins | sample 1579301 | NCBI WGS metagenome assembly OHUY01 (sample SAMEA3882520, study PRJEB24775) | human gut metagenome | biome: human-associated habitat; feature: intestine environment; material: feces | place: Netherlands | collected 2009/2010
ACACCCTTGCGTCCCACTTCATAATTCGGGATTTCCGGTGCCTCATGAAGCGCTGTTCCGATTCCATGTCCACAAAGATCTCTTACAACACCATAACCTCTTTCTTCGGCATATCTGCCGATCGCACCGGATATATCAAATAGATGATTCCCTGCTTTGGCATATTTTATACCCTCAAAAAAGCATTCTTTTGTAACCTGGATCAGTTTTTTCGCTTCTTCACTGACTTCACCGACCGCATGTGTTCTTGCTGCATCGGAATGATATCCTTCATGGATCAGCCCTGCATCCAGACTTACAATATCACCCTCGTGAAGAATATGATCTTTGTGAGGAATACCATGTACGACTTCATCATTCACAGATACACAGATAGATGCCGGATATCCGTTATAATTCAGGAAGTTGGGAATACAGCCGTGGGCACGGATCAGCTTCTCACCCAGATTGTTGATATCCAGAGTGGATACACCGGGGTGCACTGCCTTCTCCATCTGGCTGAATACATCCGCCAAAATTTTGCATGATTCTCTCATCAGCTCGATCTCACGCTGTGATTTGATAGTTACTGCCATTTTATTCACCTTTCCGTTCCGGATTTTTCTGCTGTTTGTCAGAGATCCGGACTATTCTTAACCAAGGATTGCTACGATATCCGCAAATACCTCTTTCATATCCTTGGTGCCGTCTACGGTCTTTAATACATTTTTCTTGGTATAGAAATCGATCAGCGGCTGGGTCTGGTCATGATATACCTTCAGACGGTTCAATACGGTCTCAGGCTTATCATCATCACGCAGTACCAGTTCCTGTCCACACTTATCACAGATACCTTCCTTCTTGGGCGGGATGTGCTCGATATGATAGGTTGCGCCGCAGGACAGACATGCGCGTCTGCCGGACATTCTCTTCACGATATTCTCATCGGGAACATTTACGTCGATCGCAAAATCAATAGCATCTCCCAGCTCGGTCAGTGCCTTGTCCAGTACCTCTGCCTGAGGAATGGTTCTGGGGAATCCATCCAGTACATAGCCGTTCTTGCAATCATCCTGTGCAACTCTGTCTAAGAGGATCTTGACAGTCAGTTCATCGGGAACCAGCTGACCCTGATCCATGTATTTCTTCGCTTCCATACCAAGCTCGGTTCCGTTCTTGATATTTGCACGGAAAATATCTCCTGTGGATACATGAGGAATTCCATACTTCTCAGCGATCATTTTTGCCTGTGTACCTTTACCTGCACCGGGTGCGCCTAACATGATAATCTTCATATCTATACCTATACCTTTCCCTGTTTTTCACGGACATATATGTCCAATAATATGTCCAATATTTATATTTTACCGTTTTTATGGTTTCTTTGCAACATGAAATATCAAAAGACACTTTTTCCATAAAATTGCCGCCACCGTAAAGAGTGATACTAAATCCGCAGCCACAAACAGTGGACGCTCCTTATAGCGGATCATGACCTCCGCAGGCTGCTGCGGCATATTGCAGGCCACTCTTGTATCAATGACCTGTCCTTCCGTTATCTTTCCGTTGATCCGTACCTCGTAACCGGGATAATAATAAATGGGAAAGACTAAATAGTCATCCGCATCGCCGCACTGTTCCAGGAAAAATCGTAGCCGGTTTCCCTGCCTGTCCAGATTCCGATAGCTTATGGCAGAGCCCTTTGCGGTCTTTATTGCATTATCTTCCGACTGATAATTCAATTGTAGTGCCCGGAACTTATTGCCTTCCCAATACATATACATTCCGTCAGAGTACTGCTGTACCTCCAGCCACATCTTATCGTCCGACTGCGCCATATCATGGGTTATCCTGTCAAAGTAATAACAGGTACTGACGATCACGAGTGACAATATCACACCATACACCGTAAAACGGTTACTCTTTTTCTCCAGCCACACAACACTTACAGAAGAAACGGCACACAAGAATAAAGTAGCCGGGCTTAAAAAGCGCCATGCAAACTGCAGGGATTGCGCCAGCACGGAAAACACGGGCAGTTCCTGCAATTTATCCCACGGGCAGATCCAGGAAGCCAAAAGCAAGCAAAGTACGCCGTAACACAGACAATGCTTTCCCATCCTTGCCGCAACGTTCTCCGCATCATCCGTAACAAGCTGTACGAGAAAAATAAGCACACCTGCCAAAAGTGTCAGTCCCACAGACAGAGACATTTCTCCCTGTGCCGTTCCCTGAAGCAGGTTCGTTCCGTCCGCAGGCGAAAACAACTGAAACATCTGTGTCAGGTACACACCGCTGCCGGCGACTTCCATAGGCATATGGAATGCCTGAAAGTCCTGTCCGGCATAATACAAAAAGGGCACCAGAAATGCAGCATTCAGGCACAACGTTCCAAATACAGCCTTCAGCAATGCCATGATCCGGCTTTTTATGTTTTCCCGTTTTATCGCTATGCTGTGGATCAGCCATAGGATTCCCTCTATTCCAAGGAAGATCAGACACATTTCGAAGGATAATACATGGGATTCCAGTACACCGGTAACTCCCAATACCATGAGAAACCATTTCTTCTCCTGCCCATAAAATATTTCATAGGTGCCCCACAGTAGCAAGGGAAGAAACACCATAGCAAGGCTTTCCCCCAATGCGGCTCTGTAATATAGATTTGTAAGCCGGTATGTGGCAAACGTATACAAAACACTCATTAGCCAGGCTGATTTCTCGGATCCGGTGATTGCACGCACTGCATAAAAGCTCAAAAATGCAGTTGCAATATTCATTGCTGTCAGTAACACCTTGTAGCAAAGCATTGCAGATACACCAAAGAAGCGCAAAATTGCTACCGGATACAAAAACAACGAGGGATACATCGTAGGAGACAGATTACCGTAACCGCCGGACTGTAACGGATTGATCCTTACAGGGAATTCTCCGTTCTGCAATCCCTGATAAATCCCTTCCAGTCTGGTAATATGGTACAGGAGATCATCTCCCTTACACAGATTGTCCGAAAAAAGCGGAACCGATGCCGCCAGACCGATTCCGGCCAGAAGTAATATTCTGTCATATCGCCGCAGAGTCCCGGTCCATCCACACAGCAGAATTATGGCTGCACATGCGATGTACAAAGCTGACAGAAAATAACCATCATGATTCTCCAGAGCGACACTCTGTATTTGTATCCGGCAGAATGTGCCCGGTTCCGTAGCCAGATTCCGCTCACTGTTTTCAAATGCAAGCTCTACAGAATGCGTTCCTTGTTCCAGATCCAATAGAATCTGTACCGTTCCGTTTTCTTCAGTGATTTCATATTCTGCCAGTTCCGTATATGCCATATCACTCTCCGGTGCGGAGATAGCTTTCGAATATACAATAATGCGGTTTCCTGTCCCATTTTCATAGGTAATATCCAATATATATTGTCCTTCTTGCAGAAATGAAAACGCAGGATGATCCAATTCAGCCGCTTCTATTTCCTTAATATAGGGTTTCTGTGTTCCTATAAAAAAGAGTGCCATGATCACGAGTAGACTGCTAACGAAAATATGTATGAATTTTAAGGAAAGTTTCTTTTGCATCGTTCCCCCTCAACAAAAAATAACCGGATGATCATAAATCATCCGGTCAGACTGTAGACAAAGTCTCGCACTACTGTGCGGGATTTTTCTTTGCTAAGTACCAGAATGTCCAGTGTTTATGCGGATTTTTCGGCACCTTTCTGGTATAATAGAAGTATCAAATCAAGGTAGGTACTTCTATTTATGATGACTCAGAATGCAGATAAAAAAAGAGAACAGGTACAGTTTCTTTGCATGGATGACATGGTTCCACAGGATCACCTTCTACGAATTATAGATAAAGCAATCGACTGGAACTTTATCTATGACCTTGTAGTCGAAAAATATTCACAGGATAATGGTCGTCCCAGTATGGATCCCGTAATGCTGATTAAGATTCCTTTTATCCAGTATCTTTATGGAATCAAAAGTATGCGGCAGACCTGCAAAGAAATCGAGGTAAATGTTGCTTACCGATGGTTTCTTGGTTTAGATATGATGGATAAAGTGCCACATTTTTCTACATTCGGGAAAAACTATACACGACGCTTTAAGAATACCGATCTTTTTGAACAGATTTTTTCCCATATCCTGATGGAGTGTTACAAATTTAAGCTGGTTGACCCTACAGAGGTTTTTGTAGATGCCACTCATGTAAAGGCAAGAGCAAATAACAAGAAGATGCAGAAACGAATTGCCCACGAAGAAGCCCTGTTCTATGAGGAACTCTTACAAAAGGAAATCAACGAAGACAGGGAAGCTCATGGAAAGAAACCTCTGAAAGAAAAGAGTGACAAGGACGATGATGATAACGACAGTACACCATCAGCCGGAGGTGATCCAAAAGAATTCACAGATGACATTCCAAAAGATACTAAAACAATAAAGTGTAGCACTACGGATCCTGAAAGTGGATGGTTCCGCAAAGGGGAACACAAGAATGTATTTGCCTACGCAATAGAAACTGCCTGTGATAAAAATGGCTGGATTCTTGGTTATACAATTAATCCTGGAAATCAGCATGACAGCAGAACTTTTAAGGGGCTGTATGATAAAATCAAGAATATCGGTATAGAAACACTGGTTGCAGATGCAGGATATAAAACTCCGGCAATTGCAAAACTTTTGATAGATGATGGCATAAAACCTCTTTTACCTTACAAAAGGCCAATGACCAAAGATGGATTTTTTAAGAAGTATGAGTATGTATATGATGAGTATTATGATTGTTATATCTGTCCAAACAATAAGACACTGACATATCGCACAACCAACAAGGACGGATATCGAGAATATAAAAGCTGCGGTGCGGCCTGCGCAGAATGCCCGTATCTTTCACAGTGTACAGAAAGCAGAGATCATGTAAAAACAGTAACCCGCCATATATGGGAACCATACATGGAAATCTGCGAAGATATCCGTCAGATGTTGGGAATGAAGGATTTATATGCACAGAGAAAAGAAACCATAGAGAGAATCTTTGGAACAGCAAAGGAGAATCATGGTTTTCGATATACACAGATGTACGGAAAAGCCCGGATGGAAATGAAGGTCGGGCTTACATATGCGTGTATGAATTTGAAAAAGCTAGCAAAGATTAAGGAAAAAAGGGGACTGTTGAAGGAAAGAAAAACTCTCAGAAATTTAATTTTATACAAAATTTGTTTCATAAAAGAAAAATTGCTCTGGGATGTAAATTCCAGAGCAACTTTGTCTACAGTCTGACCGGATGATCATAAATCATCCGGTTACTGTTATGCTGCTAATCTTCCAGGAATCCCTTGTAGTTACGAACAAGCATCTGAGATTCTACCTGCTTCATGGTCTCCAGTACTACACTTACGATAATGATCAGGCTGGTACCGCCGAAGGATACGCTTGCACCGAACACACCGTTAAAGAAGTACGGGATCACAGATACAATGATCAGGCCGATCGCACCGATGAATACGATATAATTCAGAATCTTATTCAGATAATCGCTGGTCGGCTTACCAGGTCTGATACCGGGGATAAAACCGCCCTGCTTCTTCATATTATCGGCAATCATCAAAGGATTAAATGTAATGGATGTATAGAAGTATGCAAAAAATACAATCAATACAATGTAAAGCAAAAGTCCCAGGGAATAAATCGGCTGGCTGGGTTTGCACCAGTAAGCGGAATTCAGACCCTTGAGGATCTCTGCCCACACGCCGGTTCCGTTATATCCGATAAAGGAACAGATAATAATCGGGAACTGCATAATGGACTGTGCAAAAATGATGGGAATAACGCCGGAAGTATTTACCTTCAACGGAATGTTGGAGGTCTGTCCGCCGACCATCTTTCTGCCCTGCATTTTCTTGGCATACTGTACCGGAATCTTGCGCACACCATCATTTAAGATGATAACGAGAACCACCATGGCAATAATAATTGCGAAGATGATCACTACTGCAAGAATTGCGGTTGCCGGAGCTTTTCCGAACACAAACTGCTCAAACAGATTGCTCAGATCTTGAGGAAGTCTGGAAATGATGTTGATCACCAGTACGATGGAAATACCATTTCCGATACCTTTTTCTGTGATTCGTTCACCCACCCACATCAGGAAAGCACTACCGGCGGTAAGTGCTGTGATAGCGGTAATTACATTCAGAGCATTAAACTCGATCAAATAGCCCTGTCTGCCGAAACCGATTGCCATTGCTGTGGACTGGATCAGTGCAAGCGCTATGGTTACGTATCTGGTGATAGCGACCATTTTCTTACGGCCGTCTTCACCATCACGCTGCATTTCTTCCAGCTTAGGAATAGCAATTGTAAGCAGCTGCATGATAATGGAAGATGTAATATAAGGGTTGATATTCAATGCCAGAATAGACATGTTCAGGAAAGAACCGCCCGTAATGGCATCAAAGAAACTGAACGCACCGCCTGTCTGCTGGGCAAACCATTGAGAAAAGAACTTCGTGTCCACTCCGGGTACGGGAAGCTGTGATCCGATACGGATCACAACTAACATTCCCAGTGTAAAAAGAATCTTTTGTCTGATTTCTTTGATTTTAAATGCGTTTTTCAGTGTTGTAAGCATTACATCACCTCAGCAGTTCCACCAAGAGCCTCGATCTTTTCTTTTGCGGATGCACTGAATGCATCTACCTTTACATCAAGCTTTTTGGTAAGTTCTCCGTTTCCAAGGATCTTTACTCCATCTCTGGGGTTCTTAATGATTCCTGCTTCAACTAATGCGTTTACATCAACGGTAGCACCGTTGTCAAAGCACTCCAGAGCACTTACATTGATAGCAACGATTTCCTTAGTGTTTCTGTTCGTGAAACCTCTCTTAGGAATACGTCTGTATAAAGGCATCTGACCACCTTCGAAACCGGGTCTGGGAGCTCCGGAACGAGCCTTCTGTCCCTTATGACCCTTACCTGCGGTCTTGCCATTTCCTGAACCGTGTCCACGGCCTCTTCTAAAATTATCACTGTGTTTGGAACCTTCTGCAGGTCTTAAATTGGATAATTCCATTCCTAACACCTCCTTATCTGATTATGCTTCTTCTACCTTGATCAAATGATTCACCTGACGGATCTGTCCTCTTGTTGCATCATTATCAGGCAGTACTACGGACTTGCCGATCTTACGCAGTCCCATAGACTCCACGATTGCCTTATTCTTCGGTACAGCACCGATAGTGGACTTTACCAGAGTGATCTTTAACTTCTTCTCTGCCATACTCTACTCCTTTCTGTTGGCCCTGTCAACTTAACGGGAAGATCCGGCTTACGCCAGAACTTCCTCAACAGACTTTCCACGATTCTTTGCTACTTCTTCGGGAGCCTTGATCTGGCTTAAACCGGAGATTGTTGCAAGAACAACGTTCTGCTTATTGTTGGAGCCAAGAGACTTGGTACGGATATTCTTGATACCTGCAAGCTCACAAACGACACGAGCGGGACCACCAGCGATGATACCGGTACCGTCGGGAGCCTTCTTCAGTAAAACGTTAGCAGAACCATACTTACCGATGAAATCATGGGTGATGGAATTGTTCTCATCCAGATTGATCTCTACGATGTGCTTAACAGCGTCTTCCTTACCCTTACGGATAGCTTCGGGAATTTCTACAGCCTTTCCCAGACCAGCGCCTACATGGCCGTTGCCGTCGCCGACTACTACCAGTGCGGTGAATCTCATGTTACGACCACCCTTAACGGTCTTGGTTACACGCTTGATGGTAACAACTTTATCATTTAACTCTAACTGGCTTGCATCTATGATTGTGTGTTTCATGGTGTATTCCTCTTTCCTTTCCTAGAATTCCAGGCCAGCTTCTCTGGCTGCATCGGCTAAAGCTGCTACTTTACCCTGATAAATGAAACCGCCACGGTCGAAAACGACTTCCTTGATGCCCTTTTCGATTGCTCTCTTTGCGATAACAGTTCCAAGATATGCTGCTGCATCAACGTTATTGGTCTTCTCCAGCTCTGCCTTGATCTCTTTCTCAAGAGTGGATGCAGATACTAAAGTATTACCAACTGTATCGTCGATAATTTGAGCATACATATGATTATTGCTTCTGAACACTGCAAGACGAGGTCTTTCAGCAGTGCCGCTGAAGCGGTTACGAATTTTCATGTGCTTTTTTACACGTACTAACTGTCTGGACTCTTTACTAACCATCTTCATACTCTCCTTATCTATTATTTCTTACCAGTCTTACCAACTTTACGTCTGATGGTCTCATCGGCATACTTAATACCCTTACCCTTGTAAGGCTCAGGTCTTCTCTTGTCGCGGATCTCAGCTGCAAACTGTCCAACTTTTTCTTTGTCGATACCCTTAACAGTGATCAGGTTCTGACCATCGACTACAGTCTCGATGCCTTCAGGATCGATCATCTCTACGGGATGAGAGTAACCAAGGTTCAGGGTCAGCTTCTTGCCGGACTTAGCCGCTCTGTAACCAACACCATTTACTTCCAGTTTCTTCTCGAAACCTTCGGTAACACCTACTACCATGTTGTGGATCAGAGTTCTGGTCAGACCATGAAGAGACTTCATCTTCTTCAGATCATTGGGTCTGCTTACAAGAACTTCTGCTCCTTCTACTTTAATATCCATCTCAGAGGGTAATACTCTTTCCAGAGTACCCTTGGGACCTTTTACAGTCACTTTATTATTTTCTGCAACTTCTACAGTTACACCTGCGGGAATTGCGATTGGCATTCTACCTATTCTGGACATGCCCGTACCTCCTAATTTACTAACTTACAACAGTTACATGAAAACTACCAAACGAATGCTAATACTTCGCCGCCAACCTGAAGCTCACGAGCCTTCTTGTCGGTGATAACACCCTGGTTGGTAGAAATGATAGCAATACCCAGACCGCCGAGAACCTTAGGCAGATCTTCCTTGCCGGCATATACACGTAAACCGGGCTTGGAGATTCTCTTGATACCAGAGATGATCTTCTCGTTCTTGTCTGCGCCGTACTTCAGAGTGATGTGGATGGTCTTGAAACCACCGTCTTCAACGATGTCGTACTTCTTAATATATCCCTCATCCAGCAGAATCTGTGCAATAGCCAGCTTCATCTTGGAAGAAGGTACATCTACGGTGTCGTGTTTTGCAGTATTTGCATTACGGATTCTTGTAAGCATATCTGCGATAGGATCGCTCATTGTCATGATTTAGTTTCCTCCTTATTATTTGACTTGAATCATGCTCAGTACATACACTTTGTATATACCATCTATATTATAAGATTACTCTTATAAACTAAGTTAAAACTTTTCGCTCCGGAGAATTCCATAGGGATTTCTTTTCGTCTCGGAGAATTCCGAAGGAATTACTTTTTCATCCTGGAGAATTTTGCCATGCAAAATTCTCTTAGAGACGAAACATAGAAATTCTTAGGCGGCGTCTTTCGACGCCTTAGAATTTCTTTTCGTCTTTACCAAGAAGCCTTCTTAACTCCGGGAATCTCGCCCTTGTATGCCAGTTCACGGAAGCAAACACGGCAAATTCCGTATTTTCTCAGTACAGAGTGGGGACGACCACAAATCTTGCAACGGGTATAAGCCTGAGTAGAGAACTTAGGTTTGCGCTGCTGTTTAATCTTCATTGATGTCTTTGCCATCAGAATTTACCTCCTTGATTACTTTGCGAAAGGCATGTTGAACAGTCTCAGCAGCTCACGTGCCTCTTCGTCGGTCTTAGCAGTTGTTACGAAAATGATATCCATACCTCTGGTCTTGTCGATCTTGTCGTACTCGATCTCAGGGAAGATGAACTGCTCTTTGATACCGAGTGCATAGTTACCTCTGCCGTCGAATGCGTTAGGGTTAACGCCTCTGAAGTCACGGACACGAGGAAGAGCGAGGTTAACCAGACGATCCAGGAACTCATACATCTTCTCGCCACGCAGAGTGGTCTTACATCCGATAGGCATACCCTCACGGATCTTGAAGTTAGCTACGGAATTCTTAGCCTTGGTCAGAACTGCCTTCTGTCCGGTGATAGCTTCCATATCAGCAACTGCATTCTCAAGGATCTTAGCGTTTTCTTTTGCTTCACCAACACCCATGTTGATAACGATCTTATCGAGTTTTGGCACTTCCATAACGTTTTTATATCCGAATTTCTTGGTCATGGCATCCATGATCTCGTTCTTGTAAAGATCTTTTAATCTACTCACCTTTATATGCCTCCTCTCTTAATTAATCGATTGTCTTTCCTGTTGCTTTGGCAACACGAACTTTTTTGTCTCCATCCATCTTGAATCCAACTCTTGTAGCTTTTCCGTCTACAACGAGCATTACGTTGGAGATGTGAAGCGGAGCTTCTTTTGTCACGATTCCACCGTTCTGATTAGCTGCGGACGGTTTAGCGTGCTTTGTAACCATGTTTACGTTCTCAACAACTACTGTGTTGTCTTTTACGTTAACTGCAAGAACTTTTCCGTCCTTACCTTTATCTTTTCCAGCGATAACTTTTACAGTATCACCTTTTTTAATTTTCATAGCTGACATTAGGCACCCTCCTATAATACTTCCGGAGCTAAGGAAACGATCTTCATGAATTTCTTCTCACGAAGCTCTCTGGCAACTGGTCCAAAGATACGTGTTCCTCTCGGAGTTAAGTCGTCTTTAATGATTACGGCAGCATTTTCATCGAAACGGATGTAAGATCCGTCTTTACGACGAGCGCCTTTTTTAGTTC
>OHUY01000689.1_pt1 | contig 10739 bp, 15 predicted proteins | sample 1579301 | NCBI WGS metagenome assembly OHUY01 (sample SAMEA3882520, study PRJEB24775) | human gut metagenome | biome: human-associated habitat; feature: intestine environment; material: feces | place: Netherlands | collected 2009/2010
TCCGGTCTGCCCGTATAAATGCTCAATCAGATAGCCAAAATCGTCCTTATCAAGCCGCCGGACTTTAAAGCGGCGTGAGATTTTATTTTCCAGCAGTTTTTCCATCTTCTGAAACCGCCAGATTTCCTCATTGCTCATGGAAACAAAATCCCCCATGAGCTTGTGGTTGACTTCATGGAGGAAGTCGGAAACAGCGGTCTTTGCTTCCCTGCGAAACTGCTTCATGGTGACTTCCTGCTCATTGACAAGCAGCTTAAAGCCGATAAAAAAACGGTAGTCCACCTGATTTTCCCCTATCATGGAAATGAGGGCTTCGGTCTGTGCGTCAATCTTTGCACAGGCAACGTCCTTTAGCTTGCCTGTCACTTCCTGTTTGGAGCGTTCCTGTGCTGCCCGTATACTTCGGTGCTGATTTGCAGGGCGTGAATCTTCCCGTCCCTGTTCTGGGCGATAAGCTGCCGGAATGAATCGTGTACCTGATACTTCTGTTCAGGGCTTAAAAAGGAATAGTTGTAGGGAAGCAGTTCATAGTAAGCGAAGCACTCCCCGTCATGGTTGAACACAAGGTTATTTTCGATATACTTAATCGGATATGCCATAAATATCACTCCTTACTGCCGTGATGGGCTGTGCCGGATATTCCTTTTCCAGCTTCACGGGCTTTCCTGCATAGGTCAGTTTCGGGCGTACCAGATATGCCAGTACGGATTTCAGGAAGCCATAAGGCTTTTTCCCGTCAAAGGTTTTCTGGCACATGAACCAAGTGAGGGCAGAGGGTACGCCGAAGTATTTCAAAAATGCCCCGTCAATGAACGAAAGGGGAGGGAGGTTCCCTAAGAGTATCACTGCAAACACCGATACCACGAACCACGCCATCTGCGTAAATGTGATGGGGAATGGCAGCTTAAAATCATTGATGGAATAGAGTACCTTTTCCACCGACCAGATACTGGTATAGCTTCGTATTTTCTTCATGTTGTCCGTCCTTTCTAAAAGATGGGGGCAGCAAACGAGCTGCCCCTGAATCAAAAAATCCGCCTGTATTTCCTGAAAGAGATACAGACGGGTCTACCGTAAGATTTCATATACGCCGTGGTTTGTGACAACAAAGGTTCCCTCCAATTCCATGTCACGCCCATAGGCGGCGTAGTCGATATAGTTTTGTAAGTGTGCCGGAAGTTCGCCAAGCTGTCCGCTTTCTTCCAGATAGCAGCGAGCCACATCCGCCATATCATCACAGCCGGAATGGCAGATAATATCGTCTTCATGCTCACAGAGTTCTTCGATACTGCCAAAGTAGGATTGCAGCTCTGATAGTTCCTCCTGAATGTACTCCGGTAAGTCCTCCACCATTTCACACAGGCGGTTGACTTCTTCAATGGGGGTATATTCGTCAATCTCAAAGGGCAGCTCATAATCATGGATGGCGTATTCCTCATATTCATCATTCAAACCGATACGTTCCTTGACTTCCTCAAAGTCCACAGGCGGCGTGAACCATGCCCCGACCAGTTCGCCCTCATTGTATTTTCCTAAGTTGGCAATGTAAATCCGCATTTCCTCCAAGTTCTTCTACCTCCTTTTAGCGGTAATAAAAGATACCATTGTCCGTAAACAGGTAGTTTTCGCTGGTTTCCAGTTCCCGACCAATGGCAGCGTAGTCGATATGGTTCAACAGGTCTGGATGTACTTCTCCAAATAGCTGTACCTCCTGCACCAGATAACGGGCGAGGGATTCCCCGTCCTGCACCGGATAGCAGCGTATCTGGTCTTTGTGGTCGATAAATTCCGTAAAGCTGGGAAACCACCGCTTTTGTACCACATCCATTTCATAATAGAGGGGCGTTCCCTGCATTTCCTGTACCATCCGGCAAAGGGCGTTGATTTCCCAGAGCCTTGTGTTGCCCTCCAATGGAAAGGGCAGCTCATAGTCTTCAATTTCGATTTCTTCCTCACTCTGAACCCCAAGACGTTCCCTGATTTCTTCAAAATCCACAGGGCAGGAAAACCATGCCCCAGGATATTCCTCAAAATCTTCATGGTAAAACCGTGTGGTGTTCAGGATGTAGATTCTCATTTCCTCAATCAGTATCACGTCCTTTCTTAGAACAAAAAATGGCAACTAACTTTGTTTGTCAGTTGCCATTTTTCTAATAAAATATTCGCTTTAATTCTTCATCACTATTGATTTTTTTAATTACCCAAGGTTGTAAAAAATAATTGATTTGTGGGTCTAACATACTTACTAAATGAGTTTGTCCGGCAGGGGTTAATATTTGTAAATGTTGAAGTTCTATTACTAATCCATTGTTCATGGGTAATGGCAGGGTGTGAGTTGGTTCACGTAAAAACTCCCGAATGATTGTCACCTGTTCTGGTGTCATATTTTTCAAATATTTAATCTGAGCAGTTCCTAATCTCTTAGAAGCATACTTGTCATAAAAGAAATGAAAAATTTTAGATAGTAATAAAACGATTAGTAAAGCTGTGGAAATCACAAAAACAATGCCTATTGTAAAACCATATTTTTCTCGAAAATTTATAATATAAAACTTTTGGGCTAACTTTTGAGGCAATAATAATAATGTACCACTGGCAATAGATAAAGCTCCTAAAATGTTCGGTGGTAATTTCAAAAAATCAATAAAATCCTTCATACATTTCCTCCACTTTCAATTACTATTAAAGAAATTATACCACCATTCTTAGTTTATCTCAATTATCATACACTATCATATTACATCTTCTTTCTTTTGGGGAGTTACGCTCCCCAAGCCCCTAGTGGACTTCCGCCATGAAGCAATCAGAGCTTGCTCCATAACGGAAGTGTAAAATGGGTTTCCTATGCACCGATAATCTTATTGAACAGTTCCAGTAAGATGTCCTTTACACCGTCCGCATTGAAGACCAGACCGACCGCTACGAGGGAAACTACTAAAAAGCCGATAAGTTTGGAAAATTCCCTCTTAAATCCGAGGTACAGTCCAATCACCACGATTGCCAGCAGCACAAGGGACTGGGCGTTGGATAAAAACCAGTTGTAAAGATTCTGTCCGAAATTCATAAAAGCTCCTTTCTTTCCTGTAAGATTTCTTAGGTTCTAAAATTGCCGCCGTTAAAGCACCACCTCATTTGCAGCGGCGGCTTGCTGCTTCAGGATTTTTTCATGCTTCTCCGTCAGCCTTGCATGGGTGATGATGTCATGGACAATCTGGGTGTGGTTCATCTTATCCAGACGGAGAGCCAGCTTTAACGTGGGGGCTACCTGATGGGAGAGCCAGTGCAGGGTGCGTTCAAAGGAATAGGGTTCCGGTTTGGTTGTCAGTTTCAGGCTTCCCCTGTGTTCCCCCATAAACCACGCCCATTCCTCATTGATACGCCAGTCAGAACGGGGCTTCGTATCGTCCCTGTCCACGAACCGGACATAGCGGTTGATGATTTGAAACGCTGTCCGTTCTGGATTGTCATGTTCTAACAGATCACGGATGGCGTAAAAGGCACGCTCATTTTTCAGCCGGATTTCAAAGCGGTTCTTTACCTCTGCGTCCGCAATGGGAATATCGTGCTTTTTGTACTGCTCATAGTCTTTTTCATAAATGCAGAAGTACACCTCACTTTGGAGGGAGCCGATATACAGGGTGTTCCCCATACATTCTTTTTCCTCACGCCGTACCAGTTCGCCGCTGCGGTAGCTTTTGAAGCTGCGGAAGACCGAGATACATTCCTCATTCCGGCACTTCTCTGTCAGATGGGGAATGTTCAGGATTCCTGTTTTGTCATTGATGGCAAGGTCAAGCCGCTTCATCACGCCGTCCTCCATGAGAACGTCCATAAAAAACTCATACCAGCTCCGTTCCTGTGCCAGCAGATAGCTTTCAAACTGGCGGCAGCCACGCCCTTTCAGTTCCAGCAGCACCCCTTTTTCCAGCTCCGGCGATACTAGAACGAAAATATCCCCCAGATAGTAATGCTCTGTGTAAGAGTAGAAGCCGTAGTCTTCATGGATAAAGTAGGGGAGTTTTAACCGCAGCACGTCTTCCACGATATGCTTCACATCCGTAGTGGGAAAACGAATCCGCACATAATCAAAGAGCATTTCAAGGGGATTGTCTGGATTGAAGCGTTCCAGAGCTTCTGAGATGGCTTCCTGTAATGCTTCGGATGGGTGAGCCTTGCCCGTTTCAATATCGCTCAGGTACGGACGGGTGATTCCGGCAGCTAACGCAAGTTTCTGTTGTGAGATACCGTAAACTTCCCGTTTTTCTTTGATGTCCTGTACCCATGTTTCTTCATTCAGTGAAAATCCCTCCTGTCTAAAAAAGCGTATGTCAACTTTCAGAGTCTTGTTGACATACGCCGGATATGGGAGAATCCCTTGTGTATCGTGGGATTCTGCCCTGTTGTTTGATTGTTGCCTGTCGATTTGTACCCCTCTGTTAGATACGAGGGGTTCATGCTGGCGTGCCTTGCGGCACACCAGCTACAGCAGGTCAGTCCGTTTCTGCGGCTTTCGCTTCGCACGCCGCCTGCACTTCCTGCCTGCTGTCTATCAGTTTTTTTATTTCTTTGAGGAAATCGTGTCCTTTTGGCACAAGGGGCGTGTAAAATTCCGAGATAACGCTGGTTCCCACATCCACATAGCCACGCCCTTTTATCTGCTTTAGGAAGAAATCCTTTGTGGTTTCCCCGAACATCATCCCATAGCCCATTTCCGACATCCGCCCCAGAGCCACACGGAAATTAAACTGGTCACGGATTCCGTCCCCCAGATACTTTGCGTCTGGACGCTGGCAGGCGAGAATCAGGAAGAAGCCAGCCTGCCGCCCAAGCATAACGATTTGTTTTAATTTGTTGAGGACAGCGGCATTTTCCTTTGTGCCGAGCATTTCCATAAATGCCACATATTCATCAAAGATAAGGAAATTTGCAGGAAGCCCCAGATAAGCGTAATTTTCCCCTGTCCGGTAATTCTCCATGAGCTTCATGTCTTCGCTGCGTTTCATCATTTCTTCATAGAAACGGTCAATGCAGTCGAGCATATCTTCCTTTTTGTAGTACACATCCGGCATAACCGCCTGTAAATCCGCAAGGTCGGCGTTCTTTGGGTCTAACACGAACAGGACGGCGTTGGTGCGGAGCAGGGCTTCAATGAGGGTCAGGATGAAGTAGGTCTTTCCGCCGCCGGTTCCTCCGGCAATGAGCATATGGGGGAGCTTGTCATACTCCCACCAGACATTTTCCATAAGACGGAGCCTGCCGTCCTTTGCCTGTACATCCTCAATGGAGATACGGTTCGCAATGGTATCATAGAGCAGGGTGTACTCCACATAGGAATCCTTTAATTCCTTATCCGTCAGCTCACAGTACAAGCCGCTTTCCAGCTTTCTCTCCAAGTTTAAGAGCTGTTCCTGATATTTCCCCAAGGTGATTTCCACACGGATATGGAGCAAGCCTTGTTTCATCCGGTAGTAGATTTTGGGAAAGTAAGTGATGGTTTCTTTGGAACGGCTGGAAGACAAGTCCTTGAAAAAAGCGTCCTCCTTTCTCTGCTCCGATTCATACCACTTGTTTTCCAACACCATCCTTGCCAGCTTTTGGCGGTGGATGAGCTGCTTTACTTCATCCCTGCGGTATCGCCAGAACAGAAGAACTGCTGTAAGGCACACCAGCCCTGCCACGCCCATGCTAAATAGCAGATAAGGGATATTTACATCCTGTACTATCTGGGAGAGGGACACTTCCTGCCAGTTGGTTCCGGCAATCTGCCCGATATGAAACAGCAGGACAACCAGCAGGAAGACAGGGAGCAGAGAAGCAAGGGCAGTATAGAATACAAGGTCTTTATCCGTGGGACGGATACGTTTTCCACGGGGGAAAAGCTGCTTCATAGGAACAATCCTCCTTTCGTTTTTTTATGTTCCTGTTATTTTGCAGGGGGAACGTCTTTCTTTGGTGGCTGCGGATTCATGGCAGCCCCTTTTTTCAGAACAATATCCTCCGCCTTGATGTACCAGTCTACCTCTGCTCCCTGAAAGGTAGCCGTTGCCACGGTATCTGCCACAGGATTGATAAGTTCCACCTCTGCATTGTAATCGAACTCCTTTAATGGCACGCTGGCAGGGATGGAAACCTGAATCATACGCCCCTGTCCTCTGGATTTTAAGTCATAGGTACGCTCCTTGATTTCTTCTGATACCGAGCCGTCTTCATTCTGGAGGTGAACCTCACGGCGGAGGGCAGAAAATTTCAATGCCCCGAAAGTTGCTTCCTTGTCAATCACGATTCCGTTTGCTAATCTCATAGTCTGATGTCCTCCTTTTCCTTATGCTTTTACCATATCGTCAGCGTGCAAAATGTAGTTGGTAAAGCCCCTTGTGCCGATTTTATAGCCCTCTGCGGTGATACGTGGATTGACGAGCTTCACACGTTCCTCAAAGTCAAAATGTTTCTCTCCGGCTTCGGCAGGGAGGATAACCACAATATCATCCGCCCTCTGTACGTCTGAATAAAGATTGAAGCTGCGGGAGAGTACCGTCATGCGTCCATTGATTCTTCTCTGTTCTGTCTTGTCTTCTCCGGCAAACTCCAAGTTGCCGAATGTCTTTTCCATGTTGGGGATAACGAATTTTAATTCCATATAGATATACCTGTCCTTTCTGAATGTTGTGTTTGATGGTTAGTTTTAGGTTCCGGTTTGAAAGTCGGAGGTGAACGCTCCGGCGGTGGTGATTTCTTCGTGGTATCACATCCTTTCTGGGACTATTGAAGAAATTACAGGGTTGTGATATTATCTAGGTGTTAAAAATTAAATCGTCATGGTTAGGATTGTTAGCTTGTGTTTTTTCATGTAGCTCTGTCATGTACTCCCAACAACTTAAAAGTAGATTTCAGTGGAGATTTATAATATCAGGAGGTACGCTTATGACAATAATAACAACTGTAAAAAGCATTATGGTGGGCGACGGAATTTCTGGGAATTTTTGCTAAAGTGTGCAGGGGCAATGGAAAAAATTACGGCTGGCATGACATGAAGAATCCGGGAGGGTCAAATCTCCAATTCCCATCGGGGCTGTTTTCAGCCCCATTTAATTTTGAAACAAAAAATAGACGCCCATTGTTGAACGTCTATTTTGGGATGATATTGAGGTTTGCTGGTCTATCTTATAAAATCTGAATGTACTTCGATTGCATTTTTATTGCATTTTTAATTTGTTTTCATATAGATTTTAGTGGTTGATAGTTCCTGAAAATGCCTTAAAATCAATGATTTTCACTTATATGGCATACTGTCTGTCTGGAGTTTGAATAACGGACTAAAATGCCGAAAGCCTGTATTTATGCGGGTTTCCGGCATTTGTTTTATCAAATGACTCTAGTTTGCCTCTATTTGTGGGCGGAGTAATGATGAGGAATTCAATTGTAATAAATGTAAATATCATAAAAATATAAAAGAACTTTACACTTTTCGACGTGAAGAGATGTAAAAAATCTAAGCATGATTGACATATCATAACTGAACAAAAGGAGAATATCATGGTTTTTTTTACAAAAAGAAAACAAATTAAAGAAGAAGCAGGATGTATTTTTAGAGAAGAGGAAGAAGAGGCTGCAAGAAAGAGAGAACAAATTAGTAATGAATTAAAGAAGCCAGTGGATCCTATTACTATCGAAATAAAGAATGATTCATATCATCTTATAAATGGATTTTATTTTGCTTGGTGTGTGGATGGAAATCTTGTTTTAGAGTGTAAAGCGCAAGGAGACTTAATTCTCACATTGAGAGATGATTGGAATAAGGAAACGATAAGAAAATTGGGCTTTGATAGTCCTTCTTATAGTGTTAGTCAACTTGACCGTTCTGATAAGAGAAAATATTCAGTTTGGTTTGAAGATGAGAGGGCAAGGTTTGTTACAATTCCTATTGAAAGTATCGTTAGTTGTACAGAAACAGGTGAACTCACAACGATAAACACAATTACTGAAGTGAAATTTAAAACGTCTAAAAAGGCTGATTAAAAAAATAAGACAGTAACAAAGGATACTAGAAAAGGAGCTCTTAGAATATCTGATTCTGCTCATGGAGATTATGAAATAATAATTAATTATTTTGAATTTCCGCAGTTTATGGCTATGATAGAGGCATATAAAAATCAGAATTCAACAAGGAAAAAATCGGAAGAAAATATAAAGTCACCATCAGAAATACTTAAAGAATTAAAGGAGTTACTTGATTTGGGAATAATTAATGAAAAAGAATTTGAAAAGAAAAAAGAAGAACTTCTTAAGAGAATATAAGGAGATTTCATATGGTTAATCCAAATCATTATCAGCTAGAGATAGAAAAGTTATTTGTTCAATGGGAAAAAAAGAAAAAGGAAGATAGTCATATTAATCACAGAGACGGTGTTTTTATAAGGGATGGTGTGGTCTGCCCAGAAGAATGGTTTTCGCAAACGATTAGACCTATGTTTTTGTTGAAAGAAGCATATTCAGGGGAAAAGGACTGGGATTTGTGTAAAGACCATCTTATGCTAAAAGACAAAAGAATGAGTAATATGTGGCTAAAAGTTAGTCAATGGACAGAAGGCTTATTTAATACAACTAGAGAAAGTGTTCAGACATACCATAATGGTATGTCTGATATGAATTATGGAAATGAATGGTTAAAAAGAATTGCTGTTGTGAATGTGAAAAAAAGTGGTGGGGTAAAGGAATCTTCGATGAAAGAGATAAATGAATATGCGGAGTATGATTGTGAAGAACTTCGCAGAGAAATAGAGGTATGTGACCCTACCATAATTATTTGTGGATATACAATAAGTTCATTGAATATAATTTTCAGACAGAATATAAAAAATTATCATAATCCTGATGAAAATTGGATTTACAGTATGGAAATTAATAATCATAGCGTGATTGTCATTGATTATTATCATCCTGCAAACCAATTTCCTGATTTATTGAATTATTATGGATTAATGAATATATATCAATTAGCTTTGAGAAGAAAAGACAACGAATTAGACATTCATATGGTGTAGATGTTTGATTATATTGATATTATCTTTTATTTAATGATTGTAGCGTTGCTTGCCTTTCTCGATAAGAGAAATAAGCGCAAATAAAAATGCCTATCCTGTCTGCCAACAGGATAGGCGGTGTCCGTAAGGACATTCATTAACCTAAACTCAGGTAATAACAAAAATTCAATTAAGTGGATCAGCGATAACCGAAGAAGAAATACATGATGGAAATTTCCCAACCAACAATTATGTTCAAACATTAATGGCAACAGATTATTCGTTGCTCTATTAAATTGTATAATTCAACAGAAAGGCTAAGCGATTTCATCTAAAAAGATGATTGTGCTTAGCCTTTTTCAAATGAACCAGTCTCTTATCAAATCTAATAGTTCCTATAAATATCCCTACGAATATCATTCTCACGCATCACTTCTGGTGGAGCTTGGATTTCAGCCATTGGCAATAGCAGAACGACTGGGACATGAAAAGATAGAAACAACATTAAATACTTATTCACATTTATATCCGAATAAGCAGGCAGAACTGGCAGACAGGCTAGAGCTGGAGAATGGGGAGGACAATCTATGAGTGGAGTACACAAACATCCAACAATCAGCTTTCGTGTATCGGACAGAGAGCGGGAGATGATTGAAGCCAAGATACTTGCAAGCGGTATGCAGAAGAAGCAATCAACAATTGCGAGTGGAGAATACAAGCCTTGAAATAAAAAAGGTGGAACTACGAACGGATAATCGACACTTGGAACAGCAACAATGGCAATTGCGGACAGATAATAGCGAGTTGGAGATGAAACAGAGTGTTTTACAGTCCGAGAACCAACGATTGGAACAAGAACAGAATAAATTGCAAGAGGATAATGAAAAGCTAGAGCAGAAGCAAACTTCGTTACAATCGGATAATCAGGCATTAAAACAAATGCAGGATAAGCTACAGAAAGATAATGCCCAGCTTGAAATACAACAGGAGAAATTGAGAAGCAGAATTGATCAGATGGTGCAATCAGAGAAGCTGTTGCAACGTGATGTTCGAAAATATGATGAAGAACCTGAATGGCAACTTCCAGAGCCGGGAGCGTTTGCAAGTGCAAAGTCATTTCGGGATAAAGTAGCTTTGCCTCTTGTGAACAAATTGAAGGAACTGGTAAAAAGCTTGACAATCCAATGTGTTAGATTAAAAGAGGAAGTTCTTCAACTGCGAGATAAAGTTAAGCACCTCACAAGTGATGTAGAATTTTACAAAGGAAAAATTAGAGATATGTCTGTTAAAACAGAATTATTGCAGGAAAAAGCTGGCGATCTGGAGCGTGTGAAACGATATGCCGGTGCGGAGCAAATTGATACTATTATCGATAAGGTAAAGGAGAAGGAACTCATGGAGTATCAGGCAAGACAGAATCACAGGTCTTATGGAGCGAGATAAACGAAAGGATGGATTGATATGATGGATGAGAATAGATTGGATAATATCGTGGAATGTTCCTATAACATGGATAATGGTTATGTTGAGGTGTGGTATGTTGACGGGAATATGCTTCGAATAAAATGTGGGGAGGTTGAGGCTGCTCTGAGGACGACAGAGCAGTCGCTGGCGAAGCTGCACAAATTGTTGGATAATAAGCCGATAGAGTATGTGGCAATGGCTTTATCCGGGGGAATGCAGGCATATTGTGATATTGAGGATGAAATGGTTAAGGGG
>OHUY01000699.1_pt1 | contig 10616 bp, 9 predicted proteins | sample 1579301 | NCBI WGS metagenome assembly OHUY01 (sample SAMEA3882520, study PRJEB24775) | human gut metagenome | biome: human-associated habitat; feature: intestine environment; material: feces | place: Netherlands | collected 2009/2010
TCGGTCAGGGTGTAGACGCACTGCTCCTCGGCAATCAGATCCTCGATATCCACCTCACCGGTCACGGACTGGATCTCGGTGCGGCGCTCGTCGCCGAAGCGCTTTTTCATTTCCAGCAGCTCTTCCTTGACGATGGCAAGCACACGGGCGTCATCCGCCAGAATGGCTTCCCAGTTCTCGATCTTGGCCTGCAGGCTGGCAAGCTCTTCCTCGATCTTCAGGATCTCAAGGCCTGCCAGACGGCCCAGCTGCAGCTTGACGATGGCATCTGCCTGCGGGTCGTCAAAGCCGAACTGCTCCATGATGGCAGCCTTGGCCTCTGCCATGCCGCCCTTGCAGGCGCGGATGGTGGCGATCAGCTCGTCCACGATGTCGGTGGCCTTCTTCAGGCCTTCCAGAATGTGGGCGCGCTCCTTGGCCTTTTTCAGGTCGTACTGGGTGCGGCGGCGCACCACCTCGTCCTGAAACTCCACATACTTCTGCAGCATCTGCTTCAGGGTGAGCACCTTGGGCACCTTATGGTCGATGGCCAGCATAATGACGCCCACGGTGTCCTGCAGCTGAGTGTACTGGTACAGCTGGTTCAGGATGACCTGTGCATTGGCGTCCTTGCGGATGTCCACCACGATGCGCATACCCTTGCGGTTGGTCTCATCGTTCAGACCGGTAATGCCCTCGATGCGCTTTTCCTTGACAAGGTCTGCCATGTGCTCGATGAGACGCGCCTTGTTGACCATATAGGGAATTTCCGTAATGATGATCTGGGTGCGGCCGTTCTTGGTCTCCTCAATGGTGGCGCGGCCGCGCAGGGTGATCTTGCCGCGGCCGGTGGCGTAGGCGGCGCGGATGCCGCTGCGTCCCATGATGATGCCGGCAGTGGGGAAGTCCGGGCCCTTGATGTGCTCCATCAGGCCGGGCAGGTCGATGTCCGGGTCATCGATATAGGCGATGCAGCCGTCAATGACCTCGCTCAGGTTGTGGGGCGGGATGTTGGTGGCCATACCAACGGCGATGCCCTGACTGCCGTTGACCAGCAGGTTCGGGAAACGGCAGGGCAGCACACTGGGCTCCTTCTTGGTCTCATCAAAGTTGGGGTCCCAGTCGATGGTGTCCTTCTCGATATCGGTCAGCATCTCCACCGCCATGCGGCTCATGCGGGCCTCGGTGTAACGGTAAGCAGCCGGGGGGTCGCCGTCCACAGAACCAAAGTTACCCTGACCATCCACCAGCGGGTAGCGCAGGGAGAAATCCTGTGCCAGACGGACCATGGCATCGTAGACCGATGCGTCGCCGTGGGGGTGGTAAGAGCCCAGCACCGCACCAACGGTGTCGGCGGATTTGCGGTATGCATGGCTGGGGTCGTTGCCGCGCTCATGCATGGTGTACAGGATGCGGCGGTGGACGGGCTTCAGGCCGTCGCGCACATCGGGCAGGGCGCGGGACACGATGACCGACATGGAGTAGTCCAGGAACGCGGTCTCGATCTCCTTCTTGACGTCGCGGATGATCTTTTTGGTTCCGCTGCCCGGTATCATCACATAATCTTCTTCCATTTGTTCCTCCGTGTATTACACGTCCAGCTTTGCGTACTGGGCGTTGGTCTCGATAAAGCGGCGGCGGGGCTCCACCTGATCGCCCATCAGGATGGTAAAGGCTTCGTCGGCCTTCTCGGCGTCGTCAATGGTGATCTGCACGATCACGCGGTTGTCCGGGTTCATGGTGGTCTCCCACAGCTGCTCGGGGTTCATCTCACCAAGGCCCTTATAGCGGTTCACCTTTGCGCCGGGCATCTCCTGCGAGAGGATGGCCATTTCAGCATCGTTGTAGGCGTACTTGATGGTGTTGCCCTTCTGCACCTTGAACAGGGGCGGCTGTGCCACATACACATGACCCTGCTCGATGAGGGGGCGCATATAGCGGAAGAAGAAGGTCAGCATCAGGGTGCAGATGTGAGAACCATCCACATCGGCATCGGCCATGATGAACACTTTATCGTAGCGCAGCTTGGAGATATCGAACTCGTCCCCAATGCCGCAGCCCAGCGCCAGCACCACCGGCATCAGCTTGTCGTTGCCGTAAATTTTATCGGCGCGGGCCTTTTCCACGTTCAGCATCTTGCCCCACAGCGGCAGGATTGCCTGGATGTTGGAATCACGCCCCTGCTTGGCAGAGCCGCCAGCAGAGTCACCCTCGACGATGAAGATTTCGGTCTTGGCGGGGTCATTCTCGTGGCAGTCTGCCAGTTTGCCCGGCATACGGTTGCTTTCCAGCGCACTCTTGCGGCGCACCAGGTCGCGGGCCTTTTTGGCTGCGGCACGGGCGCGGGCTGCCTGGGTCACCTTTTCAAACACAGCCTTGGCAACAGCAGGGTTTTCTTCCAAAAATTCGCTGAGCTTGTTGTACACAATGTTGGAAACCAGCGTCTTGATGTAGGTGTTGCCCAGCTTGGCTTTGGTCTGGCCCTCAAACTGCGCTTCCTGCAGCTTGACGGAAACAACGGCGATCATGCCTTCGCGCACATCGCTGCCCTGCCAGTTTTCATCCTTTTCCTTCAGGTAGCCCTTGGCACGGCCAAATTCGTTAAACACGCGGGTCAGCGCGGTTTTCAGGCCTTCCTCGTGGGTGCCGCCCTCCGGGGTGTGCACGTTGTTGGCAAAAGAAAGGATCAGCTCGTTGTAGCTGTCGCAGTACTGCAAAGCAACTTCGGCCACAGCGCCGTTGGCTTCGCCTTTCATATAGATGACCTGCGGGTGCAGCGGGGTCAGGTCGCGCTTTTCATGCAGATACTGCACAAAGCTGCGCACGCCGCCCTCATAGCACATGGATTCCTGCGGCGGTACACCATCGTTTTTCTCAATGCTTTCGGGGCGCTCATCCGTCAGGGTAATGCGCACACCGGCGTTCAGGAAGCTTTCTTCCCGCAGGCGCTTGAGCAGGATCTCATAATCGTATTCGGTGGTTTCGGTGAACATTTCCGGGTCTGGCTTAAAAGTAACGGTGGTACCCGTAGATGCCGCCACACCGATCTTTTTCAGATCTCCATCCGGTTTTCCGCGCTTGAAACTCTGCTCGTACTCGGCGCCGTCACGGCGCACATGCACAACCAGCCATTCGCTCAGCGCGTTTACAACGCTGGCGCCGACGCCGTGCAGACCGCCAGCCACTTTGTAGCCGGAATCCTCGCCGCCAAACTTGCCGCCGGCATGCAACACGGTATACACGACCGTGACAGCCGGGATGCCCAGTTTGGGCTGGATATCCACCGGGATACCGCGGCCGTTATCACTGACTTCAATGATATTGCCCGGCTTGATGGTCACTTCAATATGGGTGCAATACCCGGCCAGAGCTTCATCGATGGAGTTATCCACGATTTCATAAACCAGATGATGCAGACCGGAAGGGCCTGTGGAACCGATATACATGCCGGGGCGCTTGCGCACAGCTTCCAGCCCTTCCAGGACCTGGATCTGCGCGCCGCCGTACTCATGGTCGGTCGCCGTTTCGCGGTTGGTTTCGGTGATGATTTCTTCTGACATGAACTTTCCTCCCATTTCTTACGAGGTGCGGGGATTTCGGCAGCTTTTTTTCAAAAACTTAAACCGGCATTTCTGCCGTTATCAGGGTAAAACCTGCCCTTTGGTATATCTGGGGTGCATTTTTGTATCTGTAAAAATTATAGACGCTTTTTTGTCCGCCTAACGTTTTTCTGCAGTTTTACTGCCCCATATCAAACTTTGCCGCGCGGTTGCGGATGGCGGCGGTAGATATCTGGGTAATATAAACCGTATCATCGGGGAAATCTGTCAGGACAAAGCTTTTTGGCATACTGCCGCTCACATCCACAACAGCCCCTTCCTGCTGGGCATGCCGCAGGAATTCATCGGTGATCTTTGCCTTCTGGCCCGCATCGGTTGCGGTATCCAGGTCAAACACCCCGATGACGTCCCGCGTATTTACGATAAAATCCTGACCTAAGTGAAGATACATGATAATTAGTAATGAGAAATTAGCAATTAGGAATTGGAGGCAGAACAAACTGCCGGGTTTGTCTTTTGGGGATCACGGTTTAGGAATGGGATGGCACTCTACGCCGCCCTTTGGTCGTCTCAAAATTCAGAAATTTTATTTCCGCATCGCGTCAATTTTTGCAATGTTTTCATTTTGAACTTTGCATCCATCAGCGCTTATTTTAAGACTGCGTTTTACTTTTAGTTTTCTATTATTATTAAAGATGATTAAAAGTTTTTTCCGGTTCCCTTTTTTTCAAAAAAGGGAACAAAATCCCCCGTAAAGCAAAACCTCAACCCTCCCGCACGGTTCCGTGGTCCACAAAGACCAGCTTGCCGTTGGTTCGGGCAAAGGCGGCGGAATCGCAGGTGGTCACAAATGTCTGCTTGTCCTCAATGCGAGTCAATAGATACGTCTGGCGTGCGTCATCCAATTCACTGAGCACATCATCCAGCAGCATCACCGGATGTTCGCCCAGCACCTCGCCCGCCACGCTGGCTTCCGCCAGCTTCATGCTCAGCACCGCACTGCGCTGCTGGCCCTGGCTGCCATAAATTTTTCCCGGCTGGCCGTCAATTAAAATTTCCAGGTCCTCGCGGTGGGGCCCCGTCAGGCAAAAGCCTGCCCGCAGCTCGGTGTTTTTCACCTCGCGCAGCTTGGCCGCCAGCGCTTCCGGGCTGCCCGGATCGCAGCAGGGGCAGTATTGGATCTCCAACTTTTCTGCCCCGCTGGAAATATCACGGTAGTTCGCCGCTGCCGCCGGGGCCAGCTGGTCCAGATACCCCGCACGCCGCCGCATGACTTCGCAGCCATAGGTCACAAGCGCTTCGTTGTAGGTTTCCAGCAGAACATCCCCGCCGGGGGTGATGTCATACGCTTTCAGCAACGCATTTTTCTGCGCTACCACGCGTAAATACCGCCGTTCCGCCGCCAGGTAGCCGGGGTACAGCTGGCAGAGCGCGGCATCCAGGAAATGCCGCCGCCCTTCCGGCCCGCCTTTGACCAGGCTCAGATGGTTGGGGTCAAACGCCACCGCCGTAAAAGTTCCTGCGATCGAAGCAGCTCTTCCGCGGTCGGCTCCGTTCAGACGTACCGTCCGGCCGGGGCGCTGGGTTCCTTTGGCGCCAACGGTCAACCGTATTTCCTGGGGGCGGTCTCCCGCTTCAAATGCGGCCTCCAGCACGGCAAAGTCAGCGCCGCGCCGGATCAGCTCGGCATCCTTTGCCCCACGGAAGCTTTTGCCCCCGGTCAGCAGCCAGACGGCTTCCAACAGGTTGGTTTTGCCCTGCCCGTTTGCCCCGCACAGAACCGTCAACTGCGGGGCGGGTTCCAAAACAGCGGCGGATAAATTGCGATAATCCGTCACCGCAAGGCGGTTCAGCCGCATCAGCAGCCCTCCGCGATCTGAACCTGGCGGCCTTCCAGCTCCACCACATCGCCCGGCACGCATTTTTTACCGCGCATGGTGCAGGGTTCCCCGTTCAGCTTCACTTCTCCGCCCTGGATCAGCTCCTTGGCTTCGCCGCCCGTTTCACACAGGCCGGCAAATTTCAGCAGAGCATCCAATTTGATAAATTCCGTGTGGATTCGTACTTTTTCCATTGTATCAGCCTTCATTCTTAAAGCGTACCGGCAGCACCAGGTAAATAAAGTCTTCGCCCTCCACCGGCAGGACCTTTACCGGGCTCAAGGGGCCGTTGATCTCCAGGCGCAGCTTTTCGCACTTGGAATAGCGCAGCGCATCCAGCAGGTAGCGGTTGTTGAACCCGATTTCCATGGAATCGCCTTCCATGCTTTCCGGCGTAAACTCATCCACCACCTTGCCCAGCGGGGTCTGGCAGCGCACAGTTACTTTATCCGGTGCAAAATTGATGCGCAGCGGGTTCTTCAAACGATCGGTAATAATCAAAGAAGCACGTTCCAGCGTATCAATAAAGCTCTTGCAGTCGATCACGACCTTGGTGCGGCTCTCTTTGGGAATCACGCTCTCATAATTCAGGAACTCGCCCTCGATCAACCGGCTCATGATGGTGTAGCCGTTGGTAGTGAACACCACATAGCGGCGGTTTGCATCAATTTTGACCGGTTCGTCCGGCCCGCCGATGATTTTCAGCAGCTCCTGCAGCGTTTTTGCCGGAATGATAATGCGGATATCGCGGGTGCATTCCACATCCCTCTTAATGATGGCCAGGCGGTAACCGTCCAGAGCCACAACCGTCAGGCGGCCCGGCTCGATCACGAACAATTCACCGGTGTGTGCGGGCTTCTTATCTTCCACAGCGACCGCATAGATGGTCTTTTCGATCAGCTCGCGCATCATCGAAGTCGGAATGGTCATGGTATTTTCGGCTGCCGTGTTGGGCAGGCTGGGGTAATCGCTCGCGTTCATGGCGGGGATCTCAAACTCTGCCACGCCGCCAGAAATAATTGCCATACCTTCGTTATTCAGCTCCACCGATACGGTGCCGGACGGCATACGGCTGACCATGGAGCCAAACAGCTTTGCTTCCAAAACCGTCTCGCCGGGTACCTGAACATTGCACTCAATGTTGGTGGTGATGCCCATTTCCATATCGTAGCCGGTCAGTGTCAGCTGGAACCCTTCGGCTTTCAGGTAAATGCCCTCCAGCACGGGGATCGCCGCGCGGTTGGTGATGGCGCGGGAAACGCCGTCGATCGCAGCAGACAGCAGCGACTTGTCACATTCAAACTTCAATGTTGTCACCTCGTATATAATCACTAAACTTACAGAAAACTGTGAAGTATCGCAGCCTGGCAGACGGTTCAGAAATCTGAAATATCCGTTTTGTATAATCCTTATTTGCTGATGGGCCTGACGGTGCAGAACACGTAAAATGTCAGGATAAACTAGATACTTTGATAGTCATAGTAGTAGGCTACGTTGAATCTGTGGAAAAGCCTGAAACCTCCGATTCCGAAGCAATTTTTGAGGACCTGGCTTTCCGCAAAACCTCGTGGAAAGAAAAATCTCAAATGTGGAAAACCTGACCTTTCAACCTGCTCTGTGGAAAATCCGTGTTAATTGTTGAAAAATCAGTTGAAAATGTTGAAAGTCTAAAACTGCTGTCGGAACCTGGAATATCCGTTTTGAAAACCCGGAAAAGGCATGGCATACTCTGCATATTCATGCATAAACATGCAGAACGCCGGGCGTTTCATTGTCAACCTGCAGCATGCATCAGGCACGGATGTTCTTCATGATGTCGTCCACGGTCTCCTTCAGGTGGCGGTCCTTGCCGATGTTCTTCTCCATCGTATTGATGGAGTACACAACGGTGGAATGGTCACGCTGGAATTCGGAACCGATGGCTTCCATGCTCATACCGGTGATCTCGCGGATGATATACATCGACATCTGGCGGGCGGCACTCACATTGGCGCTGCGCTTTTTCCCGCGGATGTCGGAGGGAATCACATTATAGGTGCGCGCCACTTCGTTGATGATCTTTTCAATCGTAACGGGGATGGGCTGGGTATCATTCAGTGTATCCTTGATGGCGGTCGTCGTCACGCCGATGCAGGGGGCAATACCCTCCAACATATAGTAGGCGTTCAGCTTTTTCACTGCGCCTTCCAGCTGGCGGATGTTCTGCTTCAGATGGTTGGCGATGTATTCCGCAACGTCATCAGGCAGATCCAGATTCAGCAATTCGGCCTTGCGCTTGACGATCGCCACACGGGTTTCGAAATCAGGCGGCTGGATATCCGCCGTCAGGCCCCACTCGAACCGGGTCTGAAGCCGGTCCTCCAGCTGGGTCATCTCCCGGGGAGGACGGTCCGAGGTCAGCACGATCTGCCGCCCGGATTCGTACAGGGTGTTGAAGGTGTGGAAGAATTCCTCCTGGGTCTGCTTCTTGCCGGCGATGAACTGGATATCGTCCACCAGCAGCAGGTCGGCCACGCGGTACTTCATCCGGAAGTCCTCGGTGCTGCCGGCGCGGATGGCGGCGATCAGCTCGTTGGTGAACTGCTCGCAGGTGACATACATGATGACGAAATCTGGGTGGGTGCGCTTGATCTCGGTCTGAATGGCGGTCAGCAGATGGGTCTTGCCAAGGCCGGAGCCGCCGTAGATGAACAGGGGGTTATAGGCCCCGGAGGGGTTTGCCGCCACAGCCTGCGCAGCAGCAAACGCAAACTGGTTGGACGGCCCCTTGATGAAGTTTTCAAAGGTGAACTCGTAGTTGCCCTGCGGGGAGGCGGGGTTTGCCTCGTACTGCTGGGCCAGCACTACTTCGTGGGGCGGGGTGCTGGGCACCACAAGGGTGATGTCCACATCAAAGCCCAGCACGGACTTGAAGGCCTCCTTGAGCAGGCCAAGGTACCGGTCGGTGACGATCTTGCAGATAAAATCGTTGCGCACCGACAGGGTGATATGGCTGGAGTCCTCAAAGCTGATGGGCTCCAACCCGTCGATATAGAGATTATAGGTCGGCTCGGCCATCTGCGTTTTGCAGTACGCCTGGGCGGCCTCTAAAACGTCCTTGAAAGAATCCATAAAACATCCACTCCATTGAATCGGTCGAAGTTTTCAACAATGCTGCTGATACCACGTTAGTATACCACAAAAATCTCCCTGCGTCTATATTACTATAATGTAATTTATAATACATAAGATAAGCCCCCGCAGCGCCCTTGTGGAAACACGCCAAAAAGACCACAATATCTGGTAGAAAAAAGTTTTCCACAGCAAAATGGTGAAAAAGTTGAAAAGCTTTTAACAGAAAAATCAGAAAAAAGTTTGCAGAAAACTGCAAAAAATGCTTGACAGAACGTCATACTATGCGATATACTGTTGAATTGCAAGCCTGTCCCCAATCTGGGACCGATCAAGACCCCATACCGGGGATAAGTTTTTACGGAGGATACAACCATGAAGAGAACTTTTCAGCCCAAGAAGCGTCAGCGCAAGGAAGTTCATGGCTTTCTGACCCGCATGAGCACCAAGAACGGCCGCAAGGTCATCAATGCTCGCCGTGCTAAGGGCCGCAAGAGCCTGACCGTCTGATCCCGTTTTGCCAGGGATCCGGCGCAGAATTGAACATGCGCACAAAAGACTGCTGATCCAGAATTGGCGGTCTTTTTCTTATTTTGGACGTTCTGCGCGCGGAATGACTAAAAATTTGGCAAAAGATTTGGCACAAAAAACGCCCGGACAGCCTTTTCATGTCGGCGTTTTTTTGCTATACTGAATTTTGAACTTTGCCTTTAGGGAAGTTCTGCGATTTTTTAACCGAAAAGGAGGCGACGGAGCAGTGCGCTATCGTCCCATCCGCCGCAACAGCGAGTTTGGCCGCGTGTATGCCCGCGGCAAGTCCTATGTGAACCCGGCGCTGGTGCTGTATGTGCTCAAGACCCGCGGCAAAAAGACCCGCGTGGGCCTGACAGCCACCAAAAAGATCGGCCATGCCGTCCAACGCAACCGCGCCCGCCGCGTGATGAAGGCTGCCATTGATGAGCATCTGGATCAGAACATCGGCGGCTATGATCTGGTGTTCGTGGCCCGGGGCATGACCCCCCGCCTGAAGAGCTGGCAGCTCAGCGAAGTGGTGGCCAGGCTCTTTGCCCAGGCTGGCCTGCCCGACAAGGCAAAGCAGCCGGGCGCAAAGCCCCCTGCCACGGTCCCGCCCGCAGACCGGGCCGCAAAACAGTGAATCCCGTCTCCCGCGTCTGCCGGAACGCGCTCTGTGCGCCCATCCGGTTCTACCAGCGCTTTATCAGCCCGGGGCTGGGCCGCAACTGCCGCTTTACCCCCACCTGCAGCCAGTATGGCATAGAAGCCATCCAGACCCATGGCTGCATCAAGGGCTTGCTGCTCACCGCCTGGCGCATCGCCCGGTGCAACCCCCTTGGCCGGTGGGGCTTTGACCCGGTGCCGCCCAAAGGCCGCTGGGTGAGCCCGGAGCGGAGACTGTCCCCGGCAAAGCTGTTCCGGGGGCGGCACGGTTAAGCAGCGTGCTTATGATACACGGCTCCTTTGTACAACCCCTCCGTCATTGCTTCGCAATGCCACCTCCCCTAACGAGGGGAGGCCTTGGCATTCCACGCAAAGTTTCCGGTTTCGCCAGAGGCTCCCCTACCAGGGGAGCTGGCGAGCGTAAGCTCGACTGAGAGGTTGTACAAAGATGAGGCTTAAAATTTGTAAGAAGTCTTGCAAAAATACCTAGTAATAGGGTATAGTATATATGAATGGTCTGCCTGACCACGAAAACACCCACAACAGAAAGGAAATCCCATCATGTTTGATATTTTTAATATGCTCAAGAAGAACGAGGAGAACAAGACAATGCAGGTGACCCGCGAGACCATCATTGGCGATATTCTGGATATGGATCAGACCACCGCTCCCTATTTTATGGAGATCGGTATGCACTGCCTGGGCTGCCCCGCTTCCCGCGGCGAGACCATTGCCGAGGCCTGTGAGGTCCACGGTGTGGACTGCGACGAGCTGCTGGAGAAGCTGAACGCCCATCTGGCTTCCAAGAAGGCCTGAGTGCTCCCCACACTGGATGCGCGTCTGACCGCCGCCGCCGAGCTGGTGCTGCCGGGCAAGCCGGTGGCCGACATCGGCTGTGACCACGGCA
>OHUY01000703.1_pt1 | contig 10589 bp, 9 predicted proteins | sample 1579301 | NCBI WGS metagenome assembly OHUY01 (sample SAMEA3882520, study PRJEB24775) | human gut metagenome | biome: human-associated habitat; feature: intestine environment; material: feces | place: Netherlands | collected 2009/2010
CCGACGGGCCGGCCAGCAACAACTGCCTCGATATGTTCCGCGAAATGTTCCTGACCACCGGTCTTTCCAAAGTCCGTGAGATGGACGCCGCAGGAATCCCGGCTGATGCGATACTCTACATGGCAACCGCAGGCGGCGCACACGCGATGCAGCTTACTGACTGCGACCGTCTCGCTGCCGGCAAAAAGGCCGATCTCGTCATGATTGACCTCCATCAGCCGAACATGCAGCCGGAGAATAATCTGATCAAAAACCTCGTTTACAGCGGCAGCAAACAGAACGTAAAGCTTACCATGGTAAACGGTCAAATCCTCTACGAAAACGGCGAATTCCATATCGGCTTTGACCCGGAAGAAATTTATGCAAGATCCAACGCCATTATCCGAAGAATTTCCGGCTCGCATGCAGATAATTAGTGGATTTCACGCAGTTTTTCCTTTGCTTGACATACTTTTTTCTTTTATATTATAATGTAGCCATACACGCAGAAACGCTGTACCTCTTGAAAGGAGAATACTATTATGAAAAAGAAAGTAGTTAGCTTACTGCTTGCAGCCGCCATGACAACTGCTGCACTCGCAGGATGCGGTTCCTCCAACGGATCCTCTTCCTCCGACGCATCCACAGGCGCCGATTCCACCAGCGCAACTTCCGCTTCTGCTTCCACAGATGGAGAAAAAAAAGACGCCGCAGGTGAGAAAATTGCCATGATCACAGACTCCGGAGATATCACCGACGAATCCTTCAACCAGATCACCTGGGAAACTGTATGCGCCTACGGCGATGCAAACGGCGTAGAGTACGAGTACTACAAACCGGCAGAGGATACCGATGAAGAGCGTATCAACTCCATCGATCTCGCTGTTTCCGAGGGTGCTACCGTTGTTGTAATGCCAGGTTACCTGTTCGGACCTGCCATCGCTGAAGAGCAGGACACCTATCCGGATGTAACCTTCATCGCAGTCGATGTTACCGAAGGTGATATTGTAAAAAACGGCAAAGCTGTTGATCTCGGAAAGAACGTGTACATCTGCTCCTTCGAAGAAGAGCAGGCCGGCTACCTGGCTGGATACGCTGCAGTAAAAGACGGCTACACAAGTCTTGGTTTTCTCGGCGGTATCGCTGTTCCGGCCGTTATCCGTTTCGGTTACGGTTATGTACAGGGTATCAACGCTGCTGCTGAAGAAGACGGCGTAGATGTAAACGTAAAATATTACTATGGCGGCCAGTTCTACGGCGATGACTCCATCACCGCCCGTATGGAGGGCTGGTATGCAGACGGAACACAGGTTGTATTCGCCTGCGGCGGCGGTATCTGGACATCTGCTCTGGATGCAGCTGAGACACACGACGGAAAAGTTATTGGTGTAGACGTTGACCAGCGTTCCAAAATCGGCGAGCGCTGCCTGACTTCCGCTATGAAAGGTCTTCCAAGCGCCATCAACAACGCTCTGGATTCCTACTTCAGCGGAAACTTCTCTGAACTTGGCGGAACTGCTCAGCAGCTTGGACTGAAAGACGGAGATTACATCGGCCTTCCTACCGATTCCGAATCCTGGGGATTCACAACCTTCACACAGGATCAGTATGAAACTGTACTGGCTGGTATCCGCGATGGTTCCATCGAAATCTCCAGCGATACAGAAAATCAGCCGAAAGTAGGTTCTCACGTAACCGTTGATTACATCAGCTAATGTGCATACTGTTTCTGTAACAATATGCCTTTTGGGGAAGAGAATATTATTTCTCTTCCCCTTTTTTTCTGTCACACAAAATGCTATACTAGACATAATGAAAGCCCGCAGTTCTGCCCTGTTTTCCATGCCTTCGGCAGTCCTGCAAAACCACGCTTGAAAGGGAATATGTATATGGAAAATGAGTACATTATTGAGATGTTGAACATCACCAAAGAATTCCCGGGTATCAAGGCGAACGACAACATTACATTACAGCTCAAAAAAGGAGAAATCCATGCTCTGCTTGGAGAAAACGGTGCAGGAAAATCAACCCTGATGAGTATTCTTTTTGGTCTGTATCAGCCTACCTCCGGAATCATCAAGAAGAATGGGCAGGAAGTCCATATCAACACGCCGAACGACGCCAATGATCTCAACATCGGTATGGTGCACCAGCACTTTAAGCTGGTCGAATGTTTCTCGGTTCTCGACAACATCATCCTCGGCGTAGAGCCGACCAAAGGCCTTTTCCTCGAGAAAAAGAATGCCCGTGCAAAAGTCATGGAACTGAGCGAGAAATACGGTCTGATGGTCGATCCGGACGCTCTGATCTCGGATATCACCGTCGGCATGCAGCAGCGTACCGAAATTCTGAAAATGCTCTACCGTGACAACGAAGTCCTGATCTTCGACGAGCCGACCGCGGTTCTGACGCCGCAGGAAATCGACGAGCTGATGAAGATCATGAAGAACCTCGCAAAAGAAGGAAAATCCATCCTCTTCATCACCCATAAACTCAACGAGATCATGGAAGTTGCCGACCGCTGTACGATTCTCCGCAAAGGAAAATACATCGGAACCGTCAACATCAGCGAAACTTCCAAAGAAGAGCTCTCCCGCATGATGGTCGGAAGAAACGTCAGCTTCTCCGTCAACAAAAAGCCGTCAAAACCGGGCGACACCGTTCTGAAAGTAGAGCACATGACCGTACCGAGCAAGGTGCACGGAAACAACGCCGTCAAAGATGTTTCCTTTAATGTAAGAAAAGGCGAGATTGTCTGCATCGCAGGTATCGATGGAAACGGCCAGTCCGAGTTCGTTCAGGGCCTCACGGGACTGGAAAAAGTATCCGGCGGTAAAATTCTGTTCAACGGACAGGACATCACGAAAGCTTCCATCCGCGACCGCTCCAAGATGGGCATGAGCCACATCCCGGAGGACCGCCATAAACACGGCCTCGTACTGGATTACTCCATCGAGCAGAACATGGTGCTGCAGCGTTACTGGCAGCCGGAATTTGAATCCTTCGGCTTTATCAAATCAAAAGCCGTGCGCGAATATGCCGAGCGCCTGATCGAGCAGTACGATGTCCGCAGCGGCCAGGGTCCTGTGACCATCACCCGCAGCATGTCCGGCGGAAACCAGCAGAAAGCGATCATCGCGCGTGAGATCGACAAAGATCCTGATCTTCTCGTTGCGGTACAGCCTACCCGTGGTCTTGATGTCGGAGCCATCGAATACATTCACAGCCAGCTCGTTGCACAGCGCGACAAGGGAAAAGCCGTTCTTCTGGTTTCTCTGGAACTGGATGAGGTTATGGATGTTTCCGACCGTATTCTTGTTATGTACGAAGGAGAGCTGGTCGGCCAGCTGGATCCGAAAACCGTTTCTGTCGAAGAACTCGGTCTCTACATGGCAGGTGCAAAACGGGATCCGGTTCCCGAAGAAGTATAAAAGAGAGGTAAGAAAAGCATGAACGAAAAAACGAAAAACGCTCTTCTGTCCATTGTCGCTTCTCTTGTATGTATTGTGATCGGTCTTCTTGTGGGATTTATCATTTTATACTGCATCAACGCGGAGAACGCAGTGGATGGATTTACACGAATCATCAAAGGCGGCTTTTACTTAAAGCCGAAGGGAATCGGAAGTGAAATCGCTCAGTCCGCTCCCCTGATTATGACCGGACTTTCGGTTGCATTTGCTTTTAAAACAGGTCTGTTCAACATCGGTGCTGCCGGACAGTACACCGTCGGTGTCTTCGGCGCCCTGTATTTTGCCATCATCCTCCACATGCCGTGGTATGTATGCCTTCTGGCTGCTATGGTCTGCGGAGCCATCTGGGGAGCAGTTCCTGGTATCTTCAAAGCATACTTCAACGTAAATGAAGTTATTACTTCCATCATGTTCAACTGGATTGGTCTTTATCTTGTCAATGAGCTGATGTACAACACCATCCCGGGCATGTATGATCAGAAGACCACACGTACTTACAAATTAAGCTCCGCTTCTCCGAAATCCCTGATTCCGGACTGCGGCATGAACTCCATTTTCCGTACCAGTTCCACAACGATTGCGATTTTCATTGCGATTGCCATTGCGGTCATCATCTACATCGTTCTGAACAAAACAACCTTCGGCTATGAGCTGAAAGCCTGCGGGTTCAATAAGGATGCTGCCAAATACGCCGGCATCAACGAGAAGAGAAACGTTGTTCTCTCCATGACCATCGCAGGTGCGCTTGCCGGAATCGGTGCAGGCCTCTACTTCCTCTCCGGTGCATCCGAGTGGAACCCGCAGGTATCGACAGCACTCCCGGCCATCGGATTTAATGGTATCCCGGTTGCGCTTCTTGCACTTAGCAACCCGATCGGCGTTATCTTCGCTGCTCTCTTCGTTGCTCATATTTCGGTCGGCGGTGCTTACCTGCCTACGAAATATTATCAGCCGGAGATCGCGGACCTGATCGTTGCCGTTATCATTTACCTTTGCGCATTCGTTACCCTGTTCAAGGGCATCGTTGCAAACCTGTTCAAGAGCAAAAAAGAGCAGAAAGCAAATGCCAATGCAGACAACGGAAAGGAGGAGAAGAAATAATGTTCCTTTTAATTAAATTTACCTTACTGTACGCCGTTGTTCTGATGCTCGTTGCGATGGGCGGTATGTTCTCCGAGCGAAGCGGTGTCATCAACATCGCGCTGGAAGGAATCATGGCGATCGGCGGCCTTGCCGGTGTCTTCGTCCTGGTTCTGTTCCCGGACCTCCCGGCTCCTGCACTTGTGGCACTTTCCATTCTGGCGAGCGCCGTATCCGGTATGATCTACTCTCTGCTGCTTGGCTTCTCCGCCATCACACTGAAAGCAGACCAGACGATCGGCGGAACCGCGCTGAACATGCTGGCTACTGCCATTGCCATCGTCCTGGTAAAAGCATTCAACAACGGCTCGGATGCCGGAAACGGTGCAGCTTCCGCAAAGCTGAACTACACCAACGCCGCTTTCATTTACAAGATCGGACCATTTACCGTGAACATCTTCCTGTTCATCGGCATCATCCTTCTGATCTGCAGCTACGTGTTCCTCTTCAAAACGAAATGGGGACTGCGCCTGCGTGCCTGCGGTGAGCATCCACAGGCAGCCGACTCTGTTGGTATCAACGTATACCAGTGGAGATACACCGGTGTTATCATCTCCGGTGCACTCGGCGGTATCGGCGGATTTGCCTACATCGTTCCGTCCGTTACCACCTGGAACTTCGAAGTCGGCGTAGCCGGTGCCGGATTCCTTGCCCTCGCTGTTATGATCTTCGGTCAGTGGAAACCGTTCCACATTGCCGGAGCAGCCGTATTCTTTGCGGTATTCCGTTCCCTGGCAAACATTGCGGACTCCACCGTCCTCTCCCATCTGGGACTGTCCAAGAACATTTACAACATGATGCCGTTTATCGCATCCATGATTATTCTCGCCTTCACATCCAAGAATTCCCAGGCTCCGAAAGCCGAAGGTATTCCATACGATAAGGGCGCAAGATAATATGTAACTATTCAGAGCCATGTGAAATGGAAGAAAAAATTGCGAATCATGCTTGCATGAATGAGCGGTTTTTTCTGGAATTTCATATGGCGAGCAGCCACATCGAGATGCAGCGCAGCGGAATCGAGATGTGGCTCTGAATAGTTACAATTTTTAAAGGCAGAGCCGTTAAATCCGAACTGTGTTTTTTCGGCTCTGCCTTTTCTCTATCATTCTGATTTATTTTTCATCAAAGAAAGGAAAAAATTATGCTGAACACCAAATTATTTGACCACACTATCTTAAAAGCAGACGCAACCGAAGCACAGGTTGCAAAGATCTGCGACGAGGCACTTGCACATGATTTTGCTTCTGTCTGCGTCAACCAGTACTACACCAAATTCGTTGCTGAAAAGCTCAAAGGATCTGACGTCAAAGTCTGCACCGTTGTCGGCTTCCCTCTGGGCATGTCCGATACCCGTGTAAAAGCGTTTGAGACCCGTGCGGCCATCGAAGACGGTGCACAGGAGGTTGATATGGTCATCAACGTCGGAGCCCTCAAAGACGGCAAATACGACTTCGTACGCTCCGATATCCAGACCTTAAAAGAAGTATGCGGCAAGGACATCGTTCTGAAAGTCATCATCGAGACCTGCCTTTTAACCGATGAAGAGAAAGTAAAAGCGTGCGAGCTCGCAAAAGAAGCCGGCGCTGACTTCGTAAAAACCTCCACCGGATTTTCTACCGGCGGTGCAAAAGCGGCTGATGTTGCCCTGATGAGAAAGACCGTAGGCCCGGATATGGGCGTAAAAGCTTCCGGCGGAATCCACAACGCAGACGAGGCACAGGCTATGGTAGATGCCGGCGCAAGCCGTCTCGGAACAAGCGCAACACTGGCTATCATCGGATAAAAAGGAGTTTCTTATGGATACGATACTGATAGGAATTGCCGGAGGAACCGGCAGTGGAAAAACGACACTGGCAGATAAGCTGGTAGAAAGTTTTGGACGCGATGAAGTGAGCATTCTGCGCCATGACAACTATTACAAACGCCATGACGATATTCCTTTTGAGGAGCGTGCCAAATTAAATTACGATCATCCCGATGCCTTTGATACCGACCTGTTATGCCAGCACATTCTCGAGCTGAAAGCCGGAAAATCCATCGAGATGCCGGTTTACGATTATGCCATGCATAACCGCTCGGATAAAACGATTCTGGTCCATCCTGCCCCGGTTATCGTGCTCGAGGGCATTCTCCTCTTCGTTGAGAAGGATCTCTGCGATCTGATGGACATCAAAGTCTTTGTCGATACCGATGCGGACGTGCGGATTCTCCGCCGGATCCTGCGCGATGTAAAAGAGCGCGGCCGTTCCCTGGACAGCGTTGTAACGCAGTACCTGACGACCGTAAAACCGATGCACGAGCAGTTCGTAGAGCCGAGCAAGCGCCGTGCCGACGTGATCATCCCGGAGGGCGGACAGAACACCGTTGCGCTTGAAATGCTGATCGAGCGGGTGCGTAAGCATCTGAATCTGGTGCAGAACCAGTAAACATCCGTTTATCGTTATAAAAATCTGCAAAAAAGAGCGAGGACTGAATTTTCTCTTTTCAGCCCTCGCTCTTTTTATTTTTCCCTTACAGATGTTCCAGCATTCCCTGCAGCCAGATCTGGCCTTTGAAACGTCTTCCCACTTCCGGTACTCCAAATAAATCCTTTTCGTTGATACAGATGTCTATCGGCACATCGTTGCAGACGAGGCCGAGCTCATACATCCGCTCGCCCGTTACCGCGTTCTTCGTTGTATTCATCTCCGTAATTTCACCCATCACGCTGTACTGGTCACATTCGAGACCGCTCGGCATGAAAAAGCTATCTACAATAGAAAAGACATCTTCCTTCGTCAGACGCTGGGAAATCATGGCATATGTGTCAATATCATCCATGGTGAGACTTTCCATCGCATCCTCATCCCCGTTTCTGGCAGCCGAGATCAGTGAATTCTTCTGCTGCGTGCTGCGGCGCTCCTTCTCGACCTGTTCCGGGTCTTTCTGGATCGGAAGCAGAATTGTTCCTTCCGCTGCAAGACCGGAGACAGAAAGCGGGAGCGGAAGCGGCTGCAGCGCATTTTTCTGTTTCATCTCAAGATATTCCGCTGCATGCGTCAGATAAAAGATCATCGTGATGCCAAGCCGCATATCGTCGCAGGCGCCTGCAAACGATTCCTTATCGACGTGGCGCTCCACCGATACCTCCTCGTAGGAGCTGATCTGCCCGCCCTCGAAATAGGGATAATAATATTCCATCTGGAAACGGTTGTTCTCATCAATTTCCCCACAGACCGTGATACCACAGTCATATGCATATTCTTTCGAAAATTCAGCAAAAAGGTGGTGTTCTTCTGTTTCCACAATCTTTTTACGGTCGTAGTTTTCTACTACATCACGAAGAATCTCCTGGAGTTCCTTCGTCGTCTTGATCTTTGAAAATCCAATGGTTTTCAGGTAAGCGTGCATAAGAACACCTCCTCTCATTCCTTTGTATTTCTTATGCGATTAGTGTTTCGGAACCAGTTTCTCTTTTCCGCCCATGTACATACGAAGAACTTCCGGAATGCTTACGGTTCCGTCTGCATTCAGGTTGTTCTCCAGGAATGCGATCAGCATACGCGGCGGAGCAACTACGGTGTTGTTCAGGGTATGTGCCAGGTATTTCTTTCCGTCCTCGCCGTTGACACGGATTTTCAGACGTCTTGCCTGTGCATCACCAAGGTTGGAGCAGCTTCCTACCTCGAAGTATTTCTTCTGACGCGGAGACCATGCCTCAACATCGACAGATTTTACTTTCAGGTCAGCCAGGTCACCGGAGCAGCACTCCAGAGTACGAACCGGGATATCCATGGAACGGAACAGGTCTACGGTGTTCTTCCACAGTTTGTCATACCACATCATGCTGTCTTCCGGTTTGCAGACAACAACCATCTCCTGTTTCTCGAACTGGTGGATACGATAAACACCACGCTCCTCGATGCCGTGTGCTCCTTTTTCTTTACGGAAGCACGGAGAGTAGCTGGTCAGGGTCAGAGGCAGTTTCTCCTCCGGGATGATGCTGTCGATGAATTTACCGATCATGGAGTGCTCGCTGGTTCCGATCAGGTACAGATCCTCGCCCTCGATTTTGTACATCATGGACTCCATCTCAGCGAAGCTCATAACACCGTTTACGACGTTGCCGTGGATCATGAAAGGCGGTACGCAGTAGGTAAATCCGCGGTCGATCATGAAATCCCTTGCATAAGAAAGGATGGCAGAGTGGAGGCGTGCAATGTCGCCCATCAGATAATAGAATCCGTTTCCTGCAACTTCTCTTGCTGCATCCAGATCGATTCCGTCGAAGGACTCCATAATGTCGGTGTGATACGGGATTTCAAAATCCGGTACAACCGGCTCGCCGAAGCGCTCTGCTTCTACGTTCTCGCTGTCATCTTTTCCGATCGGTACGGAAGGATCGATGATGTTCGGGATTACCATCATGTCTTTCAGAAGCTCTTCCTCAACCTCTTTCTCTCTCTGGGAAAGTTCCTCGATACGTGTTCCGGATGCAGCAACCTGTTTTTTAACCTCTTCTGCCTCTTCTCTTTTTCCCTGGCCCATAAGAGCACCGATCTGTTTGGAGATCTTGTTTCTCTCAGCACGGAGAGCCTCAACCTCCTGCTTAATCTCTCTGTTCTCTTTATCAAGTTCGAGAACCTTGTCAACCAGCTCCAGTTTGCTGTCCTGGAACTTGTTGCGGATATTCTGTTTTACAACCTCCGGATTCTCTCTCACAAACTTAATGTCTAACATGATATTCCTCCTGTATTAAAAATATTCTTATTTTTGTTCCTTCTCAATCTCACCAAGTCCGAAGTTTACAGCTTTTCTCAGAGCTTCCACTTCTTCCTGGCTGAGGACAACATAGGACTCACCTTTTACAATCTCCTTTAAATAAAGAAAACAGTTGTCACGGCTGTGAACCGCATTCAGGATCAGACCTGTGTTATTCTTATCAAGAAGCGCCAGCGCAAAACTGAGTTTTCCGCCTACATCATCAAAGGCATCATACTTCTCAACTCCATATTTGCTGAACATTACATTCAGATTTTTTTTGATAAAGCTGATGTCATGATCATGATCTTCCTTTGCCTCATACAGCCGGTCGATCTGTGCAAATTTTCTTACAAAAACTTTTTCCAGTGACTGTGCATCTCCGCCTCTCATAAACAGCTTATATTTCCGTTCCAGGCGGCTCAGACGCATATTGCTGCTCACCACATTAATCAGAAGAATGATGGTAAGGATCAGCAAAATAATGATCACAATCCCGGAATCAATTCCTATGCTTTCAAAAATCCCGCTCATTCTGCCTCCTATCTGATAGATTCGAACAGATCAATGATCCTCTCCAGTTCATCCCTGGAATAATATTCAATTTCAATTTTACCTTTGTTGTTTTTCTTTCGCTGAATGGATACCTTTGTTCCCATGATGCCTTTCATTTTTTCTTCCAGGCTTTCATAAATGGCATCTTCTGCGGTATTTCTCTCTGTTTTCTCTTTCTTTGCCGGGGAAACCAGATTTTTTACAAGTTTTTCCGTCTCACGGACACTGAGTTTCTCGTCAAAAACCTTCATGGCTGTATTTTCCTGAAGGGTTTCATCGGAAATTCCCAGAAGTGCTCTTGCATGGCCTGCAGAAATCATATCTGCAATCACCATTTCCTGCACTTTTGAAGTAAGCTTCAGAAGACGCATGGAATTAGTTACTGCAGTTCTGCTTTTGGCAACTCTGTCTGCGATTTCATCCTGTTTCAGGTGAAACTCTTCCATCAGACGTTTGTAGGCCATTGCTTCCTCTATAGGGTTCAGATCTTCCCGCTGAATATTCTCAATCAGAGAAATCTCCACGATCTCCTGGTCCGTAAACTCTTTTACCACAACCGGAACTTCCTTAAGACCAGCCATCTTGGCTGCTCTCCAGCGACGCTCTCCTGCTATGATCTCAAAATAATCCTTCTTATCTGATACCAGCAGCGGCTGAAGAACGCCATACTGTTTGATACTGTCAGCGGTCTCCATCATGGCT
>OHUY01000704.1_pt1 | contig 10587 bp, 10 predicted proteins | sample 1579301 | NCBI WGS metagenome assembly OHUY01 (sample SAMEA3882520, study PRJEB24775) | human gut metagenome | biome: human-associated habitat; feature: intestine environment; material: feces | place: Netherlands | collected 2009/2010
GCATGTGCTGCATTCTGTTCGGTACGGATCAATACTGTCTTAATATCGGAATCCAGAATACTGTTGAAAAAAGGACATATCGCCACTCCGGGATATCCGAATACTGTACTTACACCTTCTTCTTCCAGACATTTAATAATCGCATCTGCTCCAATCATGTCATTCCACTCCTTTATCTATACTCCATAATTTTCCGCTGTTTATTTTATTCCATCAGGCTTTTGGCCAGCTTCACAGCATCTGCTGCATCCTTGGAATAGCCGTCCGCTCCGATCTCATCCGCATATTCCTGGGTGATCACGGCTCCGCCGATAATGATTTTGGCGGTGATACCTTCCTGTTTCGCAGCGGCTACGATCTCCCGCATTCTCTGCATGGTGGTGGTCATCAACGCTGACAGGGCGATAAACTCAGCGTGATGTTCCTTTGCCGTTTCCAAAATTTTGGCCTGGGGAACATCCTTTCCCAGATCTATCACATGGAAACCATGATTTTTCAACATCAACGCTACAAGATTTTTACCAATGTCATGAATATCGCCTTCTACGGTAGCAATAACGACTACCGGCATTTCTTCCCCACTGTTTCCGGTCTGTAATAAAGGCTCCAGTACTTCAATAGAATTCTTCATTGCTTCTGCACTGGCAATCAGCTGCGGCAGGAAATACTTGCCCTGATCAAAATATTCTCCCACCAGATTGATAGCGGGAAGCAGAACCTGATTCAATAATTCCACAGGTTTTTCTCCACTCTCCAGTGCTTCGTTTGTTATTTTTACAATACCGTTACGATTCCCCTTCAGAACTGCTGTTTTCAGTTTTTCCTGCATTTCATTGATCTGAGGGGTATCTTTCGAAGCAGTTACAGCAGATGGCACTTCTGTATTGTCCGTGGAAGCTGCCTTCGTTCCCTGTTGCTCCAAAAGAGCAAGTTTTCTGGATAATTCCGCTTCTTTTTCTTCTCTGCGCTCTTTGACGCCTCCGGCATATTCAATATAACGGAGTGCAGCCTCTTCTTTATTCAGGAGAAGATCGGTTGCCAGCGCACAGCTCATCAGCATCTCCTGAGAGGGATTGGCAATCGCCATCGTCAGTCCCGACTGAATCGCCAGCGTCAGAAAAGCGGTATTTACAAAACCTCTCTCCGGCATGGCAAATGAAATATTGGATAAGCCGCAAATTGTGGCGAAGCCGTTGCTCTTGCAGTAACGGATCGTTTCCAGCGTCTCCAGTGCAGCCTTTGGATTTGCTCCGACGGTTGCCACCAGACCGTCTACTACAATATCTTCCTTTCGCATTCCAAGTGAAAGTGCACGATCATAAATTTTATGTATAATCTCTTTTTTCTCTTCAATGTCCTTAGGCAGACCTGCATCCGATAAAGGAAGCAGGATGAACATTGCACCATATTTAGCTACAATAGGAAGCAGCTTTTCGAATTTTTCCGTTTCCAGAGACACCGAATTGACCAAAGCACGTCCCGGGTAATTACGAAGGGCGGCTTCCAGTACTTCCACATAACTGGAATCCAGTGACAGCGGAAGATTCGTCACACCGCTTACCTCCTCCAGCGCCCGGAGCATACATAGCTTTTCATCAATACCGCTCATCCCCATATTGATATCCAGTACCTTTGCGCCACAGGTTTCCTGCTCTTCGGCGAACTGGATCACCTTTTCAAAATTGCCTTCCCGCAGTTGTGCCTGAAGTGCCTTTTTGCCCGTAGGGTTAATTCTCTCTCCCACAACGAAAAAACCATCCTCCAGCCCGAAGCTGTGGGTAATGCGTTCGGAGGTCAGATACCGGATGCCCTCCGGTCGTCTGGCTGCCGTTACCCTTGTCTCCGTACCAAAGCGGTCATGGATCTGTCTGATAAATTCCGGAGTGGTGCCGCAGCATCCTCCCAGTATGGTTGCGCCGACATTCACCAGTACTTGCATTTCTTCGGTAAACTCTTCTGCTTCCATGTTATAGCAGGTAGTTCCGTTTTCATCCAGAAAAGGCAGTCCGGCATTTGGCTTTGCAATGATAGGTATCATGGTAACGGATACCATGTCGGAGATGATGCCTTCCATCTGTGCCGGACCGGTGGAACAATTCGCACCGATAGCGCTCGCACCCAGGCTTTCCAGTACGACTGCCGCCGTTTTGGCATCTGTGCCGAATAAAGTTCTGCCATCCGCTTCAAAAGTAAGTGTAGCGATCACCGGAAGATCACAGACTTCTTTTGCAGCGATCAATGCCGCTCTGGTCTCTGCCAGGCTCATCATCGTTTCGACTACCAGCAGATCTGCTCCGGCATCCACCAGGCAGAGAATCTGCTCTTTATAGATAGCGATCAGATCTTCCAGCTCCATTTTTCCCATAGGGCGCAGCTGCTCGCCGGTCATGGTGATATCTCCGGCCACATAGACCGGATGTCCCGGAGTACTTGCTGCAGCTTCTTTTGATATCGCCACCAGGTCATGGATCATAGAGGACATATTTTTCTCTAAATGATATTCTGCCAGTTTTACACGGTTTGCTGTAAAGGTAGGTGCGTACAGAATATTGGTTCCCGCCTGCACGTATTCCTTCTGTAGCTGTAGCATTACCTCTCTATGTTCCAGAATCCACTGCTCCGGGCAGACTCCGGAGGGCATTCCGGCCTTTACCAGATTGGAGCCGGTGGCACCATCCAGATATATGATATGATCTTTCGTGAAATCAATAAATTTTTCTCGTGTCATGTTTCTCTTCCCTGTTTCTTAATTCTTTTAATCATACCACATTGTGCTTTTATTCGTAAAGGGGACGATTTAACATTATATGGTTGCGCAAAGTCTCAGAATATGATAAATTTTATGTGGATTAAATGATTTGGAGGATGATTATCTTGAAGAAAAAAATACTTGCCATTACCGCAGGACTTCTTACTGCCATGGCACTTACCGCTTGTGGAAAAGATCCTAAGCTGACACAGTTCAAGGGTGAAATAGATGCCTTCTGCACAGAAATCTCCGATATCGATACTGCCATCAATAACGTAGATGCGGAATCGGATACAGCAACTGATGAATTGCTGGGATATCTGGATCAACTGGATACCTCTTTTCAGAATTTTGCGGAATTGGATTTTCCCACGGAATTTGATTATCTGGAATCTCTGGCAGATGAAGCCAGCGCGTACATGACACAGGCAGTGGAAAGTTATCATGAAGCCTACAGCAACGGCGGCTACAATCAATTGACTGCCGATTATGCAAAAGAAAACTACGCAAGAGCTTATAAACGTATTCAGATCATTATTACGTTCCTGCATGGTGAACAACCGGAAAATGTAAATCTGACCACTGCAGAGGAAACAGCAGATGCTGCTTCTACTACTGCAGAATAATACGTAAGAACAAGAAAATCCCCGATGCTGATGCACCGGGGATTTTCTTGTTCTTTTTTCTGATAGATGATTATTTTAAAATTTTAATCTGACCGATCAGGGGAACTTCCTTCTCCTGCTCCTGGCAAGCATAGATCAGACCCATGATCCAGCATACCGTCATGAAGATGTATAAGATACCACCAACAATAGTTCCAATCACAGGAATAACGCTGACTACACCGGCAATAATCCAACCCAGTGTAATAACCAGTGCCTGATTCAGGTGGAATTTAGCACCCTCTTTGTCACCTGCGCAAAAAGCAACAATCAGGCCAATCCAGGTGATGTAAGCAATGATACCTGTAGTTTTTTTATTCATTTTTTCTCCCTCCGCACTCTTGTGCTTAAAAAATTCTGTATATGTAAAAATTGCAAATACAGTCATAGTGAAATATGAAAACCCAAAAGCAAAATGTTTTTCAAAATAAAATTTCCGATCATGATTGCGACAGCTGCATACAGATGCCACTCATGGAACTTCCATCCTTTGATCCCACCGATATGTAATCTGGCAAGAGTCTGTGTCAGCATAAAACCTCCAAAGATAACAACGGTATAAGTTACCAGTGGATGATACCAGGTTGCTGACAGAGGATGTCCTGCAAGCAGTGCACTTACCGCTCTGGTTCCGCCGCAGCCGGGACAATAAAATCCAAACAATCGGTAGACCACGCAGGTATATCCCTGCAGATTCGGAATAACTATATGAAGATACAGATAGATTCCAATGCTGCCGGTCAGAAGAAATATCCATCCTGTCAGATAAAGATAATCTTCCAGACTTCTGCTATTCTTAGTACATACTTTCAAAGCCGTAACCTACCATAGCCATAGAAAATACTACTGCAAGAACGGTGATCAGGATTCCCAATACAATACCGACGATGGAGCAGATCAGTCCACCCTTTGCCGGTCCGGTCTTACCCTGCTTATTGGCAAATACTGCACAGATAATACCACCGATACCAAACAAAGCACCAATCCATCCGGTACAGCATCCGAGAACAATAGAAAGAATACCCAGTACCAGACTGATGATAGCCAGCACATTGGTATCTTTGTTCTCAGGTTGTACAGGTGTTGTTACAGCTACCTGAGGCTGTACATTAGTAGTATAGTCTTGATAATTGTTTGCAGGCTGTTCTGCTGCAGGTGTCTCCTGTGCAGGTTCTGCTGTAGAACTTACTTCTGTTGCGGTAGTATCTACCGTTACATTGTTTTCATTTTCAAAATTCTGTCCGTCCATTTTTTCCTCTTTCCGATCCTTTCAGGATCTTAGTTTATTTAATCTGCCAACGGGTTACCTTTACCATCTACATTGATCTTGCCTGTCAGGATCATAATAGCCTCTACCAGACTCCAGATCCATATACCTATAACCAGGAAAATACCAACTACAACACAGCAAAGAATATATCCAACAATGGTAAGCACAAGCTGTGTGATTGCTTTTCCGGTGTAGCCAAGATAAAAATTATGAACACCGAATGTACCCAGAAAAATACCCAGGAGACCGGCAACCAGTTTGGATTTTGCATCCGGTGCAGGAGCCTGTTTATTAGCTACGCCGCAGTTTAAGCATACTGCTGCATCCGGAGCTAACGGCTTACCGCAGTTATGGCAATAATTATTGCCCTGTCCCTTAGCTACGCCACACTTTATGCACATTACAGCTTCATCCGTCATATAAGGTTCGCCGCAATTCTTACAATAGTACATTAATTCTTCCTCCCTCTTATTATTTCCTATTTTATAAAATAATTTGAACTAACAATGTACATTATACAAGATGCTTGTATTTTTTACCAGTGGTATTTTCACATTATAAAAGCGGATAACGTGCATTTTTTATATAATAAATAGCTTATTGCCGCTTTTTGTCAAACATCAGGAAGCATTTACGATATATTCCGCACCATCCAAGAACTGCCATTGTTGAAAAGACCGGGATCATATTATAAAGATACCGCGCCCTGGCTTCAAACAACATAACAAATAAAAACATACCGATAAAAATAACGATCATGGTAACAGAAACGCTCAACAGATCGGATGAATTCTCCTCAACTGACACATCACTCTTACGTAATCCTGCTATTGCTTTCACTAAAAGCAATACTGCTTGTGCCAGAATTCCCAGCAGTACAAAAATCCACAGGTCCTGGCTTACTGTCGTGAACCAGATATAATTACTGCCATCCAGCCAGTAGAAATTCCGCAATGGTTCCGTAAAAGAGCTGTCGGAAATCTCCGGATATTCCCAGGCCTGGAAATATCCCTCCTGATACCAGCTGAAGGTGCCGTCATTAAAATTCATGACCTGTTTGTGCAGCCAGAACCGCAAGGTCCCTATAAAGCCCCGGTCCTGCATTCTCCTGCGGATTCCTGCAAGTTCATATTGCATCCGGGAAGCCTTATCGGAACCGGCAAAAGACCGTACGATCTCAAGGCCCTCTCCGGAACAGGCTCCCGTGGTGTCCTCATTGAGACCGTTATACATATAATTACTCCAACCGATTTCCAACTCCGGATTGTATTCGTAGTGTAATGTCTGATACATTCCCTGCCTGCACCATGATGCAAGACAAAAGGCAATTACCAGCAGTAACATCTTCCCTCCCAGTCCGTATAACCGGGAACGAACATCGCTCTCCTCCGAAACGGTCCAAAAAATATCAATTATGACGATCGCAATTACCGCCACATAACAGGTCGCTTTCATAATGCCGCTCAGGCATCCGAGAAACATAAGCAGGAACCAGAGAGCATAACTCCACCTGCTTTTGCGGCCTCGCACCATGGAATATAAGAAAAGGATCATAACAGGCATCGCTATGGTGCAGCCATCCGTATACGGAATGATTTTCCATGGAGAGATTCCCAGAAAGGCAATATTGAAAATCAGTGTTATAACAGATGTTCCCAGGTTTTTACTGACTCTGAGCACCAAAAGTACAGAACATAATACTGCCAGTGAAAGCATTACGCATTGGAACTGGATCCATATAAACTCCGGGTTATACGGATACGCTTTCATACCGGAAGAAAAGCAATACAGCTTATACAAAAGCCATGTAATGGGAATATTGTTGCTGTAGATCGTATAATAATCGTCATATCCCAGTTCGCCGCCTTCGAAGATCCAGCGTGCCGAATTGGCCACCATTCCGCAGTCCCAGCCGCCGTAGAACGCTATACATTTGGAAATATTGACATTGATCATATAAAAAAGGACACAGACCGCCACGGTAACGGCCGTAAATACAGTTATTGTACGGGGCGTGGTTGGAAGTTTTCTGAGAAAATAATAAAGAATTCCAAGTACCGCGGCTCCCACGATCGCACATAAAAATAAGACCCTGTTTCCTTCCACGGTAACAATTTTGTGCATTGCATTATAATCTACGTTATTTCCGTAATAAATAACATAAAAGAAAACCGGAAGAAATAACAACAGTAAAAGAAGAGAGAAAAAAACTGTACCGATATATTTTTTCTTCATTCCGAAAGATTCCTTTCCAAACTTTTCAGTAATGTCTGCCGGGCAATATTGTAGCATTTTCTATAAATATTTACAATGTTGCCCGGATAAAATCTATCTGATAGATTTTATCTACCAATATCTCCGTTCCCTGTATCCGGAGGCTTTTGCTATTTTCGTCAATTTTTTGCACGCATCCTTCCAGAGTGTTGTAGGCACCACCGTTTTTCCGAGTGTCCGGTACGAAATAAGTGATCTTTACCGTAAGTTCCTCTCTCATGTGCTGTTGCAGATAACCGATCTGCCGGTCAATCTCCTGCTTCCTGTCTTCATCCAGTTCGACAAAATGATCCGTCAGACGGGCTGTTTCCTTCAGAGCATCTTCGTATCCTGTCAATGCCGCAAAGGGAGAAAACTGTGCCGCCCGGTCCTGCAACGACATTCTGGGGTGGGTGGCGGACACAGGATGCGGAAGCCGGAGCATGTCCTTATATTTCTCGTTCATTTTTTACCCTTTTTCTATGATTATTTATTATGCTTTGTGACCACCGATCTGACGATTCCTGTCTATTGTGGTAGCGCCCTCTTGTAAGTCGGCTGCCTTCAAAATGGCATTTTTTCCGTATTTGGATTTCACCCGGAGCATTGCTTCCTGCAAATGTTTTTCCTTTTCCAGACGTTCTTTTTCCTGCTGCGTCGTATCCTGTGCAGGCTCCTGCCCAGCATACAAAAGGCCTCCGGAGAACAGATCCAGCTGTTCGTAGACCGGCTCATCCTTCACTTTGTCTGCATCTTTTAAATGATTGGCTGTCAGAGTGATCCTTCGTGTTAAAAGTGATGGATTCACGATCCGTTCATATAATCCCATCGTCGTCTCCGTGATCTTACTTAAAGATGCAGTCATTGTCGTAAGATTGCCGGTGCCGTGGGCATGTTTTGGTACGCTCCTGCCATAACGGTCTACCGTGATCTCCCCATGATAATGATCGGCAATCTCCGGTATCTTCAGATTATCAATGTCATAACCCACAGTCAGTACGATCTGATCTGTCACCAGCTTTTTCGCCATCAGATCCATGGCCAACTGTTCAGCCATCTCCCGGACTATGATCTTCGTCTTCGTAAAATCCATGGCACAATGCAATACCTGCCCGGAACTGATACAGTTGGTCTCCGGCCGATAGGACTTGATCAGATCCATGGTCACCGGTTCGTATCCCCATGCATGATCAATCAGAAGTTCCGCGTTGATGCCGAATATTTTATAAAGAAGATCTTCATTATAGTAATCACGCACACCGCCCAAAGAGCATCTGGCAATGTCTCCCATCGTGTAAAGTCCTACTTCTTCCAGCTTCTTCCTGATTCCTGTGCCTACCCGCCAGAAATCTGTCAGCGGCCTGTGATCCCATAAAAGTTCCCGGTAGGACTGCTCCGTCAGTTCTGCGATACGCACACCATTTTCGTCTGGTGTTACATGTTTGGCCCCGATGTCCATGGCAATCTTACACAGATACAGATTGGTTCCGATTCCGGCTGTGGCAGTCAGCCCCTTTTTCTCGAGAATCTCCATTGCAATTTTGGACGCCAGTTCTCTCGCTGTCATGCCATAGGTTTTCAGATATTGTGTCACATCCAGGAACACCTCATCAATAGAATAGACATGAATATCTTCCGGTGCAATGTACTTCAGATAAATATCATAAATCTGTGTACTGTATTCTAAATATCTCGCCATGCGTGGTGTAGCTGTGACAAAAGCTACCTCTAATTCAGAATGTTCCTTCAATTCATCCGCAAAAGAAGATTTTCCGGTAAAAGCTCCTCCGGGTGCTCTTACCTTCCGCAGTGCATTTACTTCCCGTACTTTGGAGATTACCTCAAACAGTCTTGCTCTTCCGGAAATCCCATAGGCTTTCAGGGAGGGTGACACTGCCAGGCAGATGGTCTTCTGCGTCCGGGAGGCATCCGCTACCACCAGGTTGGTGTTCAGTGGATCCAAGCCTCTGTCCACGCACTCCACGGAGGCATAAAAGGACTTCAGATCCATAGCAATATACGTATGTGATGATGTTTCCATAAATGCCTCCTTTCTGTGCTGCGGTTACTCATTACATCATGATTCGCACCTATGGTGCTTACCGTTGCTTCACAACGATCATGATCAAATTCGCCGTTCGCCAATTATGCAAGCATATTGTCTCCCTTGCGCTCATTATATTATAACAGAATGTATGTTCGATTGCAAAAATAATTTTATGAAAAAAGACTCCCGAAAAAATCGGGAGTCTCAGAATTCTGAAAATCAGATTTATTAGAACTTGCCAGCCTTAGCAGCTTCCTCAATGGATACTGCAACAGCTACGGTAGCACCTACCATAGGGTTGTTACCCATACCGATCAGACCCATCATCTCAACATGTGCAGGTACAGAGGAAGAACCAGCGAACTGCGCATCAGAGTGCATACGGCCCAGAGTATCGGTGAAACCATAAGAAGCGGGACCTGCAGCCATGTTATCGGGATGCAGAGTACGTCCGGTACCGCCGCCGGATGCAACGGAGAAGTACTTCTTGCCTGCTTCCAGTCTCTCCTTCTTGTAAGTACCGGCTACGGGATGCTGGAATCTGGTAGGATTGGTAGAGTTACCGGTGATGGATACGTCTACGTTCTCCTTCCACATGATAGCTACACCTTCGGGAACGCTGTTAGCGCCGTAGCAGTTAACCTTAGCACGAAGTCCCTCAGAGTAAGCAATTCTCTCTACCTCGGTAACGGTATTGGTGTAAGGATCATAAGAGGTCTCTACGAAAGTAAATCCGTTGATACGGGAAATGATCTTTGCAGCATCCTTACCAAGACCGTTCAGGATAACACGTAAAGGCTTCTGACGAACTTTGTTAGCCTTCTCTGCGATACCGATCGCACCTTCTGCTGCTGCGAAAGACTCATGTCCAGCCAGGAAACAGAAGCAGTCAGTATCCTCTTCCAGTAACATCTTGCCCAGGTTACCATGACCAAGACCTACCTTACGGGTATCCGCAACGGAACCGGGAATACAGAATGACTGTAAGCCTTCACCGATTGCTGCAGCTGCTTCAGATGCCTTTCTGCAGCCTTTCTTGATTGCGATTGCAGCGCCTACAGTGTAAGCCCAGCAAGCATTTTCAAAACAGATGGGCTGGATCTTCTTAACCTGATCGTATACATCCAGACCAGCATCTTTCGTGATCTTCTCTGCTTCTTCGATAGAGGAGATACCATAGCTGTTCAGTACAGCGTTGATCTTATCAATACGTCTTTCATATGATTCAAATAAAGCCATTTTTTCTGTCCTCCTGTATCTTATTGTTTTCTGGGATCGATGATCTTAACTGCATCATCTACACGACCGTACTGGCCCTTAGCCTTTTCCCATGCAGTGTTAGCATCGTCACCCTTCTTGATGAAGTCAGTCATCTTGCCAAGGTTAACGAACTGGTAACCGATGATCTGATCATCCTTGTCCAGAGCGATACCGGTTACATAACCTTCTGCCATCTCCAGATAACGGGGACCCTTCTTCAGAGTACCGTACATAGTACCAACCTGGGAACGAAGTCCCTTACCAAGGTCCTCAAGACCTGCACCAACAGCAAGACCGTCATCAGAGAAAGCACTCTGAGTACGTCCGTAAACGATCTGAAGGA
>OHUY01000711.1_pt1 | contig 10482 bp, 8 predicted proteins | sample 1579301 | NCBI WGS metagenome assembly OHUY01 (sample SAMEA3882520, study PRJEB24775) | human gut metagenome | biome: human-associated habitat; feature: intestine environment; material: feces | place: Netherlands | collected 2009/2010
GCGGTCGCAGTTATTTAGTCAATCTGGATTTCGTGGACGGATTCTTAAATCAGGATTTAATTATGTCGGACAATTCCCTGATCCCTGTTCCGATCCGTAAGCAATCCGAAACTGCCCGTATTGTTGAGGAATACAAAAATTCTTTGGCGAAACCTACGGTTACTTTCTGACTGTACCTTTTGCGAATGGCATTTTGCTCATCTCTTTCCGGTTTAGGACAGTACTGTCTGTATGAGACGAACAATACGCTCCCATTCCTGCATGGCTTCTGGTAAAAGTTCTTCAACCTGTCTGCTGTTTCCCTGCTTTGCAGTCTCTTCTAATTCTTCAAACAGATTTCCAAGCCGTTCCGCTCCGATGCCGCGGGCTTCTCCCTTGATCCCATGTACCTGTGCTATAAAATATTCATCAATATCAGTGGTATGTATTTTTTCTCTTTTTTCTTCGTATTCTTTGATGAACATTTCTAACAGATTCCGGTAAAATTCCACATCTCCATCCGCAAACTGCAGACCGTTCGTTACATTGATCTCACCCTGTTCTAAGACATGGAAAATCCCTTCAGGAACTGTCTTTGCTTCCTGCTCATCAGACTCCCAGCCTAAATATCTGCCTAACAGTCGTTCTAATTCTTTGGGCTTTATGGGCTTTGTGATATAATCGGCAAATCCTTCTTTTAAATACATCTGCTCTGCTCTCGGCAGTGCGTTTGCCGTCAGTACGATCACGGTCGTATAGCGGTTCCTGCCCGCTGTATCCTCCTGTATCTGATGCAGTGTCGCTATGCCGTCCGGCTGTGGCATTAAGTGATCCAGGAAAATTAAATCATAATTTCTTTTTCTGCATGCTTCTATAGCGGCTTCTCCACCGATAACGGTTTCTAAATGTACATTTGTCTTTTTCAAAAGATGTTTTAATACCTTTAGATTGGTTGTGTTATCGTCTGCGGCGAGTATCCATTTATTACTTAGGTCACTTATTTGTTTTGTTCTGTCTGTATTTGCCGTTGTATCTATATCGGCTGTCACATCGGCTCTTCTTCTATTTTGAACATCCGAGTGTCCGGAGATCTCTTCTCCTGTCGCTTTTTCAGCTTCATAGATTGCCTTTTCGATCAGTGAAAGCATCTGTTCTCCTGCTTTTTCTGTCTCTTTGGCATACTCTAACACCTGCTCCTCTTTACTCTCCCGCAATATCATTTCATTCATCCCAAGCATTGCGTTCATCGGTGTACGGAGCTTGTGGCTGATCTGTATCAGGATATTCTGTTTGATCTCGTTGGCTGTCCGCAGTTCCTCCATCTGCTTTAACTGCTGTGTCTGATTGATAAACCAGAGCATCATGCCGCTTTTTTCTTCGTGCTCTATGATACTTTCGGTTCTAAGCTCATAGATTTCTTCGCCCCACTCTAACATATGGTCTTCTTTTTTCAACACTTCTATGATGTCCGGGTATTTGGATATCCTCTCCCCTTCCCGAATGCCTGGATACATCGCATTCATCCTTGCATTGACAAAGATAATGGTATTTTCATTACTCAGTACGAGAAGTCCTTCATCGCCATGATTAAACGCATTGTCTACCGCCGCATGCAGGGAACCGAAGTAGCCGTATTTTACCATTGCCATCATCATACAGAACATCGTAATGGTCATGGCACACACTACCGGATTATAGCTGCCAAAGACTCCTAAACCTTTTAATATCAGTTCTAAGGCAAAGATTCCGTTTCCTGCTACTATATAAAGGATTCTTTTTTTCTGTGTTGCCGTACTCTGTCTGTAACGCACACCACAACAGATCTGGATCGTCAAAAGGACCGCCGCCATATGGACATAGTGTATCTCCCAGATGATCCCGCCACTGACATTGATCCTGTGATACATGCCGTCATTTAAGATTTTCATGGAATTGTAAAAATAAGGATGGTGTTCTGCCGTAAACACACCGACTAATACCACCGTATTGATCGCTGCCTGTATGATATAGATCCAGCCGGGTATCTTTAAATAGGCAAATTCGGAAGCGAACCACAATAATGCCATTAAAAATCCTGCCTGTCCGACATATTGGACACAGAGACCGCTCAACGCCTCGCCTACCGTATCTGCATGCATCAGCTCTAACTGGACTCCTATTACAAAGATCACGGTAAATACGTCATATAGCACAAATGCCATCTGTGCTCTGGATGGCTGTTGTCTGATCACAACCACGAGCATAGACAGCATTAATAAGATCGCTGCTATATTGACTGCTTCAAGTACATAAAACATGTCTGTTTTCTCCTATATTAACTGAAATATACCAGCTCATCTTCCGGCTTTTTCGCCGGTTTTATTTCTACCGGATAAAGGACCGGTCCTTTTCCACGATACTCTTTTGCAAATTCCACTTTGACTTTTGCCGTAATCTCGATCCAGGATTTATGAGGTATCTTATCGGAATCCGGATATTTGCACTTAAATCCGATAAAGGTGATATCCTCCACGCAGCAGGTCATTGCAAAACGTCCCGGTACAAAGACTCCTTTTTTCATTTTGTCCGGGTTATAGACTAATGCTAAGAACTTGATCGTCTTTCCGTCATATTTTTTCGGATTGTCCATGGCATCGAGGTACCACAGTCCGTAATCTGCATCGGATAATTCGATAAAATCCGCACTGGTGTCAAATGGAACATCTTCCATCTCACGCTCATCTAAGGTTCCGTCTTTTCTCTCATAGACGATCTGTGCTTTCCGGTTCAGTGCTTTGACATTCCGGCGGAATTTTTCCCGCGGTGTATCATCATCGCAGCGGTTAAAAATAACCACATCTGCATCGAATAACTGCTCCATGATCATTGTCCGCATATTTGCCAGATACATCTCAAAGGTTGTGGCATCGGCGGTTGCTAAGGACTGTACGACTACCCAGCCCTCTGGCAGTTCTGTCTCTTTTAGGGTGTCCATGCCCCAAGTACCGTTATATTCGATAAAGATCACCTGCGGTTTATAAGCCTCATTGAGTTTTTCTAATGTCTTTGCATTAAAATCTTCTTCCTCATCGATCGTTGCAAGTTTTACATTGATGCCGGCTAACTTTTCTTCGTCATACTCTACATCTCCGTCCTCGCAGGCGATGATCAGTCCGCGGTCCTCTTCCGTAAAATCGTTCTCAAACAGGGTCTCTAAGATCAATGATGTTTTACCGCTGTCCATAAATCCCGTAAAGAGATATACCGGTATTTCTTCCATGCTGCTGCCTCCTTTCCTGTCTCGTTTTTCTATACCAGTTCAAACAGATGCTCTAACCGGTGCTCCTCAATATCTGTTCCGATCACGCAGAGTCTTCCCGTATAATCAGGTTCGCCCTCACGGATCTCATACTCGCCCGGAAGCATATCGAAGTAAATCCAGGTTCCGTCTTCTGCCGGAACCATACCTTTTGCTCTTAAGATCGTGCCATATTCTTCGGTATTGCAGAATTTCTTTAAAATGTTCTCAATACCCTCTCTGGTGTATTTGTGAGGTGTCTCCTTGCCCCAGCTTGTAAATACATCATCGGCATGATGATGTCCATGCTCGTGGTCATGGTCATGACAGCCGCAGGTGCAGTTCTCGCCATGCTCATGTTCATGGTCGTGATGATGCTCATGTTCATGCTCATGGTCATGATGATGCTCATGCTCATGGTCGTGATGATGCTCGTGCTCATGCTCATGATGATGTTCGTGGTCATGATGATGCTCATGCTCTTCTTCCTCACGATGATGTGCCTCCGCTAAAAGCTCTGCCTCCATGGTATCCTGACCCTCGATGACTTTTAATATCTGCTCACCTTTGATTTCATCCCAAGGTGTTGTGATAATTGCTGCTTTTGCATTCAATTCCTGTATCTGTTTTACGCAGAGTTCTAACTGTGCCTCGGATGCTTTCTGGGTTCTGCTCAATACAACGGTGGTTGCATATTCAATCTGATTGTTAAAAAATTCACCAAATGCTTTCATCTGCTTGCTGGCTTTGAGTGCGTTGACGACTGTAACCAGTCCGTTTAATTTGACATCCTGCTCTTTTTCAATATCCATTACGGATTTCATGACATCTGAAAGTTTTCCAACACCGGACGGCTCGATTAAAATACGATCCGGATGGAATTTCTCGATCACTTCGTTCAGATTCTTACCAAAGTCTCCAACTAAGGAGCAGCAGATACATCCGCTGTTCATCTCGGTAATCTCAATTCCGGCATCCTTTAAGAATCCACCGTCAATGCCGACTTCACCAAATTCGTTTTCGATCAGCACGATCTTTTCTCCCTTGAATACCTCGTCTATCATTTTTTTAATAAATGTTGTTTTTCCTGCTCCTAAGAAACCGGAAATAATATCAATTTTTGTCATACTATCGTCTCCTTCTTTCTATATACTATTGTAGCACAGCCTGTCAAACTTCTTCGTCGGCAAACTGCATCCGGTAAAGACCGGCATAAATTCCGGCTTTTTTCATCAGTTCCGTATGGGTTCCCTCTTCTTCGATGCCATTCTCGGTCAGCACCAGTATCTTTTTCGCATTGCGGATAGTCGAAAGTCTGTGTGCAATGACAAAGGTTGTACGGTTTTTTGCCAGTTTTTCTAACGATTCCTGTACGACCCGCTCACTCTCGTTATCGAGTGCGGAGGTTGCCTCATCAAAGATCAGGATCGGCGGATTCTTTAAAAATACTCTTGCAATGGAAAGACGCTGTTTCTGCCCGCCGGAAAGTTTGACTCCACGCTGTCCGATATCGGTGTCATAGCCATCCGGCAATGCCATAATAAACTCATGGGCATTGGCATTTTTTGCTGCTTCTATAACTTCCTCTCTTGTCGCATCCGGTCTGCCGTAGGCAATATTGTCATAGACCGTTCCGACAAAAAGATAGACATCCTGCTGTACAATGCCGATATGGTCTCTTAGGCTCTTTAAGGTCAGATTCCGGACATCTTTGCCATCCACTTTGATACTGCCACCCGTCACGTCATAAAAACGCGGGATCAGGTTGCAGAGTGTGGTTTTTCCTGCTCCGGAAGAGCCTACCAGTGCCAAATACTCTCCTGCATCCACATGTAGATCTATGTGGCTTAGTACCTTTTCTGTATTTTCCTCATACTGAAAAGACACATTTTCAAAATCAATCGTTCCTTTGACATCGGTCAGCTCTTCGCTGCCCTGACTGTCCTGTATATCCGGCTCGATCGCCAATATCTCCTGAAAACGCTCATAGCCGGAATATCCGTTCTGGAACATCTCCGCAAAGTCGATCATCGTGCGGACCGGATCGGTCATAATACTGATATAGAGTAAAAATGTAACTAAATCTGTTACGCTGACCTGTGCTTTTGTAATCAGGATTCCGCCTGTTACCAGCACAATCACGGTAATCATATTGATAAATGCCGTCAGTCCTGAATGATAACCTCCCATATAGAGGTAACTGTCTTTTTTTGCAGCTAAAAATCCATCGTTGCCGACTTTGAATTTTTCTTCTTCCACACTCTCGTTTGCAAAAGATTTTACCACACGGATGCCCGATAAATTATCCTCAATCTGAGCATTGATATCGGCAATCTTCACGCGGTTTCTCGCAAAGGCTTTTTTCATTTTACGGTTAAAAAACCACGCATACAAAAACATGAACGGTATCAGTGCAAATGCAGCAAATGTCAGTTTCGGACTGATTGTGAATAATATCACAAAGGCTCCGATAAATTTCATTGCAGAAATGACCACATTTTCCGGCCCATGATGCAAAAGCTCCGTAATATCGAACAAATCCGAGGTAATGCGTGACAGCAGTTGTCCCACCTTCTGATTGTCATAAAAGGAAAACGGCAGCTTCTGATAATGTGCAAAAATCTCTGCTCTCATATCATACTCAATCTTTGCTCCCATCACATGTCCGTAATTTGCTATAAAATAATTGCAATAGCACTGAAATAAAATCAAAACGGTCATCATCAGACCCAGCTTTAAAATTACCCGGAATGCCTCATCCGTCTCATAATATATCACAGTCGAGGTGATATAACGTACCACCAACGGAATCACCAGTGTGATGATGGATGCCATAATCGCAAAAAACATATCTGCAAAAAAGATTTTTTTATAGGGTTTATAATAAGAAAAGATACTCTTTTTCTTCTCCATGTATTCACTTCCTTTACGCTTTTGTTCCGTCAACGTTTCTTATCATACCTTCTTTTGCCATGAAATGCAAGCTATGCTATAATGCTGTCAGACACTTTTTCAAAGAAGGAGGTTTCCCTATGAGTCCAAAACAAACTTTTTACGAACATCAGGCAAATACCATCATCGCAAACCTGAAAAAACGGCAGATGGACGGCTTCTACTGTCCTACCTGCGAGGATGCTGTCAAAAAAGCAATGGAGCTTGTATCCACCGGCGACAGTGTAAGTTTTGGCGGCTCCATGACACTTTCCGAATCCGGTATCATGGATGCGTTAAATGCCCGTGAAGACATCACACTCTATGACAGTTCAAAGGCTTCTACCCCGGAGGAGATCGGTACGATTTACCGCAAAGCATTTTCCTGCGACACCTATTTTATGAGCACCAATGCCGTTACCTTAGACGGCGAGCTTGTCAACACGGACGGCAACGGCAACCGTGTGGCTGCTCTGATCTTTGGTCCGGCACAGGTCATTATTGTCTGTGGCATGAACAAAGTTGCAACGGATACAGACGCTGCTATCGCAAGAGTACGCAACATCGCCTCTCCGCCAAACTGCAACCGTTTGAACAGAAAGACTCCATGTGCCACCACCGGTGTCTGTGCAGACTGTCTTTCCCCGGAGTGTATCTGTAACCATACCGTGATCACGAGGCGCTGTGGTACACCGCACCGGATCAAAGTGCTGTTAGTTGGGGAAGAGCTTGGATATTAAAAATTCTTAGAACTTATATGATAGAAAAATCCCAATCACCTTGCGGTGAAAGTTACTTCTTATACTAAATAGCGAAATCGTCATCTTTTGCGAAAAGGTTTATACCCCTCTTATGGGGATAGCCTTTACCCCCACTTCTGTATCACTTATCTGTGATTCTGTTCTTTAAATCCATATCATTCATCCAGTCTTGAAAAACTGAATAATTTTTTACATCTTCTCCAGCAGCCTTTATTCTATCCTCTGCTTTCTTTTGTTGTGCTACACTCATAGCTTCAGATGCTTTCTTTGCTGTTTCCATGATATGTATTAACTCATTTCCAAAAACACTCTGTATCTGCTGATCTTTCGCTTCAATACGCCCCACGCCATTCAAAATCTCTGTATTATTCCATACTTCTCTTTGCCCTTTATGATAAAGAGTAACAAGTATTACTCCCATCATATTTGTTAAAGTACCATAGGTCTTTTCATCTTCGTAACAAAAAGTGTAACTACCTATCCCTCTATGAAAAGTCGCATGCGGTTTCAAATCTGCAAAATTGCTCGCACCAACAGATAATTCTTTTATGTCATCAAAAAAGAAAATGTGATTTTCTATTTTCCCTAAATCATTACGTTTTCCTCGCAGGAATTCATTCATTATTTTTTCAGATTCAATCAAACATTCCAACGCATCTATACCAACCACTGAATTCTCAACAAAATCTAAAATATCCAAATAAAGACTTCTCCAATTAACAGAAGTTATAAAGTAAGCCAAATTCTCATCGTAGTCAAAAATAGTTTTCTCCTTTTTTAAATAAGGATGAAATATTTTGCTAGCAAACCAAGTTTCTTTTTCACTAAATAAATCCTCGCAATCTCCACACAACATGTACAACTTCTCGCTATCCTGTATGGTTTTGTTAGGGTTCTCTGTACTCCGAATATTACCTATTGCTGTTTTCTTTAATGTCCTTACAGCCATCTTTGGCACTGTATGGCTCAATTCCAATTCTGCTTCATTTCCACACAATGCACATTTTGTTAAGTTATACATTTAAATCACCTCTAAGCATACTCGCACACTTATCATACCATATCCAACAGCTTTCACTATCATAGAAGATTAAGTAAAAGCCAACCAGAAATTGTGACTCCTATTAGTATCCTTTCTTAGTAGCACGTCATCAGTTAGCCTTTATCAATGTTTCTTCATTAAATATTCAGTAGCAAAACACTTCTTTTGAATTCTTATTAATTATATCAGATATGTCGAATCCAATTACATCCGATATCCTCGACATGGTTCTTTTGAGTTCCTTTTCTATTTCATCTATGTGTTGAACTTTGAGTGCAAATGGTGCATCCGTCTCTAACAACACATGATCAATTGGTATAGCTTTTATCACTTCCATTCCCGATTTTGTTTTCAACATTCCCGGATTTATTGAAAAGTAGCATCCCAATTCAATCGCTTTTTCTAATTGTGGCATAGAACCTGTAAACCAATGAAATATATATTTATTACTCTTTTGTCTTTTGTATGTTCTTAAAATTTCAATTACCGTACTTGTCGATTTAAGTGAATGAATAGAAATCACTTTTTCACTGTATTGTTCACATAACTTAACAATCTTACTAAAAATATTTATTTGTAATTCTTTGGTCTGAATATATCCTTTACTAAAATCCAATCCCACCTCACCAATATAATGGCTTTTTTCAATGAGAGATTTAAATAACTGCATATCATCATAGCCACTAGATACTAATTGCGGATGCATCCCTAAACCAACATGAATATTTCTAGCATTCTTGCAAAATTGTATTTCTCTACTATATGCCTTCGGTGTAGTTCCAACCGCAAATAAATTCATATCAGAATTCTGTATTTCATTTATAAACTCTAGCATATTATCCATTAAATCTAAATGACAATGTGCATCATAAATCATTATTCTCATCCTCTTGTGCTAAATTATCCTGTATAAAAGCATCTACTTCTAATAATCCTCGTATATATGTATCAGCTAATTCTCTCAAATACTCATCATCCTGCGGTAATGGACCTGGCTTATGTATATAAAATAAAGCACGATTTCTATCCTGTTTTATTTTATCTATTGCATACTGGAAAGAGCGCAATTGAATTCCCATTCCTTCTGCATTTTTATTCTGCATTTCATAAATAGACGTTTCGGTATACACTGTTCCATCATCCCCAAACGCTTTATGCATTGCAGCTCTTCTAATTAAACAAGGAACACAATAACCACAATGTTGTTGACTGAGTTGTTTCCATCTTGCTTTTCCTGGTGAAGAACATGAGAATGATAATTTCATCGTCTCATAAAGAACATCCTTGTTTTTACATTCCCCTGCCATTTCTCCCTTTGTTTTATTCCAATAAGGATTTTTTACTGATAGATTTAACCCTAATCCCACTAATAATTCATTCCACAAAGAAAGATAAAATGGATGCGTTGTTCTTGTACTAAATGAACCTACTCTTGTTTCATCCAATGGTACATTCAAAGCAATCAGACCATTTTCCGGAACTAACAGTTCATTGATATTATCCATGCCAGTCATTGCAAAAAGGGCATAACCGATAAATAGGAATGATCTACTCCTTGTATTGTTATCATTACCACCTGCCGGAATATAATCACGTGGAAACACCATCCACAAATCTAACCATGTATGTAAAACATCTGGATATAACAAGTCAAATTTATTCACAATATTTTTTTGAGCATTTTTAGTAAGTCCTTCTCCAGCATGACTTATTAACAAGGTATTTTTCTTATTCTCCATCAAATTAATGGTACTTATAAGACTATCCATTCCACCAGAGAATAATGATACTTCATCATATTTATTTGATTTTTCTCTTACTTCCTCCAAATTATTAAACTGCCATGCTCTACTCGACAACGTAATTTTCCATAAATCTCCTGTAAGAAATTTTAACATACGTTCAACCGTACGAATCTGTGAGTCCCATATCTCTACATTTGATACCGGTATTTCTAGTTCAATTTCTCTCGTCCAAGAGTCCTGTCCATGCACCACTCTCTCAATTCGCGTATCAGCCATATAAACCATTGTTGCAAGCGACATGATATCAAATCCAATTTCAGAGGGATACACATTTTCTTCATATAATTTTTTCTTAATGTGGCTTAATCCATAGTTTAGTTCGCCATTAGAAAGCATAGGGACATCAACAATAACTGTGCCATCCATTTTCTGCGAATCTATATTTTCAATATCATAATTTGCTCTTAATTTATATCGACTCATTCATTTTCACCTGTACTTACCATAATTTCAAACGCTGCCTTATACACCCGGTCCACTATTCTTAAAGAATCACCTTGTCGAATATTTCCAGCCTTGATATCTAAATTGATAACAGCATCCGATACAGAACCCTTAACAAAATCCTTCATTTGAACAATTAATCTGTCTGATATAGCTCGTTCTTGCGGCAACAATATAATCTTGTTACCAATATCATTCGTGATTCTATTAAATATCGCATTTGCCATGGTGCGTTCCACAATC
>OHUY01000713.1_pt1 | contig 10455 bp, 7 predicted proteins | sample 1579301 | NCBI WGS metagenome assembly OHUY01 (sample SAMEA3882520, study PRJEB24775) | human gut metagenome | biome: human-associated habitat; feature: intestine environment; material: feces | place: Netherlands | collected 2009/2010
CCCGCCGGACATTCCGCCAAAGCCGCCGCCGGGACGCGGACCGAAACTGCCAGGTCTAGCACCGGGGCCAGGCCCACCAAAGCCGCCGCCGGGGCGTGGGCCGGGATTACCAAATCCACCGCCCGGAGGGGGCGGCGGGGGAGGACGCCGGGGACGGCGCGGCCGGTAAACCGGTCCGCCGAAAAAGAATACGTTCGGCCCGCGGCGGCCGCCTGTGTAGGTGGGACCCTGCGGCCCGCGGGGTCCGCGCGGCGTTTTCAGGATTGCAATCACGATCACTGCAATAATAATCGTCAGTAAAACCAAGGTAAGCACCGCCCCTCCATTGCTGCGGCTCTGGGTGTTTTCCACAATCCTGCCGGAAGAATCTGCCAGGCCGGAGCCGATCGCGTCCATATCCAGGCTGACGCCATATACATCGCAGATGCGTTCGGCCATGGCCAGCACGGTTTTGCGTGCGCCGGTATCGTAATCCTGCTTTGCCCAGGAAGCTTCCAGGTTATCATACAGCAGATCGCTCAGCACATTGCCGGAAAACGCGCTTTCCAGCCCTTCGCCGGGGGTGGCCCAATAGTTGTCGTCCCCGGTGGCCATCAGCAGCACCATGCCGTTGTCCTGGTCAGCGCTGCCAAGGCCCCATGCCTGGAACACCTCGTAGGCATAGCCTTCCATGGTGTTGTTGCCGACGTAATCGGTGGTGTAAACGCCGATCTGTGCACCGCTGCAGTTTTCCTGCAGGGCAACAGAAATGTTGGTGATATATGTTTCGGTATCGCGGCTTAGAATATTGGCATTATCGGCAATGCAGCTGGTACTGCTGATGCCCTGAACGGAAGCAGCTGCCGCTGCCGGTACCGCCCAGACTGCCGCCGCGGTCACAGCCGCCAGAACGGCGGCTGCGGTGCGGGTCAAAATTTTCATCCGGCCCCCTCCTTTCCGGGGTCACTGCGCTGCATACAGCTCCACCTGCCCCGCGCCCCACAATGTACCGATCACATTGGCGGGGAAACCGGAAGCCATGGTGTTGTAGCTTTGGGCAGCGGTGGTATAATTCTGCGCAATTTCGCGCTGCAAAATGCTTTGGGTGCTCACATAGCTGGCATCCAGGCTGTTGATCTGATCCAGCGCATCGTCGGTGGCTTTTGCCTTGGCGGCGGTGTACATGGCGTCCACAGCGTTATCCAGCTGGTGGATGACCGCATATTGCGCGGCTGGGGCAATGGCGGTATCCTGCCACTGGGCCAGCAGGTCTGCTACGGTGGTGCAGTTGCTGTCAGCTTCGCCCAGTACCTTCTGGCAGGCACGCATCAGGTTGGCAGCGGTATCCGTCAGGGTGGTAAAATCCCCCTGGATGCTGTTGCCGTGCTTGTCAACCTCGCTGGTGTAAATTTCAGCCACATTGCGGTAACGGCTTTTCAGCTGCACGCCGCCAATGCCAAACACCGAAACCAGCACCATCACGGCCAGGAACCCGGCCGCAAAAGGCCGCTTTTTGGCGGGGGCGGGCAGTTTGCTTTCCACCTGGCCAAACACTTCCAGCTGCGGGCTTTTGATCTCAAATGTTTCCTGCTGCTCCAACTGCATGGGTCGTCCTCACTTAACGGGGATGCAATAATGCACCCTAAAAATAATTACTTGTTAATTTCCAACAGCTTCTGCTTCAGCTCGCCCTCAATGCGGCCCAGCTCCTGCTCGGCGGCGGCGCGCTTGGCCTTGCCGTCTGCGCGGATCTTGTTCAATTCATCCAGTGTGCTGATCAAATCGCGGTTGGTCTGCTGCAGGGTCTCAATATCCACCACACCGCGCTCAGACTCTTTGGCGATGTCGATGGTGCCCTGCTTGAGGGTTGCGGCGTTCTTGCGCAACAGCTCGTTGGTGGCATCGGTCACGGCGCGCTCGGCCTGCATGGCCTGCTGGCTGTGTGCCATGCCCAAGGCCAGAACCATCTGGTTCTTCCACAGGGGGATGGTGTTCACAATGGTGGTCTGGATCTTTTCGGCCATCATCGTATCGTTGGACTGGATCAGGCGGACCTGTGGGCCCATCTGGATGGAGATATTGCGGGTCAGCTCCAGGTCATACAGCTTCTTTTCAAAGCGGTCGCACTGGTCGGCCAGGTCGCGGGCGGCCTGGGCATCTTCCGGCAGGCCGGATGCTTTGGCCTTGGCTTCAGCGGCGGCCAGGTCGTTCTCCCGCACCTGCTGCAGCTTTTTGCGGCCGGCCAGGATATACATGCTCAGCTCCTTGAAATAGACAAGGTTCAGCTGGTACATCTTGTCCAGCATGGCAATGTCTTTCATCAGGGTTACCTGGTGGTCCTCCAGTTGGGCCTTGATGCGTTCCACGTTCACATCAGCTTTGTCGTATTTCACTTTCAGGGCTTCCAGCTCGTTGGACTTTTTCTTGAAAAAGCCCAGGAAGCCTTTCTGATTTTCTGCGGTGGCGTCAAAGCCTTTCAGCTCGCCGATCAGCTGGGTGATGAGTTCGCCGGTCTCACCCATATCCTTGGTGCGCACGCGGGAAAGCGCACTGTCAGAAAAATCGCTCAGCTTTTTCTGGCTGGCGGCGCCGTACTGCAAAATCATCTGGGAGTTGGTCAAGTCGATCTTTTCAGCAAAATCCTGCACCATCTTCTGCTCTTCGGGGCTCAGCGGGGTATCCTCCACGGTAACGGGGGTAGCCTTTTTGGCTTCCTCCACTACCTTGGCATCCGTTTCGGGATCTAGGGTCAGGGTGGGGGCGGCAGGGGCCGCATCCAAGGTCAGGGAAGGTGCTGCGGGAGCGTTCAGGTCAAAATCCAGATCAGACATAGTGGCAAGTCCTTTCTCTTCTTCTTTTTATATTTTGGGTTGGGAGCATCAGGTCAAATTCTGACCGCGCATGATGTTTTCAAGCACTTCGATGTCGGTCGAAATATCCATTGCCTCTGCGGAATACAGGGCGTCCAGCTGGTTTTCAAATGCGGTGGCCATGGTGCCAGCGTTGCGGCGTACTTCGCTCAAGATCTGGGCGGCGTTTTCGCCGGTAATGCCGCCTTTTTCCATCTGGGCGTATGCGCTCATGATCTTGACCACTTCCGGCAGGTAATACCGTGCAAAGCGATCCACGGTGCGGGCTTTATCCGGCTTTTGCTCCACCGCCTGCACAATGCCGCGCCCGGCCTTTTCCATACGGTCCAGCTGGCGGGAAAGTTCGGCATCCGGGATGGCGTCATTCAGCTTGTGCAGCGCGTCCAGGTTGGCGGCAATGCCGTTCAGCATGGCATCGGTGTTCTCGCTGCCGGTGGCGTAGGGCTGTTCCACCCGCTGCACCCGCGTGGGGCAGAAGCGGGAAGAAACCAGATACACCACAGTGCTGAGTGCCGCAATGATAACCAGGTTCACCAGCCGGTAGGGCGGCAGAATCAGGGAAGCAACCGGCCAGGTCAGTGCAGCCAGATACAGCGGCAGAACCGGGCGGGTGCGCTTTTCGATCCACTTGCTCATGGGTTCAAAGCTCCTTGTAGTAAGGTGCGCCCCGGCAAAGGCAAACGCCGGAGCAAAGGGAATACCCTTTCATTATAGTGCAACGGCGGGGACAATGCAAACAATTTTGCCCCTTTCGGGCGGCAAAACGGCGCTTTTTTGCGCTTTTTACGGTTTGTTCACATATCCTTCCAGCGCAGTGCCCCAGGCATCCAGCAACCGCGGCATGGTAAACGCCGCATTGGCCGGGCTGGTGGAGGGCAACACCACAGCTTCCAACCCGGTCAGGGGCTGGGCGTATTTGCGGTACAGCCTGCCGCTGGTGGCACCGTTGCAAAAAATGGCCTGTACGCCCAGGCGGTTCACCAGGGCTGCCAGATCATTCGGTTCCACATCTTTGATGGAAGCATCCGATGCCCCGCGGATGGAGCAGGCGTGGATGACATCCCACACCGCCAGCCCGCTGCCAATGATGATGGCGCGTTTGGCATCCAGATCCTCCCATGCGGGGGTGGGGCTGTGGGTCAGGGTAGCCATCAGCGGCCAGAACCGATTCTGCGGGTGGCCGTAATAAAACCCCTGTGCCCGGCTCTTTGGGCTGGGAAAGCTGCCTAAGATCAGCGCTTTGGCCTGTGCGCCGTACAGTGGGGGCAGCCCCGGCCCCACATGGGTGTACGGTTGTTTGGTGTTCAACGGAATATCTCCGGCCACAGACTGCGGCACAGCTGGGCAATGCCATCGGGTGCAGCGGCAGGGGCCAGCGCCTTGGCGGCAGCTTTGGCGGTTTTCATGCCGTCCGCCATGCAGTAGGAACGCCCGGCCAGCGCCAGCATTCCGGCATCGTTGGGACCGTCGCCCACGGCAACGCAGTCCGCAGCGGCCAGGCCCAGATGGTCCAGCAGTGCCTGCAGGCCGGTTGCCTTGTCCTGTCCGGCGCGCAGAATATCGCACCCCGTCACGTGGTAGGGCAGGAACTGCAGTCCCAGGTAGCCGTATTTGGCCTGGAACTTGGCGATATCTTCCGCCGCCAGCATGCCGAACGCGGAAAACGGCATATCCAACAGGTGGCGGTCCTGATCCTCGCCGTCTTTCAGGCAACCTTCCAGTGCAGCGGCTTTCTCCTGCACATGGAAGGCCTCATAATCCAGGTAAACATACCCGCCGTCCGAAAAGCTGAATCCCAGCGGGTGCTCATAGTCCTCGCAAAAATCCACCAGAGCGTACATTTCCTCGGCGGTCATGTGGCTGGTGTACAGGGCGGTCCCGGCGGCATCCTCTACCTGGGCACCGGCGGCGCAGATCCAGTAATCCGGCCGGATGCCGCGCAGCATTTTGGCGGGGATCTCTGCCCGGCAGCGCCCCGTGGCAATCACGAGCTTGACCCCGGCTTTCTGCACGGTGCGCAGGGCATCGACGTTTTCTTTGGGCACGCGCGGCTCCCCATGGGGGCGCAGGGTGCCGTCAATATCTAAAACAAGCAAAGTGGCAGGCATGGCAGGTACTCCTTAACATTTGGTTTGGTTTCTTCTATTATATCAAATCCGCCCCCAAAGTCTAGCAGGGGGCGGGCAAACATATAGTTGTGGAGAAAAACAATGAGCGAAAGGCGGGCGGCGCACCATGCGGCATACCAGACGAAAAGAACGGGACGGGCTGGACCTTGCGCGCCCGGCACCGCGCAGACGGCACAAAACGCTCCGGCAGCTCTGTGCGCTGCTGCTGGGGCTGGCGGGCCTTGCCCTGCTTAGCATGGCCGTGTGGGAGGCGGCTTTGCCCCGGCGGCTGGATGATGCCTTAGCCCAACACTATGCCGCCCAAATGAGCGTGATGCAGCGGGAGCTGTTTGCCCTGCGCCGCCGGCTGGCAGAACACGAACCGGATGCCGAAGAAAACGCCGCCCTGCGCAATTTTTTGCAAAGCAGGCAGACGGACGGCGAACGCTGGGACCCCGTGTGGACCGCCGCCCGCTGGCCCGGCGGATTTTTGCTGGCGCAGCCGGTGCAGGCGGGGCCGCCGTGCTGGACCGCAGCGGCCGTTTTGCGGGCATTGCGGGGGAGCATGGCACGGTGTCCCCGGCGGGCAGCGGAGCGGGGGCAGTCCCGGCTCTGGTGGGGCAGGCCCTTGGCACGCTGACCCGCCAGAACGGAGTCCTGTGGGTGACCGGCCTGCCCTGTAGCTGTAAGGCGGCAGCGGGGGAGTTGGCCGTTACCGCGCAGGGACAGTATTGGGCCGGACAGCTGGCAGCAGCGCCCCAGCCCGACCCCGGCGGCCTGACCCTGCGCGCCCCGCTGGAAGATACTGCCGATGAAACCGACTGCCTGTATTTCATCGGGGGCTGACAGCTGCGGCAAAACCTTGTATAATACCCATATGGCAAAAGGACAGACCAAAGAACGATCAGACCAGAGCAGGCAGTGGCCTGCCGGGAGGTGCGCATGAAAAAAGACGGCAAAAAGAGGGTGTGGTTCCTGCTGATTTTCTGCACTGCCGTGTTTGCGGCATTTTTGGTGCGGCTGTACTGGATGCAGTTTACCATGGCGGATCACTATGCTAAAAAGCTGGAACAGGCATCTCAGACCAGCTATACCGTGCGCATCCCGGCGGCGCGGGGAAGCATTGTGGACCGCAGCGGCACGGCGCTGGTGCAGGATGACACCGTGTATGACCTGGCGCTCTGCGTTCCGGCCCCACCGGACACCGAGATGGCGCAGACCCTGCAAACGTTAAAAGAACTGGATCTAGGCGGCAAGGATGTGGAAACACAGCTTGCCGCCTTTTGTTCTGCCGTTTCGGCGGGGGAACTGCCGCTGGCTGAAAATCTGACCCAGGCACAGTGCCAGAGCCTGCTGGCTGCCGGTCTGCCCCAGAGCGGGGCGGTGCGGCTGACTGCCCGCGGTACCCGCACGGCGGTGGATGGCACCCTCGCTCCGCAGCTGCTGGGCGGCGTGGGGGCCATGAGTGCCGAGCAGTGGGCACAGAAAAAGGCCCAAGGCCTTGCCATGGATGAATCCATCGGCCAATGGGGGCTGGAAGCCGCCTGGGAGGATGCTTTGCGCGGCAGAGCGGGAAGCCTGAAAGTGACAGTTGACCGCAGCAGCGGCGGCCGCACCGAAACCATACAAAGTACGCCACAGGCCGGGGATACCCTGCACCTTTACCTGGATGCTGATTTGCAGCGCACCCTGCGCAGCGCATTGCAGCAGCAAATTGAAACTTTACAGGCCACAAAGCCGGAAGGCAAGGGCAAAGAAGCCTGCGCAGGGGCGGCTGTGGTGGTGGATGTGCAGACCGGCGGCGTTCTGGCGGCGGTCAGCCTGCCGGATTATGACCTTGCCAGCTGGCGGCAGAATTATGCCGCACTGGCCACAGCCCAGGGAGCACCGCTGGTCAACCGGGTGCTGAACGGCCAGTATGCGCCGGGGTCGGCGTTCAAACCGGCAGTAGCGGCATCGGCTCTGACGGCGGGGATCATTACCCCGCAAAGCACTGTAAACTGCGGCGGGCGGTACACTTACTATGCGGGCTACCAGCCGCGCTGTTTGCAGCTGGGGCACCGCGGGGCCGTCAGCATGGTTACGGCGCTGCGCCACAGCTGCAACATTTATTTTTATGATGTCGGCCGCCGCCTTGGGGTGGATACGTTTTCCGCTACCGCGCAGCAGCTGGGCCTTGGAGTACCCTGCGGTACTGAGCTGCCGGAAACTACAGGCCGCCTGACCTGGAGCACCGATGAGAACTATCAGGCGGGCCTTGCACTGATGGCGGCCATTGGGCAGGGCAACACGTCGGTCAGCCCCTTGCAGCTGGCGGCCTATGCCGGGGCCCTTGCGCGGGACGGCCAGCGCCCGGCGCTGCATTTTGCCCAAAGCACCACCGATACCGGCGGGAATATAACCTGGCAGGCGCAGCCGGACGTTTTAGCCCAGGCACCCGGCGGGGCGGCAGTGTTTGCCCCCATCCGGGAGGGGATGGCCCAGATGGCCCAAACGCTGCGCACTTTGCGGGAATCGCCCATTCCCCTTGCCTGCAAGACCGGCAGCCCAGCTGGCGGGCACGCTGCCGGATGGCACCCACTACACAAACTCGGTGCTCATCGGGTATGGGCCGGTGCAGCAGCCGCGGTTTGCGGCGGCTGTGGTGATCGAATACGGCGGCGGGGGCAGCAATGCTGCGCCCGTTCTGCGGGCTGCGGCGGACTGGTTTGCAGCAGCCGGAATGGCCTGAACAGGATGGAATTTTGTGGGGAATTTTTGCATTCAACATGCAGGATGAACTTTTCGCTTTTTGTCCACAGACGGGGTGGGGAAAACCTGTGGAAAGTGAAAAAACGGGCAAAACCCCCGTAATAATTGTAAGTTTTACCCGCAAAAACGGGGGTAAAACTGGTAGTTTGCCCAGTGAGCGGGGGTGTTTATCCGTACTGTTATGTTGAAAGGTTTTCCACAATATGTTGAAAACACCCCCTGAAACGGTGGAAAACTGGCCATACAAGCGGGTTTTCCACGCTTTCAACAGGGTTTTCAACATCTTCAAAGGAAAACCTTTCCAGTACGGTTTGTATAAACCGCGAAAACACGCACAAAAGCACCGCGCAAAAGGGTGAAAAATCTGTACTTTTGACGCCAAGGAAAAAGGTGACAAAAGCATAGGAAATGTGCTATACTATATCTGTATAATTATCGAATCATGCCAGAAAGCTGTGCGGGCTGCCATACGCGGCAAAATGGCTGCCAAACGCCGCCGCACAGGGCTTTACCCAATCGTTTTAAGGAGTAACCACATTGCAGATGGAAAATAAAAAACGCATGCCCCAGCAGGCCCCCCAGGCCAAGGCAGACAAGGCCCCTGCGGAGCAGGATACCGCCCTGGTATGGGGCAAAAACCCCGTGACCGAACTGCTGAAAAGCGAAGCCGGGGTGGACACCCTGCTGCTGGCCGACAGCATGGAGCCGCGCATGGCCGGGTATTATACCGCGCTGGGCAAAGCGGCCGGGGCGGTCATCAAGCGTGTACCCGCCGGTAAGCTGCAAAAGCTGTGCGGTACCCAGGACCACCAGGGTGTGGCGGCCTGGGCTGCCCGCATCCAGTATGTTGGCGTGGAGGAACTTTTGCAGATCGCAAAAGACCGCGGCGAACCGCCGTTCCTCGTGCTGTGTGACGGTATTGAGGACCCCCACAACCTGGGCGCAATCCTGCGCAGCGCGCTGCTGTGCGGTGCCCACGGCGTGATCATCCCGCGGCGCGGCGGCGTTGGCGTGACCGGCACGGTCATGAAATCCAGCGCCGGGGCAGCTGCCCGTATCCCGGTGGCGCGGGTCGCCAACCTGCCGCAGGCCATCCGTGACCTGAAAAAGCAGAACATTTTTGTTTACTGTGCCGACCTGGGCGGTGCTCCGCTGGAAAAGACCGATCTTTCCGGCCCGGTGGCGCTGGTGTTGGGCAGCGAGGGCGCAGGCCCCGGCGCACTGGTGCGCAAACTGTGCGATGCCGCCGTTACACTGGATATGGCCGGTGGCAAAACCGGTGTGGACAGTTATAACGTCAGCGTGGCCGCCGGTATTTTGATGTACAACATCATGCAGCGCCGCAAGTAACGGCTGCGCAAAAAAGGAATCCCATACCAAAGGGGAGAACAACATGCCAAGCAAACGTACAAATGATTCCGTGGACCGCATTCTGGAAGAGCTCAGCCATGAGCAGGCCGAACGCGGCATCCGGGATAGTGTAACAGACCGCCAGGTGGATGCCATCCTGCAAAGCCTGGGCCACGGCAGCATGGAGGAATCCTCCGGCGGCGGTTCGGCATTGGGGCCCATCCAGAAAGAGGACCTGCCGGATATCACGCTGGGCAAAGGCAATAATTTTAACACCGAGGACCGGTTTTCCACCGCTGTGCTGGACGACCTGCTGGGCGATCTGCCCAGCATGCGGGCTGCCAAAAAGAATAAACCCGGCCCCGCTGCCCCGGCCCGCCGGCCTGCTTCTGTGCCGGAGCCGCGCCGCATGCCGGAAGTTAAGCCTAAAGTAGAAAAACAAAATAATATACAAACTGTACAACCGACTCAGCCGGTGCGCTCGGAACCTGTTCCGCAGCCTGTCCGCCCTGCCCCGGCACAAACTGCGCCCCAGCAGCCGGCCCCGCAGGTGCAGCCGGAGACAAAACCGGCCCCGCAGCCGGAACCAAGACCGGCGGATGCAACATCAGGGGATACCACCCGCACCAGCATCATTAAAGCCTTTTTGGGCCGCATGGTGCCGGAAGCGGACAGCAAGTACCTGGATGAAGGAAAAAAAGATTTTACCAACTTTTTTGGCACCAGCGTGGCCGTTGTTCCGGATGATATGAAGTCCGAGCAGGAGCGCCAGCAGACCCCTAAGAAAAAGGGCTTATTTGGCTTTGGATATGCTACCGATACCGGGGAGTTTGAGCCGATCAATGTTTCGGTCAGCGGCAGGGTGGAAAACCAGAGCACCCAGCAGCTGGAAGAACAACTGCCCCGGTCGCAGGATGTTTTGCCACAGGATGAACCGGACGAGATGGAGCTGCGCGAGCAAGAGCCGCCCCGCCACTACGCTGCAAAGAAAAAAGGCTTTTTTGCCAGCCTGTTCGGCGGCAAAAAGCACGATGTCTATGACGAGCTGGAATCCTATGACCCGTATGAGGGCGAGCCAGCCCCGGTAGAAAACTGGGAGGTTCCGGAACAGCCCCGGGAGGAGCCGGAAACAGAGGAAACGGGCGAGATGCCCCGTCTGACCGCTACCAACGCAGGGCTTTCCATCTCCGGGCGGCAGACTTCCCAGTTTGCCGCCACAGGCAAACCAATGCTTCCGAAGGATGAGCCGGCCCCGCAGCCGGAACCTCAGCCCAATGTTTACCGCAAAAATAAAAAGCGGGATACCGTGGAGTTCACCCCCCGCAAGGAGCGGGAACGCACCATGCCGTTCACTCGGCCTGCCCCCCGCCGCGAAGCGGAACCCGTGGGCGAGCCGG
>OHUY01000715.1_pt1 | contig 10446 bp, 7 predicted proteins | sample 1579301 | NCBI WGS metagenome assembly OHUY01 (sample SAMEA3882520, study PRJEB24775) | human gut metagenome | biome: human-associated habitat; feature: intestine environment; material: feces | place: Netherlands | collected 2009/2010
GGAAATCTCTCCATATTACGTTTTACAGCACAAAATGCGACCGGTTCAATAGTTTGAAGCACTCAACAGTTCGCTCCAATGTCCTCCAAAAGCTTTCCTTCTGCCAATAATTGCTGCACACGTTGATACAACAAGTAGGACTTTCCTGTCTGTCTTACCCCCACAAACACATAGTTGCCATGCTCTTCCAAGTCAAGGGGACGCTCCACCAATGGGATGCTTCCTATATATTCTTGATTCTCAGATATGATTGTTCTAAACATTTCCTTATCCATACTCTGCTTTTTCTGCAAAGACATGGTTTTTATTCGGTGGCACAAAATAAAATCCACTTTTTTTATTTGGTGACAGCGAACAAATATGACTGGTTGTTTATAATTTTACTTTTCGATAACTTCTCGTTCGATTCTCGATAGGGTCTCGATCACTCTTCGGTTGTTCTTCATTCATCCCTTTATTTGGGGGCGGGCAGTTGATCACCCGTTGTAGAAAACGTTAAACGTTATAACGTTAATAGGGGCAAGCCTCGAGTATGTCTTAAGTTGTTTTCTGTGATGCTTTGGTGCATGCAAGATTAATTTGGTCGGTGTGGTACGTTTTTCCAATCTTTAACGTTTAAGGTGTTGGACAACTCGGAAAAAATACTTAGTTTTGCATCTAGAACAGTTACTCTTTAAATCGTTGCTTCATTGTGGTTTTGCGATTACAAAGATACAATATTTATGGAGAAACAGTTGTTTCCACCCCGTTATTTGGGGGCGGGAAACTTTAGTTAAATGAAATATAGGCAACGCTATGGATAGCCCTAATAAAACAACCCTGCATAAAGGCATAGGAAGAGGTTTCTCGAAGAGCAATCTCTATCTGTTTGTGTTGTTTTATTTTATGTTAGCCATCCAGACTTTTTCCAATCATTGACTGGAAAATCTGAAGTTGCAATCAATGAAAACATTTAATACTACCATGCCAAGCCCTTTTGGTTACGGATATGAGGGCTAAAGGACGATAGAACAAGAAACAAAACGATATAAATATGGCAACGTGGAAATATACAGACATAATCATTGATGGGCAGCCTATGAAAGCGCAGGCACCTCTCATTGTTTCTGCAAGTAGGAGTACAGACATTCCAGCATTTTATGCTGATTGGTTCTTCCATCGCTTGGAGAAAGGCTACTCTGCATGGACGAATCCGTTCAATGGTGTGAAGTCGTATGTCTCGTATGAGAATACACGCTTCATCGTGTTTTGGTCTAAGAATCCTCGTCCATTATTGCCATTTCTACATATCCTCAAAGAGCGCAACATTAAATGTTACGTTCAATATACTCTGAATGACTATGAACAGGAAAAATTGGAAAAAGTTCCGCCTCTTGCTACACGTATAGAAACATTCAAATTGCTTGTTGAGCAGCTTGGCAGGGGAGCAGTGATCTGGCGGTTTGATCCCATGATACTGACGGACGATATATCCGTGGATGATTTGCTTAGGAAAGTACAGAATATTGGTGACCTGTTGAAAGACTATACTAATAAACTTGTATTCAGCTATGCTGATATAGCCATGTACAAGAAAGTCAAGCATAATCTCGACGTGAATGGCATCCCTTATCACGAGTGGGAAATTGAGCAAATGGAAGAATTTGCCTCCAGGCTATCAGCCATGAATCGGGAACGAGGCTGGAATTTCCAGCTAGCCACATGTGGAGAGAAGATCGATCTTTCCAAGTATGGTATTCTTCATAATCGTTGTATAGACGGTGACCTTATAACCCGACTTGCCTGGGATGACAAGAAACTGATGGATTTCATGAAGGTAAAGATAGAGGATGCTCCTGCTCCTACTTTGTTTGGGGAGCCCGAGTTGCCACAGGGCGCAATACGCTTGCCTCATAACCATTATTTCATCAGCACACACAAGAAAGACTCTGGTCAGCGACAGTTTTGTGGATGCATGGCATCCAAGGACATCGGAGAATACAACACCTGCCCACATCTTTGTGAGTATTGTTATGCTAACGCAACAAAGGATTTGGCAATTAAGAATTGGAAACAGCATCAACAGAACAAATTTGCGGATACAATAACAGGGAAATGATATGATATATATAGAGCAATTATATAACATCCAAAATCCGTCATTCAATTCAATAATTGAGTTGAATGCTTCTCTCGTTCCCCTTCAATACCGCTCACGCCCATGGCAATATCCAGGTCTAAATCATGGAACTGCCGTTCTGACAACAGAAGAGCAGTGTAATGCATACATTGCAGCGTATGGCAATATGCACCAGGGAAAGATCAATGAGGTTCTTGATGAAATCAAAATCAATGATTTTGCAAACACAGATCTTCAGATAATAGATTGGGGATGTGGTCAAGGTCTTGCAACTATTTGTTTGTTCGATTTCTTCAACAAGCATAATCTAAGCTTAGACTTAGTTAAGAAAGTCGTCTTGATAGAACCCTCGGAAGTTGCAAGAGATAGAGCCAAAACCCATGTAAATGCATATTTACGAGACGAAGATAAGATTGTTGTCATTGGAAAATACATTGATGATGTGAAAGTAGATGATATAGTATCTGATGAACCTGTTACTTTACATCTTTTTTCCAATATTCTTGACATTCCTTCTATAGACCTACTTCGGTTGGCAAATTGCATAAAGACCAACTTAAAAGGCCTTCATTATTTTTTCTGTTGGGGGCCTCTAAATCAAGGTAATAACAGAATCGACTCTTTCTGGAGCTATTTTAACGAGGCTGATTCTGTCTTTTTCAATACGCATAATAAGCAAGAATATAATGCTGAGGGTAAACTGATAAAAACCTATAGTTATACTGCAAAGAACAGGGTTTTTAAGGTTAATGGTGATGAGTGTGAATTGATATTTGTTGACTACTATCAACCAAAACAATTCCATGCAGCCTATCAGCTTGACGCTGTATGCAAAGCCCTTAAGAGTGTTGATAAAAACAAACTTGATGGTTTGCATAAGAACATATCTGATTTTGAGGTACAAACACCTTTTGACATAGGTGCAAGCATATATGAGGATGTACATCCTATTCTTGCTGTACTTAACAACATAATCACTCGCGGACTACCCACAAAAGCTAGTCCATTTCTGGAAAGCGCCTTTGCGGATTTGGGAAACCAATTATTGGAAGATAGACTTGGCGGTATTGCTTACGACATAAATGGACTAAATGGAGAAGATCTCTTTTTAGCAATGCATCTTATTGATCCCAGATGGCAAAAATCATTTGACAGTTCGTGGACAAATGTGTTACAGCTTGTGTTATCACCAGTTGCAGTTGCTCGACTGGAGAAAACCATTTTAGAGGCTCTCATGACTAGGGTGTTGAACATTAGTGCAACAAGGTGGAAGGTGTTGGTTAAAGAACACGACGTTCCATGTGCTGCTTTGGCTTTCGAGGAGCTTCGGGAAATGTTCAAGCATATTACTCAGTTGAGCGCTGAATACTCAGATTTGAAGTTCCCAGAGGTAGAACTCACAATTGTCAGCACAAAAGAGTTTGCTCAGTCTTCTTTACACCTTAATCATAGAGTGTTGGTTGGTGAGTACCATTCAAATGCAGAATATGACATGGTAATTGATTTTGCCATGCTGCGACGAAATGGCTTGGAAGATATTGATTTTACGGACTATAAATGTAAAAACAAATGTTATTTCAACGTCCGTTCTGCACACCACCATCGAAACGACCGTCAAATCTATACGTCTGATAGAATTCTGTATAAACAGATTGCCACACAAAACAATCAAGGACGATATGAGGATATTGAGGATAATGTAAAGCACTTGCGATACTTTCTCCGAATGCTTTTCCGAAAGCAGGATTTCCGTCCAGGTCAAATACCAATACTGAATCGTGCATTGCAATACAAGTCCGTCATTGGCCTTCTGCCTACTGGTGGTGGTAAATCTCTGATTTATCAGATAGCTGCCATGCTACAACCTGGTGTGACACTAGTCATAGATCCTCTACGTTCTCTCATGAAAGACCAGTATGACGGTCTTATAGGTGCAGGTATTGACTGTTGCTCATATATCAATTCGTCTATTGAAGTTCCTGAGGCCATTAAGGCAAAAGGAGCTAAGGAGATTCAAGATTATAGGATTAAAGAACGCGAAAGAAGATCAAAGTGCTTAGAGCAGTCAGAATTCCTCTTTATGTTCCTTTCTCCTGAGAGACTGTCGATTTTGAACTTTAGAGAGCGTTTGAAGAATATGCAAGAGACGGGAGTTTATTTCGCTTATGGCGTAATTGACGAAGTTCATTGTGTTTCCGAGTGGGGGCATGATTTCCGCTTCTCCTATCTACATCTTGGCAGGAATCTCTATAGATATGTTCTTCCAAAACCAAAAGAAGGTGATGAAAAAGAAAATCACATCCCACTCTTTGGCCTTACTGCTACGGCATCCTTTGACGTCCTCGCAGATGTTGAGCGTGAATTGTCTGGCAATGGCGCGTTTCCATTAGATGCCGAAACAGTTGTTCGTGAGGGTGATACGAATCGATTTGAGATACAGTATAAAATTGAACCAGTTCCTGTTTCATTCACATTGAAACAAGCCGATGGTACGGTAAAACCAAATAAATGGGCGATCTTTGACTCAAAGAAGGATTTTCTTGATAGCCTGATATCGCAAATGCCTTTTTATCTTAATGAATTGCTAACGGAACAATCTATTCAGACTATAACAGATGGATATACGACTGGGCCAAGAGCAGATGGTCGAGAATTAAAGTCCCTCCAGACGGATATTCCTTCCGATTTCCTTTCGGCTCAAGATGTTTATGACTATGGGGGAATTGTATTTTGTCCCCATAAAGATCATACAGGCGTAGCCGTCTTTACCAATCAGTTTGAACTCACAACCAAGCATCCTAATGCAAAGATTGGAACATTTGTCGGTAGTGGCGATGGTATTGCTTTACATCATGTAGAAGAGTCCTTTAAGAATCTTGAATTGTTCCGTGATAACAAGTTGTCTTTGATGATAGCTACAAAAGCTTTCGGTATGGGTATCGATAAGCCCAATGTTCGATTTACCATTAACATGAATTATTCGAGTTCGCTTGAAAGTTTCGTGCAAGAGGCTGGCCGTGCTGGTCGTGACCAGAGGATGGCTTTGTCAGTAATAATGCTTTCTAAATATCGTATCGCTAGAGTAAAACCAGGTACTCAGTTTTTCAAAGCAAACATCTATAAATGGTATGATGCCAATGACATAGAGGAAATTGCTCAAAAGAAAGGGATTCCTGTCGAAGATTTTGAGATTTGCGATGAGACTTCAGACCTTGTCAAGTTGAAGTGTAAACAATGCGGTGATTCGTGCAAGAGATTTGAGAATAACTGCTGTTCATTTGCTTGCAATCATTGTGACAAGCCGCAAAAGTATGAAAGCTTTAAAAGTGTTTGTGCCCAAAAGTGCGAATATTATGATACTTGTGAATTGGCCAAAGTTCCTACAGTAGATAAATGGTCTCGTTATGAACATCTTTCTGTTTATAAAGAAAGATATCCCTTCATAACATGTGAGAACTATGAGTTCCTGAATGCTGACTATGAAACTGTGATGTTCTTTTATAACAACAATTTCAAAGGCGAAAATCATGAAAAGCTGAAAATGCACCAGCTACTCAGCAAACTCTCAATGAAAGTCACGGTTGGCGGTCAGAATGAAGATGAAAAGACTATACACGGGTTCCTTGCCACCCTACAATCTGTTAGGGTTGGTACGAAGGTAATTTCTTACATTCCTTATACAAAAGGCGAATATGACGATATTGCCAAAGCTATCTATCGAATGTGCTGTATCGACTTGATAGACGATTTCACCCAAGACTATAATAGTAAATGTTTTAGAATTGTCTCATATAAGAAATCAGATGGGCAATACTATGCTGCTCTTGAAAAGTACTTAAGACGCTATTATACTGTGGAAAGAGCCGCAGAGCTTGTTAGCGAAGTCCCATCATATAAGGGTGAAAATGAAATACACAAATGTCTTGGTTTTTTGACTCATTTCATATATGATAAGATTGCCGTAAAAAGAAAACGCGCCATTGATGACATGTTCGCTTTTTGTGTGCACGGTGTTGATGCAAACAAGGATTGGAAGGCAATAAACGAAGAACTGAAAGACGAGTTATATTTCTACTTCAACTCAAAATATGCCAGACGTGAATACAGAACCGAAAGAGGCGAGCAGTTCTCCCTGCTTGTAGATACAGACGAAGGAAAACGTTCGTCATGGGAAACTGTACTCAAATTTATGCAGGTTGTAGACAACCAGTGGATTTCCAAAAATTCAGAAGCCGGTTCTACTCAAAATGACAACGCCAAACATTTATATGGTGCGGTTCGACTTATTAGAAGAGATGCAAAAGAAATAAACCCAACAATAGACTTATTGGGGGCTTTCTGTTTGATGTTTTTAGGCACAAACAACAACCACCTCTTGCAAAAAGAATTAGAGGATCTCTATATTTCTGGTATGAAGGAGTTCTATAGGCAAAATGATAGGATTCTCTTCTGGGAACACATTTTTGAAGTATTCAATAACAATCCAAATGTTTCTGCCTACTTTGCAAACAATGGTGGTTTGTTGAAGTCAGCTGCAATGTTGGAGATACATAAATACGAATTGTCGAATATTAAAAACAATTACATAAAGTAATATGGAAGATAGAATTAATAAAGCATTAGGTCAATTAGAGAAAGACCTGCAAAAGATAAACTCTGCTAGGAGTCAGGTTGAAAGCACCGTGAAGGCAAGCACAGAGCTTCAAAAAGTAGTTAGTGATTATGTGTCATCTGTCCAAGCCCTCTGTGTTGGTCTACAGGCATGGGAATCTGAATTGAGAGCACGTGAAGGAACTGTTTCGCATGAATATGAAGACGCTATTTCTCGGGTTAATTCAACCTGTACTGAAATTATCAATTCTTTTAGTACTGTTGTTAAACAGATAAGTACAGATTTCGAGGACAAGGCTGGGAGTATTGTCGAAATGTTTACCGAACAAAACAAAATACTCACCGAGCGTGTTCAGGACCTGAATGCGTTGAAGGAGGATGTCAAAAAGGCGACAACTGAGATTCAAGAAATAAAAGCATCTCTTTCTCAGATTTCCCAGGATTTGATGGTGTCTCAAGAAAGCCAAGATTCTGTTTTGGAAGATATAAAGCAAAATGTATTAGGCCTTAAAGAGACTGTTACAACTGTAGCAAGTAAACTATCGCAAGAGATATCTCATGCTAAGCAAGATTTGTTAGACACTCAAAATCTGACAAATAGTAAGATTGATAGTGTATCTGCTAAAGCTGATACGCTTGCTACAAATATTGCTAATTTGACAACTCTATGTCAAAATATTGATCATTCTATTTCGTCTTCAATAAAGGACTTAAATACATCCATTGAAAAAATTAAAGACGATATAACAAATGTGATATCTGAAACTAAAGAAGATATAAAAAAAACTGGGACCGTGAATCGATGGATAATAATTGTAGGCTTTATTATGATCGCTATATTGCAATATCTTTTCAAATAGCAAATCAAGATGTAAGAATGTCCTAGATTTACAAAGGCAATATTCAGTAGTAGACAAATAATAAACGAGTATGAAAGAACCAAGAGTCAAAGATAATGACCCCAATAATACATTATATGCTGGGTCTGATTTATATGATTATGCTTTTGATCTTCATTATGCGCCATCATTTCAATGCCCTGATATCACGGAATGCATACCACCGACGTTGAGAGCTATGTTGAGAGCAATTCCACGGGTGGCAAATCTTGAGGGTTATGCAACAGGTTGCAAAAATGCATTGAAAGAAACTATGTATTTGAGCAACTGGTATGATGGTGGTGCTGTGTGGAATGAATTTCTCATGCAGCGTTCATTCGTTAGTCGTTATCCTGTTGTAAAATTCCAAGGATGTCTAGGTGGTTATTTAGGAGACGCCCCTGGTTCAATGTATTTTATTGAAGTAAAGCTCAATGAATTTGGAGAATTCTTCTTGTTTAAACGTCCGGCAGCGTTTATTACTATCCCTTATAGCCTCATCAATGGACACTATTCACACTATACGAATATTTTGCCGCATAACCTTAATGAAATAATAGATGCACTTATCTTGCTCATGAATAAGCCGAATGCGTCACTTGACGAAATACTGGGTATCATCAAAGGTCCAGATTTTCCTTTTGGGTGCGAAATAAGAATAAATAAAGAAGAATTGTATCAGATTTATATGTCTGGTCAAGGAGATATTGAGATATTATCCCATGTTTTAACGAATGGGAGTAGTGTTTCCATTTCTCACTATCCGCCATTCATTGAAGAGTTTGGTATAGATGATTATTTTGACTTGAAGGGATTTGAGCAAGAATTTAATGGCAAATTTGAAAAAGGGGATACAGTATTCCATCTTCAAACAAATGAACCTGAGGCGTTGATGAAGAAAATGGCCGACTCACCTATACTAAAGCGAAAGGTGCCAATAGATTTTAATTTTATTGTGAAATGCGAAGTAAAGTGTGTCGGCATAAAAAGAATCTTGTCTTGTTTCATAAGTAATCTACAACAACAATATGCAAAACGATATGAAGGCTGTTCCCCGTCTGAAGTTAATGATATGATTATTAAAGAATGGGAAAAGATTAAATCTACATTTGGTGATGAACGAAGAACCACTATAACAATAGTAAAATGATAAAACGTGGATATGAATTGCTGAAAACGGAGTATATCCACCCACCCCAAACGGGGGATGTCCGCTCACTTTCCTGGTTCCTGACTCTAATGGCGATGAGCATTGGGTCACTTGTTAAGATGATGTTAGGACAGTAGGTAAGTCCCTCTGTCCTAACATCTCTAATCTTTGCCCTCTCAAACCTAAGTGTTGGCTGAACCCCACGGGAACTTTAAACTGCGCCATAGCGGGCAGGTCTTTCAGGAAGATGTTGATGGTGGTGCCACTGTGAACTGCAAACAAACCTTCTTCCAGCATGATGGGCTTGAGGCGAACTAATAACTCTACTTTTTGGGCGTAAACCCTGCCGATTATGTTGTTTTCATTCGTCTTGAATGGTCAAAAGTTTTCGATGAGAAAGATCTGAATGATGCTTGATTTTTTATCTCAACTTCTCTTTTTGCGAATATGGAGTGCAAAAACAAGCAAATTGGGGAATTTGAAGCGCGCTCTATATGGGTTGAATAAGCAAGATGTCATGAATGCGCGAGGTGTCATCAAGTTGAGGCTAGCCATCCATTTGGCAGGGGCTGGGGCGGGCAGTGGTTCACCCATTGTAGAAAACGTTAAAACGTTAAGATGTGGAAATGTTACAATGAGGCGTTTTAGGCTCTGGTTGATAGCACAATAGCATCTACGGCGTAGCCGATCGCTCAGTCAAAATCGTGATTTCGTGACTTCTCCTTATCCCCAAACAAAAACGTTAAACGTTATAACGTTAATAGGGGCAAGCCTCGACAAGACGCTTTGCTATTTTGTGTCCGGCTCCTCAATAACTGTGAGAAGTTTTGATTCACATGTCTTGTCAAAATTGTCCGAAAACATTTGATGCGATATGCCGATGTTGAGAAACGAGCGAAAATTGAAAAGGCCAAGTTGGATAGTTTTGCTCGCCTCACTAATAAGGTGAGCCAATTGTAACTTAAACTATTTCGGTGTTTTTGTGCCTCGGTCTGCCATTTTTTGCATAGCTATGTCGTTATTTGGCACATCTTGTGCCGAACTTTGCACAGACAAACAGTCGAACAGTCAAACAGTCAAACAATATGATAGAATAAGCAATGAAGATGGAACAGAAAACAAATGACGAATTCATGCGCAACATCCTCGTCGAGGAAGCGTGGAAAGACCTATCTCTGGGTTTTGCGTGGAGCGAGCCCCTGCTTGAGAAGTATCAGGATCGTGTGAGTTGGGAAGATATTTCGCTAAACCCCTACATCCGATGGACGATCCCTATGGTTGGCAAGTTCTCCAAGCGCATCAACTGGAAGATTTTCTCGGCGTGTGGCACCGAAGAGGTTTTGACGCCAGAGTTGGTAGAGGCGTTCAAGGACAAGTGGGACTGGCATGAATTGTCGGGTAATCCGAACTTCATCTTTCCTATGAACAGATGGAGAAATTTGCCGACTTGCTGGATTGGGTAGAGCTTATCACGAGCGAAGACTTTAGTGTTCCCGATGGGAAAGGCATCGATTTCTACGAGAAGTTTCGCGAGTACATCCCTGCCAGCAAACTGCAAGGGTCGACTTTGTGGTGTGAGATGCTGGAGCAGCAAAGGGCGGAGCTCGTCGGCGAAATTATCTCATAGCGCTTGATCGCTTCTTTGCCCCTCAGCAAAAAAAGGTTCTTCCGGAAAATGGAGTGATTCG
>OHUY01000730.1_pt1 | contig 10325 bp, 4 predicted proteins | sample 1579301 | NCBI WGS metagenome assembly OHUY01 (sample SAMEA3882520, study PRJEB24775) | human gut metagenome | biome: human-associated habitat; feature: intestine environment; material: feces | place: Netherlands | collected 2009/2010
CTTCGCCCGGTTTGCGTTCCTCACTTCCGACGATTGTGACAGAAGTCGGCGCCAGAAACATACCCTGCCAGAGCTGGGTTGGTGTCATATTCAGCAAGTGGGACAGTGCCACGCAGGTAACGCCGAGATGACAGAAGCAGACGATGACAGCCTCGCGGTTCGTCTCATCAGAGGCATGATAGCGATAGCCGTCCCGTACATAGCCGTAGTGTGCAAGCAGCGTATCGAGTCCGTCGGTCACAAAACGGTAATTTTCGTCCATATTTCCGGTTTGCATGATCGGATTTTTCGTCCAGAGATGATTGTCATAGAGATCCCGGTTTGCGTCGAGTACATCCGGCAGAAAATCCCACGGAATCCGGCGCTTTCCGGTCTCCGGATCAAGGACAGGCGCATCAAATTCCCGCAGCCACGGAAGAATTTCGGCCTCGCGGCCCGCATTTTTCAGCGTAAAAGAAGCCGTATCCTTCGCGCGTCCGAGCGGCGAGCAGTAAAAATCGGTGACGTTCCATTTCGCCGTGCGCTTCGAAAGCAGCTCAGCCTCACGCCAGCCCTTTTCAGTCAGCGAATCAATCTCATAATTCGGTTCGCCGTGGCGGATAAAGATAATTTTCATAAGAATTCCTTTCTTCGTATGCCACAAATCGTTTGGTTTATGCATCGAAAAGTCAATTTCAGTTCCGAAAAATCTGCGGCAGAGCACAGAACATTCAGAATTGATGTCACTTAGCTTAGTGTATCATAAATTGTCAAACTTGTGTGAGTTTCTGTGGAAAAAGATGCGGCAAATTGGAAGAGGCGTTCGCACGTCTGGTAGGCGGCCTGGGAGGAGTGGTTAAGATTTGAGAGGAGAGTGACAGAGGATGATGCGTTCTGGAAATATTTTTGAACGGGAAGACAGCAGAGGGCATGGCATGAGAACCGTATCGGGAGTGACGATTGCTGTGATAATCTGTTCTCTGCTGTCAGGGATTGCAGCAATTGGAATTATTTTGAATTTTGAAGCGGTAACGGCCAGAATTGCCGTTTTTGTTGTCAGGCTGTTATCATCTGCGTTTCCTGTTTTGTTAGTTGTTATAGCAATTCTTTATTTGGCGGCACGGCTGCGGTGGAGATGGCGCAGAGATTACAGGAGGTGGTGATTATTCTGGTTGGGATAAGATGTATGATCAGGGCAGTATTGAAATAAAAGGGGGATGCCATTTATAAAAAAACAGTAAATTCGTCCACTTAGGACTAGCCGCCGCGGCTGTAGATTGATACAATAAAAGAAATAGGAAATATCGATTTTTTGCATAGGAGGAACACGGCGGCATGGCGGGATATGTGAGTCTTCAGGATGTAACAAAGACCTATCAAATGGGTGAGATTACCATCAAGGCTGCGGATGGGATCAGCTTTGATGTGGAAAAGGGTGAGTTTGTGATTGTTGTTGGACCGAGCGGTGCGGGTAAGACGACGGTGCTGAATATTTTAGGCGGAATGGACACAGCGACTTCAGGAAAGGTGTTGGTGGACGGGGCGGAGATCAGTAAGTACCGCGGCAAGAAGCTGATCCAGTACCGGCGGGAGGATATTGGATTTGTTTTTCAGTTTTATAATCTGATGCAGAACCTGACGGCGCTCGAGAATGTGGAGCTGGCGATGCAGATTTGTAAGCATCCGCTGGATGCGTCGGAGGTGCTTGCGGAGGTTGGGCTGGAAGAGAGAATGAATAACTTCCCGGCGCAGCTTTCGGGCGGAGAGCAGCAGCGTGTGGCGATTGCGCGTGCGCTGGCGAAGAATCCGAAACTGCTGCTCTGCGATGAGCCGACCGGCGCGCTCGATTATGTGACGGGAAAAGCGATCTTAAAGCTGCTGCAGGATACCTGCCGGGAGAAGGGGATGACGGTCATTGTCATCACTCACAACTCGGCGCTGACACCGATGGCGGACCGCGTGATTAAAATCCGAAACGGAAAAGTGGCGGGCATGAAAACAAATGAGAACCCGACGCCGGTGGAAGAGATAGAATGGTAGGTGGACGATGAGAGCATTTCGAAAAGACTTTATCCGGGAAATCACAAAGAACAAGGGGCGGTTTCTGTCAGTCTTTTTCATCGTGCTTCTTGGCGCGGCGTTTTTCTCGGGCATTCGGTCGGCGGAAGGAGATATGAAGGTTTCGGCGGACCGGTATTATGATGAAGTAAATTATATGGATTTGAAAGTCCTTGGAACGCTGGGGCTGACAGACGATGATCTGGCGGATATCGCGAAGACGGACGGTGTGAAAGCGGTTTACGGCGGAAAGACGGTGGAAGTGCTGCATGACATCGGCGAGAGCGAGCAGGTTGTGAAACTGATTGCGCTGACGGACGGTGTGAATGAGCCGCGCGTGGTCGAGGGACGGATGCCGGAGAAAGAGGATGAAATTCTTGTTGATACGCAGTTTCTGAAAAGTTCCGGCTGTGAGATCGGGGATCAGGTAACGTTCACTTCCGGAACGGAGGATCCGCTCTCAGATTCGCTGACCGGGGATACGTTTACGATTGTTGGTTCGGCGACGCTCCCTTATTATATGGATCTGAACCGCGGAACGGGCTCGATTGTAAATGGAAGCATCAACAGTTTTGCACTGCTGCTTCCGGAGACATTTACCTCGGATCTCTATACAGAGATTTACGTCCAGGCGGACGGCGCACAGGAAGAGGCGAGCTACAGCGATGCATATGATGAGACGGTGAAGGCTGTACAGACGAAGATTGAAGCGCTCGAGGATGCGGCGTGCGACCGGCGGTATACGGCAGTCAAAACCGAAGGACAGGAAAAGATTGATGATGCAAAACAGCAGGTCGCTGATGCAGAGCAGAAATTAGCGGACGCAAAAACAGAGCTGGATGACGGTGCACAGCAGCTTGCCGACGCGAAAGTGACGATTGCGGACAAAGAGCAGGAACTTCTCGACGGCGAACAGACGTTAAAGGACAAAGAACAGGAGCTTCTTGACGGAAAGCAGACGATTGCTGAGAAAGAACAGGAACTCCTTGACGGAAAACAGACCATTGCAGACAAAGAGCAGGAACTTCTCAGTGCGAAAGCAACCATCGCCGACAAAGAGCAGGAACTGGCATCCGGCAAGGCAACGCTGAAAGATAAAGAGGCGGAACTTGCGAGCGGAAAAGCGACGCTGGAAGCAAAGGCGGCAGAGCTGGAAAGCGGAAAAGCGGAGCTGAATCAGAAAGCCGATGAACTTGCAAGTGGAAAAACCACACTTGAGGCAAAAGCGAAAGAACTTTCCGACGGAAAAGCACAGCTTGCAGAGAAAGAAACAGAACTGGCATCCGGCAAAAAAGAGTTAGAGGAAAAAATGACGCAGCTTTCGGCGGCAAAAACCGAACTGACTCGGAAGCAGACGGAGCTGAATACTGCAAAAGAGCAGCTTTCCGAAAAAGAAACGGAATTGAATATTGCAAAGGAGCAGCTTTCCGCTGCACGCGAGGAACTGGACAACAAGAAAGCAGAAACCGCTGCAGGACGCACACAGTATGAAGCGCAGAAGGCAGCGTATGAAGAACAGAAGAGTCAGTATGAGACAGCCAAGGATCAGTTAGCTCAGATTTCCAGTCAGCTTCCGATGGTGGAGGCTGCGCAGACAGAAGTGGCTGGTCAGATCGAGGTGATTGAGGCTCAGCTTGACGGACTGACAGAGGAAGATGAAGCATATGTATCCCTGTTGGAACAGAAAACTGCGCTGGAAGCAAAGCAGACAGAGTTAGCACAGCAGCTTTTCACGATGCAGGAGCAGAAAACATTTCTGGAACAAAACATCGCAGCGTTTGAAGCAGCAAGCGCTGATGCGGAAGCCCGGCTTGCGGCTGCAGAAGCTCAGATTACCGACGCAGAAAGTCAGCTTGCCGCTGCAGATGCACAATTAACAGAAAAAGAGCAGGAATGCGCCGCAGGCGAGGCACAGATTGCTTCTGCAAAAGAAGAACTGGAAAGCGGCGAAGCTCAGATTACAGAGGCTCTTGCCCAGCTTCAGGATGGAGAAGCACAGGCAGAAGCTTATCAGAAACAGATTGAGAATGGCGAAGCCCAGCTTGCCTCTGCCAAAGCAGCGATTGCCGACGGAGAAGCTCAGATTGAGACGAACCGCAGTAAATTAAAAGACGGAGAAACTCAGCTTGCGGCTGCCAGAGCCCAGCTTGCTGATGGGGAACAGCAGATTGCATCGTACCGACAGACGATTCAGTTGGGTGAGGCCCAGCTTGCCGCTGCAAAGCAGACAATTTCCAGTGGAGAAAGTCAGCTCGCCGAAGCAAAGCAGACGATTGCCGACGGTGAAACCCAGCTTGCCGACGCGAAACAGGAAATCGCCGACGGAAAAATCTCCCTTGCGGATGCGAAACAGGAAATTGCCGATAAAGAAAAAGAACTTGAGGACGGCAAAGCCGAATACGAAAAAGCAAAAGCCGACGCCGAACCAGAAATCGCAGATGCGAAGCAGGAAATTGCGGACGGTGAGAAAACACTCGCAGACCTGAAAAAACCAACGTGGTACGTCTGGGGACGGGATAAGGTAACGTCAACTGAGAGCTTCGGTCAGGATGCCGGCCGTATCTCGAATATCGGAAAATTCTTCCCGGTTATCTTCTTCCTCGTGGCTGCTCTCGTCAGCCTGACGACGATGACACGAATGATCGAGGAACAGCGTCAGCAGATCGGAACGTTAAAAGCCCTCGGCTATTCCGACGGCGTGATCGCCTTTAAATATTTCGCATACGCGATGCTCTCCACCGTATCCGGCGCTCTCGCGGGCGTGGTGGTTGGAGAAAAAATCCTGCCCTGGGTTATTATGAATGCCTACGGCATGCTGTATACCGGACTCCCGTATTACATGACCCCGCTGAATTGGGAGCAGGGAGGCCTTGCGATTCTGGCGAGTGCAGCCTGCACCGGCGTGGCGACGATCGCGGCATGCTACAAAGAACTCGCCGCAGGTCCGGCAGAGCTGATGCGGCCGGAAGCACCGAAAAACGGCAAACGGATTTTCCTGGAACGCATCGGCGTACTCTGGAAACATCTGAACTTTACGCAGAAATCAACCGTGCGGAATCTGGTGCGGTATAAAAAACGATTCTTCATGACCGTTATCGGAATCGGCGGATGCATGGGTCTGATCCTCGTCGGTTTCGGCCTTCAGGATTCCATCACCGCGATTGCGAAAAACCAGTTCGTCAGCCTCTTCACCTATCAGGCGAATGCTGTGCTGAATTCAGATGTGGATGAATCCGAAAAAGAAGCATTGCAGACCGATCTGGAAAACTACAGCGGCATCGATGAGCTGCTGGAAATGTACTGCCAGAACATCGAACTGCAGACCGACAAAAAGACCGTGGATGCAGTGCTTGAAGTGCCGAAAGAACTGACGAATTTCAATGACTTCTATGCCTTCCGAGACCGGAAAAGCGGAGAAGTTTACGAATTCCCGACCGACGGCGGCGCAGCCATCAGCGAAAAGACAGCAACGATGCTCGGCGTAAAAGCAGGCGACACGGTTCAGCTGAAAAAAGGCGACGATATTGTGGATGTAAAGATTTCGATCATCGTCGAAAACTACGTGCGCCATTACCTGTATCTGGCCCCGGATCTCTACGAGGAGCTGTTCGGCGGAGCGCCGGATTACAACCAGCTTCTGATGAAATATCAGGACACGTCGGGCAATTATGAGACAGCACTCGGAGAAAAAATCATGACGTACGACGGTGTAGCGGCAATCTCGTTCACATCCGACCTGATTGATCAGATTGACAACATGCTTCGTTCCCTCGACATCGTCATCGTGGTGCTGATCGTATCGGCGGGCCTGCTGGCGTTTGTGGTGCTGTACAACCTGAACAACATTAACATCACCGAACGACAGAGAGAGCTGGCAACGCTGAAAGTGCTCGGCTTCTTCGACGGCGAGGTGGCATCGTACGTGTACCGGGAAAACATGGTGCTGACACTGTTCGGCGTTATCGCGGGCATGGGAATTGGAACGTTTTTACATCATTGCGTAATTCAGACCGTCGAGGTCGATATGATGATGTTCGGACGAAACGTGTTCCCGCGGAGCTACGGCTGGAGCGCCCTGATTACCCTGGCGTTTGCTCTGTTCGTCAACTTTATGATGTTCTACCGGTTAAGAAAAATTGATATGATTGAATCGCTGAAAAGCGTGGAGTAAACAACAGAAAAAGGCCGTCCGCGGTGATGCAGAGAATCTGCAGAAACCGTGGGCGGTTTTTTCATTTTGAAAGTGAAATATGAGCCGGAATGCTTGTTTTTTCAGACATTTCGTTGTATAAAAAAGATAAGGGTTTTTATCAGAACAGAATCAAAAAACAAAGAGTAAAGGGGATTTTTACAAATGGGAACAACAGAAACGAAAAAAATGAGAGTCGGCGTTGTCGGCTGCGGAGCGATCAGTGATATTTATCTGACGAACATGATTCATAACTTTGAGAATCTTGAGGTAGCAGCATGCTGCGCAGGCCATCTTGAACATGCGAAAAAGAAAGCAGAGCAGTATGGCATCAAGGGCTGTACCTACGAGGAAATTCTGGCAGACCCGTCGATTGAAATGGTAGTCATTCTGACACCGGCACCGACCCACGAGGGGCTGATCCGTCAGGCACTGGAAGCCGGAAAACATGTTTACACTGAAAAAACAATGACCCTCGCACCGGAAACGGCAGCGAAACTGATCGAGCTGGCAGAGGAGAAACATCTCTATCTCGGTTCCGCACCGGACACCTTCCTTGGATCGGCACTGCAGACCGCAAGAAAAGCGATCGACGACGGGCTGATCGGCGAGGTGACATCTTTCGAAGCATGCGCAAACCGCGATCTTGATTTGCTGGCGAGCATCTTCCGTTTTCTGCGGATGCCGGGCGGCGGTATCTGCTACGATTTCGGTGTTTATTATCTGACCGCCATCGTCAGCCTTTTCGGCCCGGTGGACCGTGTCGTTTCCTCCGTGCGCAACCTTGCGCCGAAGCGCGTCAATGTCGTCCCGGACAGCCCGGAATACGGCCAGGAATTTGACTACAGCAACGAGAGCCAGGCTTTCACGATTCTGGAAATGAAAAACGGCGTGACCGGCACATTCTGTGTCAATGGCGACAGCACCATCAACGATCAGGCGGTATTCACAATTTACGGCAAAAAAGGTATTTTAAAGCTGGTGGACCCGAACAATTTCGGCGGCGATATCGTCTACATTCCGGGCGTGAAGGACTGGACACAGCAGGCAGTTCCGGAAGTGCTGGATTATGGCTTTGCCTACAGCGAAAACAGCCGCGGCCTCGGTCCGTCCGAGATGGCAGAAGCAATTGCAGAGGGCAGACTAAACCGTGCGAATGCCAAAATGGCATATCACGTACTCGATACGATCGATCAGATTATGAAGAGTGCGGAAACGGGTGCATTTGAGAAGGTTCCATCCACCTGCGAAAGACCGGAGGCCATGCCGAATTCATAGCCTATTTCTGATAGGATTGCAGGTACATCTGACGGAAGTCGGTAGGGCTTACATTTTTTGATTTCAAAAAGACTCTGTTAAACGTAGAAATACTGTTAAAACCGGATTCGAGCGACACTTCGGTGATCGTGAGATCCGGTTTTTTTAACAGGTTTTCGGCGATATGGAGCCGTTCCCTGGTGACGAAATCCGTGAAGGAGAGGCCGGTGTATGCGCGGAACAGCTTGGAAAAATGGCAGCGGGAGAATCCGGCGACCTTTGATGCTTCTTCCAGGGAAACCGGTTCGGTGCAGTGACTCGAGATCCAGGTACATGCAGCAATCATCTGGCGGTGTACCTGTGCGGAATGGCCTGTTTTTTGCGGTGCGGCAGTTTCGGTCGGCACGGAGAGATTTTCGCCGAGCAGAATAAAAAACTGATACAGCAGAACGCATCCGCGCAGCTCGGAAAAACTGATACCGGAGAGGGAGAGCCTGCGCAGCTCTGTCAGAAATCCGCGGAGTTTTTCGATTTCCGGGAAGTTGTTCTGATTTAGAAGACGGATCTGATAAAAAAGATAAGCAACAGACTGGAAATCCACGCGTTTTTCCAGAAAATCTGCATCGAGTTGAAGCATGATCAGGCGATGTTCTCTGTTGATTGTGGAAACAGCGTGCAGCTCGCCGGGCCAGATAAAAAGAAGATCACCGGGCTTCAGCGGAAAGGTTTCTCCATTTACTTCATAGATAATGCCGTCATCCTGTGCAAGCACAATTTCAATATAGTGATGCCAGTGCAGACCGAAATAGGCGGGGACATGCGAAATAGAGATATCGTAAACATAGCTGTTAGCAAAATGATTGTTTTCGAAAAAAGAAGTCGAATCGTTTTTCATGGCAAAAGAATCCTCCGTATCTGATAAACGGTATTATACAACAGAAGAGAGAAAAAATATAGAAAAAATCGAAACATCTGGGCAATGATCGGCAATATATAAGTAGTGTTTTACTAGGATCTGTATTATGGTTAAGATATGAAAATTGTGAAGAACGGCAGAAATCGGAAAAAGAGTGATGTGATTTTGGCGAAAATTCACAAAAAACAATAAAAGTTTATGAAAAGTGAAGAAGTGAGAGGTAAGCGAAAAATGCAGATTTATGTAGATGGAAATGCTGTGCGAAGCGGAAATGGGCAGAAGGAATATCCATTTCAGACGATTTCCGAGGCGGCAAAAATTGCAAGGCCCGGCGACGAGGTGCTTGTAGCGCCTGGCGTATATCGGGAATATGTAGATCCGGCGAATGCGGGATGTGAGGATGCAAGAATTGTGTACCGTTCTGTGGAACCGGGAAAAGCTGTGATTACCGGTGCGGAAATTGTGGATAACTGGGAGCATTTGGAAGGTGATGTGTGGACAGCGCGCGTTTCGAACGGATTGTTTGGGGATTACAATCCATATACGACACTGGTCAGCGGTGACTGGTTTATCGCATCCTACACGGCACACACCGGAGAAGTGTATCTGAATGGAAAATCCATGTATGAGGTGACAAGTCTGGATCAGGTGAAAAAGCCGGAGATCTATAAAAAATCCTGGGATCAGGCATTCACGGTTTACACCTGGTATGTGGGGCAGGACGAAGAAAAAAATGAGACCGTTTTCTATGTGAATTTTCAGGGAAAAAATCCGAACGAAGAAACCGTAGAAATCAATGTACGTGAGAATTGCTTTTATCCGTCGAAGGAGGGCATCGGTTACATCACTCTGGCCGGCTTTGTTGTAAAACAGGCGGCAACTCAGTGGGCTCCGCCGACGGCATATCAGGAAGGAATGGTCGGCCCGCACTGGTCAAAGGGATGGATCATCGAGGATTGTGAGATTTCAGATTCGAAGTGCTCGGGCATTTCACTTGGAAAATACAGACAGCCGAACAATGACAATAAATGGCTCAAATGGAAATTCAAAGATGGTACACAGACGGAGCGTGACTGTATCTGCCAGGCGCAGCGGGAGGGATGGACGAAGGAAAACATCGGAAGCCACATCATCCGCCGGTGCAACATCCACGACTGTGGACAGACGGGTATTGTAGGCCACTTAGGTGGTGTGTTCTCGATTATTGAGGACAATCATATTCACCATATCAACAACAAACAGAACCTTGCGGGTGCGGAGATCGGCGGCATCAAGATGCATGCAGCAATCGATGTGATCATTCGAAGAAACCATTTCCATCACTGTACGAGAGGCCTTTGGCTTGACTGGCAGGCACAGGGCACACGCGTTACGCAGAACCTGTTCCATGACAATACGTTGCCGAACGAGGAGAATGCAAATCCGGAGGGGATGGACGGCATCGGCGAGGATATCTTTATTGAAATTTCCCACGGACCGACGCTGGTGGACAATAACGTACTGCTTTCGGACCGCGCGATGAAGCTGGCAACGCAGGGGGTTGCGGTAGTACATAACCTGATCGCGGGATCGTTTACTGCTGTCGGCCGAGGTGTCAACAATGGCTCCGACAAGCTGCCGTCGCCGCGCTACACACCGTACCATGTGCCGCATCGCACGGAGATCAACGGATTTATGACAGTTCTTCACGGTGACTGCCGGTTCTACAATAATATCTTCATTCAGAAGCCGGTTCGTGCGGGAATGGAAGAAATCCGTAAACTGACTGGGGATAATGAATGGGATGACGGAAATCTGACAGCAGGAACCGCACCGTACAGCGGATATCCGACATTGGAGGAGTACGTGGCAAGATTTGAGGGCTACTGCGGAATGGGCTCCGGAAAGTCGCCGGATCTGTATTACGAGAAGCTGCCGGTATGGCTT
>OHUY01000733.1_pt1 | contig 10310 bp, 10 predicted proteins | sample 1579301 | NCBI WGS metagenome assembly OHUY01 (sample SAMEA3882520, study PRJEB24775) | human gut metagenome | biome: human-associated habitat; feature: intestine environment; material: feces | place: Netherlands | collected 2009/2010
TCTATTTCCTCGGTCGGCACGCCGATATGATACAGCCATTCGCGGCAGACCTCCTCGCCCGTGCAGTCACGCATGGCTTTCTTGACATAGTTGCCCTCTTTGTTTGTGTTGAGGGAGTAGAGCCATACAAGAACCGTGTTCCTGTCCTGAGACTTGAACTGGGGCTGGCGGTTTATTGTCCAGGAGAGATACCAGTTGTCGGTGCTGTCCTTGACGGTCACTATGCCGCCCGTAGTTACCTTGCCGGCGCGGGGATCGCGCTTGCAGACGTTCATGATATATTTGATGATTTTCTCGTCCGAGGTGGCGACTGTTGCGCTCATCCAGTTGGTGGCTTCAACGTCGCTGCAGAAGTTGTCGGGATCTCCGTATTCGCCGTTCTTTGCCTGAGCGGCGATGGCCTTCCACATATCCCACGATTCGCCGCAGCCGTTCTTGACCTCGGACAGGTCGGGCGCATGGGTCTGATCGCCGTAGCAAGAGGTGTCGGTGCAGCAGCCGTTGGTGATGAACACAAGGTCATCCTCAACGAGGTCTATGGACTGCTCCCTGCCGTCCTTGACATAAACTATTTTCTTTGCAACCTTTTTGTCGCCCTCATTTTCGATGATAACGTTCTTGACGTCCATGCCGTACTCAATGCGTACGCCGTGAGCCTCGAGATATTTTACAAGCGGCAAAATCATGCTCTCATACTGATTATACTTTGTGAAACGCAGAGCGCTGAAATCGGGCAGTCCGTCGATGTGATGGACATAGCGGCAGAGGTAGCGCTTCATCTCCAATGCGCTTGACCAGCGCTGGAATGCGAACATCGTCTGCCAATAGAGCCAGAAGTTGGTGGACCAGAAAGAGTCCGGCAAAACGTCGGAAATCTTTTTGTCCTCAAGATCCTTTTCGGGTGTCAGGAACAGCTTCGAGAGCGCCATGGCGGAATCCTTGTCGAGCTCAAACTTTTTGTCGGTGTGAGCGTCCTCGCCGCGATTCACAGTGGCGCGGCAGAGAGAATAGTTCGGGTCGTGCTTGTTGAGCCAATAGTACTCGTCGAGCACCGAGACGCCGGGAGTCTCGATGGACGGCACGTCGCGGAATGTATCCCACATTACCTCAAAGTGGTTGTCCATTTCACGGCCGCCTCTCATGAAGAAGCCCTTTGTGACATCTCTGTAACCGTCGCAGCTGCCGCCGGCAAGCTCGAGCTTTTCAAGCAGATGAATGTGCTCGCCCTTCATCTGTCCGTCACGAACCAGATAGAAGGCAGCCGTCAGACCTGCAAGTCCGGTGCCGATGATGTAAGCCGACTTCTTATCGACATCCTTCGGCTTTTCTGGATGAGCGAATGATTCATAAGTTCCTGCAGAGTAATACATAGTGGAAACCTCCTGTTTTTCTTTGTGATTACAGTATACCCCGCCGAAACTATTTTACAATAAACAGAAAAACCCCCGTGATAAAAGTCTTATCACGGGGCACGGTATTGTAAAAATTTTTATCAAATGCGGCGAAATGATAAAATCAAAGCTTGAATCTGGAGAGAGCCGCGGACAGGGAGCCTTTGATGAGCCTGCTCAGCCTGTCGACGATTTGCCGCGGGTCCTCGCGCATATTATCCTTGATCCAGTCGAGCATGAGCCCGATAAACATATAGCCGTAGGCCTGGGCGATAAACTGCTTGTCCTCATCCCGAACCGTCATGCCGCTCGCTTTTTCTTCTATGACGCCGATTAAAAGCTCGTCCACCAGCGGCTGGAGATATTTTTCAACCTGCTCTCTGTGTACGCAGCGATAAACATTCAGAATGAACGGCTTGTTCTGCTGAACTGCCTCGAAAATCTGCAGCAATCCCTGCTGCCACGTGTCATAGGTCTTTTTCTCGTCCAACGCCCGCTTGGCGTCCTCGAGGCACGACCACTCAACAAGGTCGTAGATATCCTTGAAGTGATAGTAAAAGGTCATGCGGTTGATTCCGCAGTCGTCTGCGATGTCACTCACCGTAATTTTGGTCAGCGGCTTTTTTAAAAGAAGATTTTTTAAGGATTGCTCCAACGCGCGCTTTGTTACCTGGGACATATCGCAAGCTCCTTTATGATGGATTCCGAGTCGGCCTACGATTACAGTTATACCACATTTTTATCTTCAAGTAAATACTTCGGCTTTGCCGTTTAGTCCGTTGCGTAAAAAAGCTCATCCTATCGGCAGGATAATTTCAAACACCGCTCCGCCGTCGTTTGACGCGCGCACCGTTCCCCTGTGAAGGCTGACTATCTCCTTTGTCAGGGCGAGACCGACTCCCGCTCCGCCCTTTCTCGTGCTGAAAAAGCGGTCAAAAATATGCGGCAGAAGCTCGGGCACGATGCCCTCGCCGTCGTCCCGGATGCGGATAACGGCTTTGCCTTTTTCCTGCCTGCACTCAATTATTATCTCTTCTTTTGCATAGCGCAGAGCATTGGTGATTATATTCGTAAAAGCGCGGCGCAGATGAATTTCATCGCAGCTGACCGTTACGGGGTCGTCGTCAAATATCGGTGTGATACGCAGATTTCTCTGCTGCGCGAGGTGCTCCGTGCCGCGCAGGCAGTCGTACAGAAGCTCGCGCACATCCGTCGAGTGAAAGTCCGATTTAAACTGTCCCGCCTCGAGCCGCGAGAGCGCGAGCAGTTCCTCTATCAAAACGGACATCTGCTCGTTTTCCTCGAGAATGACCCTTGACGCTTCGACAGGCTCTAAAACACCGGTGCTTATGCCCTCTGCACAGCCCTGAACCGCCATCATCGGCGTTTTCAGCTCGTGTGATACATTTTGGAAAAACCATTTCTGCGATTCGTGCGCCCTCTCAACATAGCCGCCGAGCTTCCAGCCAAATAGGCAGACCAACACGGTCAAAACGGCCAGCACCGCGAAAAAAGCGGCGTTCAGGTAAGAGGCATACTGCATTACGGCGCCGATATCCACATAGAGAATATAGGAATACGCGTCGTCATCGCCGTCGGCTTCAACCTGCGTCATACGAAAAACGAAGCGGCTGCCGCCGTTTTTGAAGGTGTAGAATTCACCGACGGACGGCTTCTCTCTGCGGCAGTATTCCCGGAGCCGCTGCTCCGATTTCGACAGGTATTCGGGCTCAAAAAGCTCGCCCTCGATTTCAAGATATCTGACACTCGGAGTCAAAAAATGCTCCTGTTCGTCATCCTCGTTTTTAATATCGGAGAACGGGACGGGAGATTCGTGCTCATCCTCCGAGAGTATCGCCTTTTGCGCCTCCGCCGTCAGATATCTCGGAATAAAAATGTTGACGGTAGCAAACAGCGCCGCAAAGACGAGCAGCATGGTGCCGAGCACGGCGAGCGTGATTTTTCTTCTTATATGCTTCATGCTCCGCCCTCCTTTGAGCGCAGTCGGTAGCCGTAGCCCCAGACGGTTTCAATGAGCACGTTGCTGTCCGCCGAAGAGAGCTTGCTGCGGATTCGGCGCAGAGTCTCGTCGGTCACTCGCTTCTCGACCTCGTCGTTGTAGCCCCAAATATGATTCAGCAGCTCGTCGCGCGAAAAGGCCTTGCCCTCGCCGCGCATCAAAAACAGAAGCATCTTCATCTCGTTGGGGGAGAGGGCGAGGGGCTTTCCCTTGCAGAAGAGCTGCTTTTCGTCGCCAGAAAAACGCAGGTCGCCGACAGAAATATCCTTGTCCATCGGGTCGCCGCCGCGCTCCATCTCCACGCGGCGAAGCAGCGACTTGACGCGCATCAAAAGCATAGTCGGGCGAAACGGCTTTGTCAAATAGTCGTCTCCGCCCTGCAATATTCCGTTGACATAGTCGTATTCGGTGTCCTTTGCCGTGAGAAGAATAATCGGCACCTTGTCCTTTTCGCGGATGAGGTGGCAGCAGGTCAGCCCGTCCGTGCCGGGCATCATTATGTCCAAAATGACAAGGTCGGCGCGTCTTTTGAAAAACGCACCTAAAAGCGCGTCTCCCGTTTCAAACGCGCACACTTCATATCCGTCATTTTCGAGAAATCGCTGAAGCGTCTCTCTTATGTTTTTTTCATCCTCTGCGATATAGATGAGTTGTTTCATAGCGCCTCCGTAGTAGCTGCAGAGCCGTGCCGCTCGGACACGGCTCTGTGTTCATGGCTTGTCTGCTGTGCCTTTTCGCAGGGCGTTATGTTCGCTCGGCTTAAAAGGCCATGTCTGCTTCGTTCGCTGCAACTCTCACGTCGTATTCGTCGCTGACGCGGTCCCAAAGCTTGGAGTTTCTCTCGAGAACCTCTGTAATCTCGGCTTCCACAGCGTCGATTTCCTCATAGAGCTTGTCGGCGTTTTTGTCGGTCATGCGGGCATAGATAGCGTCGATTTTCTCGTTGAGCTCCGCGACCTTGGCAAGGTCGGCGATAAGAGCGGCTCTCTCGTCCTCGGTTATGGTGTCAAGATTTCTGACAAACTTCTCGTAGGCATATTCATCCTCGCGGGCGTCGTTGAGGTCAGCCTCGTTGAGCTCGAGGGTCATGTCCGTCTCGTTTGCGGCGATCTGCTTGTCATACTCGTCGTTGACGCGCTCCCAGAGCTTGGAGTTTCTCTCGAGAACTGCTGTTATCTTGTCGTCGATTGCGGAGATTTCCTTGTAGAGCTTTTCTGCGTTCTTGTCGGTCATGCGGGCGTAGATTTCATCGATCTGCTTTTCGAGCTTTGCGATCTCGGCGAGGTCACCGAGCAGAGCCTCTCGCTCTTTCTCCGTGAGAGAGTTCATGTCTTTAACGAAGCTCCCTATGGACGGGACGCCGCAGTCGTCGGGCGAGTTGACGGAGACGATTTCGGGCAGAGTCTCGGTCGGTGTGTTCTTTCTGTTGTTTGCCGAAGCGGTAGCCGCCGATGCGGCGATGATGCTTGCGGCAAGGACAAGGGCGAATACGGTTGCGATAATGTTCTTTCTGTTTTTCATGACAAACGCTCCTTTGATTTTTTTCGCGGACTTCCTTTCCGCAATACAAGAATATCAAAAATGAGCACCCCATTCACCGAAAAATCGGATGAAAGTTGTCACAAAATTGTAAGAGTCGAAAAGCTGTTGGTAATACTGCCGCGCTGCGCCTTGAATCGCGCTCCTTATCATTTTCATTATATCAGACCGCAAACGCGAATTCAATGCAAAAACTCATGGCGGATAAGGCTTCAAAACACGTATTGCGTTTTCTGCTGAGTTTACGGCGGGCGGCCGATAATAAGACGGGGTGCGGCAGTTTTTGCCGCGCCCCGTTTGAAATTTCACTTATCTTTTTTTGTAGACGACCAGCTCCGGATTTTTGCCGTTTTCTTCGTAGGTGCAAATCAGTAAAAAATCCATGCTTGCGGCGATTCCGAAGCGGCGCAAGCCGCCGTATTCGCATTCCAGCTCGTTGCCGAGATATGTGGCGTTGTCGTCAAGAAATTTTACGGCCGTCCCGTTCGGCAGTCGGTATTCGAGGTTGATGAACTTGCCGACAAGAGCGTTGAGCTTTTCAACCTTCGGCAGCCCGTCGATATTTAAGCCGTTTATTTCATCGATAAGCTTTTGCTTGTGTTCCTCGAATTTTTCCGCGCCGCCGAGATATTCGTACCGTTTCCAATAGTTGAGCTTGGGCAACATATCCGCCATGTATTCGCGCGCCTGTTCTGCCGAGAAGTTCTCGCTTGTCATATTCTGCACGCAAACCTCTATCAAGTCATCCATGTTGTGATACATATATTGCCCGTCGGCATAGCACCATTTGCAGTATTCCTCGTTGAAAAAGCCGTCCGTTTCCCTGCTGATATCGGCGTCGTCAAGAGGCATACCGCAGCACTGGCAAATAAGCTGTCTCGGCGAGCCGAGAAGCGTGTTGATAGAAACGTCAAACAGCTTTGACAGCAGCTTCAATGTCTCTGTGTTGGGCGTAGTTTCGCCGGTTTCCCAGCGAGAAACCGCCTGGCGGGTAACAAATACTTTTTCCGCAAGCTCGTCCTGAGACATACCCTTGCCTGTTCTGAGTTTAAGAATAATATCCTTTGTATCCATAAGATCACCACCTCGGGGTTATTATAATTTAAAGCCGTCGGAATAACAAGCAACTCGCTGTTGCGACGGTCGGTGAAGTCAGACGCAGAGCGCGAAAAAAAGATTACGACCTCGCCCGAATTATCAGCAGAATCACGCCCGCGGCGCAGAGAATTGCGCCTATGGGCACCGAGATTTTCAGCATGACGTTCCATAGGTGATAAAAGTCGAGGGGCGCGTCGTTTGTGCCGTGAAGCACGGCATAAGAAAGACCGGAAAATATCAGCGCCAAAACCCCGAGGATAATAAAAGCTGTTCCGAAAATCAATAATTTCTTATCCATTTGTGCCTCCCGAGCATTTGCTTTTTGTTGCCTTAATTCATTATAACATCAGATAGAGCTTTTGGCAAACGGCTCAGATAAATGTTTTCGGGTATCGTCCGTAAACAAAGGCGGGGTGACGCGTCTTTTCGTTGCCGCCCCAATGCCGCTCATCGTATTTATCAACATCGGCAAGACTGTCTGCCGTATACAGTATCATTCCCCATGTTGCTTTTCTGAAAGCTGCACACGCCGAAAGCGCCGAGCATTCCATTTCCACAACAGAACAGCCTTCGCTTTTGCGATATTCGACTTTTTCTTTTGTCTCGCGGAAAAAGCCGTCGGTAGACCATGTAATAACCTCTTGATATTTCATGCTGTGCTCAAGTATTGTTTTTTCAATGGCCTTTTTTGCTCTTTCGTTGATTTCCATAAAGCGTGAGGGAGGAGCGTAATGATACGATGTCCCCTCGTCACGCAATGCTTTGCTCGGAACAAGGAATGTACTTTCCTCGAAATGTTCAAGTGCACCGCAGCTGCCCGCAGAAATAATTTCACAAACTCCGTACCCGATTAGCCAGTCAAGTATTTGTGCGGCGGCGGCAGCACCGACAGGCGCCTGACAGAGAACGATTTCCTCGCCTTTGTATTTTGTTATATAAATAGGATAGTTCTTTGTTGCGCTGATAAAAGTCGATACTTGTTTGGTGTCGGAGCTGTTTGCATACTCGTCTATGTAATTGCCGAGAAATGCGAATACACATTTCTTCGGAAGATTGAGGTTTAGATTTTCATGAACAGGACTTATGACTGCTGTCTGCTCCGAATCAAACTCTAATATCGGTATCTCATTTTTTATAATTCCCATACCACTACCTCACAAATACTAAGTTAAAAAATGCGGAGGCAACAGCAGCACTGCACCTCCGCTTATTATTATTTCTCTCCGCCGACTGCCTTGAGCACTTCGGTTTTGAACTCGCCGTGGATTTTGTACTTCTTGAGGAAGACGATAAGCGAGACGACTATCATAACGGGCGGGACGATGAACATCAGGAACGATATTGCGCTGTTCGCCGCTGCGGTCTGTACAGTCGCTTCGCCGTTGTAGCCGGTTATGCTGAATGCGGCATACATGATTATCGACTGCATGGTGTAAGCCATCTTCTGCAGGAAGCCCTTCATTGAGAAGGTCAGAGCCTGGTTGCGCTTGCCGAGCTTGTACTCGCCGTAATCGACAACGTCCGCGAGCATTACGGTCTGGTTGACGAACATACTGCCCGTACCGACGCTCGTGATGAAGTAGAACGCACCGAGCGCATAGACGTTTGCGCCTAAAAGATATCCGACTATCGCCATGCCGGTGTAGCCTGCCGCCGCCATGATGAGCGAGAGACGGTAGGTGGAGCGGTTCGACATAAACTTGGAGCAGATGGGGATGACGAGGAGCGAGAGCACCGAGCCCACAGTGCCGAACATATTAAAGGTGGACTGAAGCTTGAGGTCGCCCGCAACGCAGGTGAAATAGTAGCTGCTGATGCCCGAGGTCATATAGAAGCCGGCGTTCGATATCATGGCAAAGAGCATGAATACGAGCAGCTGATCGTTCTGCTTTATAACGCTTATTGCCTGCTTGAACGAGAATTTATCGTTGTTGACGACAACTCTGCGCTCCTTAGTCGAGAGAACGCAGATTAATGCAAAGAATACGAGAGCCGCAGCCGTCACCATAGACCACTTGCCGAAGCCGGCGGTCAGGCAGGCGGAGTCCATTTTGTCGAGCTTGCTGCCGGTTGCGCCGCCAAAGAAAGCGACTGCGTATGCGGTGAATATAACGATTATACCCTGGCCGAGACCGGAGAAGGTTCTTGCGATAGTCGAGACGAGGTTTCTGTCCTTCTCCTCGCTTGCAAACGACGGTATCATCGACCAGAACGGAATGTCGGCGAGAGTGTTGGTCATGCCCCAGAATACATAGAGCACGGCGACATAGATATAGAGGCCGACGGAGTTGAGCGCAAAGCCGGGATTGTTGAAAAGCAGACAGAGCACTATTGCGTTGAGCAGGGCTCCCGTCAGTATCCACGGGCGGTACTTGCCCATTTTGGTGTTGGTCTTGTCAACTATCATGCCCATCATCGGGTCGTTGACGCCGTCCCAAAGTCTGGCGAGCGGCGCCAGGATGAGCAGGAAAAGCGGCTTGATTCCAAGACCGTTGGTCAGGTAAAGCGAGAGGTAGGAATAGAACATTCCGTAGCTTAAGTCAAGGCCTATTGCACCTACGCCGTAACCTAACTTTTCACGCAATGGTACTTTGTTCATGTTTTATCACCCTTAAAAAATTATCGTGCTGATGTATTCTATCATATAGCCGAAAATATATCAACAAAAACGCCGAAAATAATCCTCAGAGTGAGGCTTTATAGGCGATTCGGGCGAAATAAATGCTTTAAAAGCTTCTCTCAAAGAATATACTTTCGGCAACGGGTGCTGCAGAGCAATATAAACGCTCCTGTTTAAATATAAAATGCGGGCGACTGAAGCGTGCCCGCAGGTTCCGTCTTTATTTTATGCCGTCTATCATTGCGGCTATGTCCGCCTTCGGGCGGTAGCCGACCGATTTTGAAACGATTTTTCCGTCCTTGATGACCGCCAGCATCGGGATGCTCGATACCCCGAAGCGCATGGCAAGCTCGGTCTGCTCGTCAACATTTATCTTGCCGACCCTGAGCGAATCGGCTTTTTCCTCGGCAAGCTCATGCAGCACGGGTGCGAGCATTTTGCACGGACCGCACCAATCGGCATAGAAATCCAGCAAGACGGGCTTTTCGGAATGAAGCACCTCATTTTCAAAGTTTTCGGCAGTAATTTTAAGTTCGGCCATGATAAAGGCTCCTTTCTTTAATCTTGATTTTTTTCACATCGCGGCTGTTTGCCTCAGTCCCGCAGGGACTTGTAGTAGAGCATACAGTGGCAGAAGCCCTCAAAGTTAGGGTCGGCAATCTGATCCTTGAACTCCTGACACATACATTTTGTCGCCTCTGTCCGTTCTCGTCGGCAGGGGCAATATCCGCCGGTTCGCTTGAGCCCCTCGCGGACGGTGTCCACTATTTCCTTGTCGGGATTGAGCTTAATTTTCATTTTTGCCACCTCTTTCGTCTGTTGTTGTCTGTATTATAGCCCAAATTGCCGCGCCGTACTGTAACACGGTCACATTTTCAAAAAAAATCCGACATTTTTTTGAAACGTCGGATTTTAAGCTGATATTTATTTTAGATTAAAAACGGCGTGTTATCGCAGCCGCTTCAGCCCGTCCGTATCTTTTATGATAATCTCCCCGCGCTTCAGCTCCACGAGTCCGTCCTGAGTGAACTGCTTGAGCATCCGCGCAACGGCCTCGCGCGCCGAGCTGATATTCCGGGCTATCTGCTCGTGCGTCATGCGAACGGCATTGGAATTTGTACGCTCGCATTCCTCAACCAAAAACGCCGCCAAACGCTGGTCGAGCCCCTTGAACAGAATCTGCTGCATCGCCCACATGACCTCGGAGAAGCGCTCTGTCGCCTGCTCATAGAGAAAACAGCGCACGGATATATTTTGCTCCTTGAGCAGAGCAGTAATATTTGGCGGGATGATCAAAACCTCCGTGTTTTGACGGGCGGTCATCTGCGTGTCAAACGAAATTTGACTGATGACGCAGGACGCCGACAGCACGCACAGGTCATTTGGGTATAGGCGAAACAGCGTGATCTCCCGCCCCTCGTCGGAGAGGATATAGGTGCGTATCTCGCCGGAGAGTATGAACAGCATACCGAGGCAGTCGCGGTCGCTGCTGTGAATAAACGAGCCCTTTTCGTAGCGCCGAATAACAGCGCTTTTGCGAAGGATTTCTTTTTCCTGCTCCGTCAGAGATGCCCAAAACGGGAGCTTATTTAATATATTTTCCATATCAGTGGCAGTCGTGCTTGCCGCAGCCGCGGTCGCC
>OHUY01000734.1_pt1 | contig 10302 bp, 7 predicted proteins | sample 1579301 | NCBI WGS metagenome assembly OHUY01 (sample SAMEA3882520, study PRJEB24775) | human gut metagenome | biome: human-associated habitat; feature: intestine environment; material: feces | place: Netherlands | collected 2009/2010
AGACACACGGTTTACGGTTGTTGCGCCGATACCGCGTTTCGGAACATTTAAAATACGGCGCACCGCCAAATCATCGCGCGCATTGTCGATCGTTTTTAAATAAGCGAGCAGATCTTTCACTTCTTTTCTCGCATAGAAATTTACACCGCCAACGATCTTATATGGAATGTTTGATACAATAAAACGCTCCTCAAACAGACGCGACTGCGCATTCGTCCGGTACAAAACAGCATAATCCCCATAATGGTAATCTCCGTTTCTTACCCCGCCTGCAATATCACGCGCAATATAATCTGCTTCCTCATAGCCGGTATTAAACTGTTCAAAGTCAATCTTCTTTCCCTCATCATTTGCAGTCCAGAGTGTCTTTGACTTTCTGCCGACATTGTTTGCGATCACACTGTTTGCAGCATTTAAAATATTCTGCGTAGAACGGTAATTCTGCTCTAAACGAATAACCTGTGCATCCGGAAATACTTTTTCAAAGTTTAAAATATTATAAATATTCGCTCCTCTGAACTTGTAAATGGACTGGTCATCATCCCCGACAACACAAAGATTTCTGTATTTTTTGGCGAGAAGACTTACTAACAGGAACTGTACCGTATTGGTATCCTGATACTCATCCACCATGATATACTGGAATCTGTCCTGATAATGCTCAAGTACCTCTGCATCACTCTGAAACAGCTCAACCGTCTTGAATATCAGGTCATCAAAATCAAGTGCATTGTTAAGCTTAAGCGTCTTCTGATATTCTCTGTATACGCCCGCAATTCTTCTAAGATTATAGTCGTTACCTGCCTCAAGCTCGAACTCATCAGGAGTCTTTAACTCATCTTTAGCAGATGAAATCTTACTCATAATTGCACGCTCTTTAAGCATCTTCGTATCTATATTCATCTTCTTACATATATCCTTGATTACAGACTTCTGGTCGTCCGTATCATATATCGTAAAGTTATTATCGTATCCAATTCTGTCTATGTATCTTCTTAAAATTCTCACGCATGTTGAGTGGAATGTACTTACCCATACAGCCCCTGCACCCTGTGCCACAGTAGTCTCAACTCGTTCTTTCATCTCTCTTGCAGCTTTATTAGTAAATGTAATTGCCATAATATTATATGGGTCTACTCCGCATTCTTCTATTAAATATGCAATTCTGTTCGTAAGCACGCGTGTCTTTCCAGAGCCTGCTCCGGCAATAATAAGTAGCGCACCATCTGTATATTTAACTGCCCTTTTCTGGCTGTCATTCAAATCTTCTAATCTCATATATCCACCTTCATGCAAATGTGAAATCTATATCCACCTTATTTCTGCCAACTACCACATTATACAAAAACAACGGGATGTTGCCAAGCCAATATGACAACATCCCTGATTGTTATTTATTAAATTCACATATTACTAATTGTCAGATTATGCAAGCTTTGTTCCACAGTTAGAACAGAACTTAGCGCCATTAGTTGGTGTTCCACAGTTAGGACAGAACTTAGGTGCTGTGCCACCTGACACATTTGCATTATTATTCATTGCAGTATTCATGTTATTCATCATCTGCTGTCCAACCTGCATTCCCATCTGGAGCTGCATCATATCACTGGCAATATTCGAACCGCCTCTTGAATTGCCGATACTATCAGCCATAGCCATCTGTGTATATCTGTTCATATCTCCAACCATTGCCTGAGAAGCTGCCTTATTAGTCATCTTCTGTACTTCTTCCGGATAAGAGAAGCTTGAGATAGTAAAGCTTGTTATTGTGATTCCTAACTTGCTCATCTCCATATCAAGGTCTGTCTTAATACCCGCTGAGATATCATAAGCATTAGCCTGAAGATTAAACATATCCTTGCCTTCTTTAGAAATCCACTTCATAAGAAGCTGGTCAAGAACCGCTGATATTCTTTCCTTAACATCTGCAACAGTGTACATCTGCTTTACACCTGCTACCTTGTCTATAAGCGTAATGTAATCAGATACTGAAAACGAGAAGTTACCGAAAGCTCTTATTGGCATGCCACCTGGAAGTGCCTGTGTTGGAATAAGAATAGGATTCTTAGTTCCCCACTTCTCTGTGAATTCCTTAGTATTAACGAATAAAACTTCAGCTCTTACTCCACTGTTGAAGCCAAACTTAAAGCCTTTAAGTGTTGATAAGAATGGAATAATCTGTGATTCAATATCAAAGCTTCCCTCGTCCTTAAAAATACCTTCAATCTTACCATTGTACATAAAGATTGCATCCTGGCCGGCGCGGATAATCAGCTTACTGCCTTTCTTGATTTCTCTGTTGGTCCATTTCCAGAAGATTATATCATCTCTGTACTCTTCCCATTCAACTACGTTGGCAAACTGCCCTTTGAATAATCCCATGTTCCCTCTCCTTATCTATGTATTGCTTATCTCATTATAAATGTGCTTCTGAATTATAAGCCCATCTGAGCCTTAAGTGCTGCTAATTCATCATCAACTGCTGTGTTAGCTGGCTCTGCATCATACTTAGCTGCAAGACTGTCAACATCTGCCTCAAGCTGTGTCTGGTTAAGCTCTGCCATTGCATTAGCCTCGTCAAGCATCTTATTAGCCTTAGCCTCCATCTTACCGAATGCATCCATGCTTGTTCCAACACTGTTAACACTTGAACCAACCTTGTTGATTCTCTCCTGAGCCTTAGCTGCTGCAACCTTAGCCTTAACTGCATCTCTTCTTGCTTCAAGAGACTGGATATCCTTGCAGAGCTTATCATGCATCTGACGCATCTTAGCTGCATTGTCTGCTGCAATATTATATGTCTGCTGTAATGTAGCCTGCTTAGAAACTAACTGCTGCTTCTTCTCAAGGAATGTTCTTGCATCTGCCTCGTTGCCAGCCTTAAGAGCCTTTTCTGCATATGACTGATACTTGGCAACATCTGCTGTGCATTCATCAAGCTCTCTTTTACATCTTGTCTCCTCAGCCATAACTGAAGCTGTCTCTGCCTTAACCTTTCCAAGGTCGCTCTCAAGATTTCTCATGTACTGGTCAATCATCTTCTCTGGATCTTCACACTTATCGAGAAGTGCATTGATGTTAGCGCTCATAATGTCCTTGAATCTTGTTAAAATACCCATAATAATCCTCCATTCCTGTGCCGCTTTCTGGCACATATCACCCTCTGGTGCATCCGAATTCTGTCTCCCAGAATTCTTAAAAAACCTTTTTCATTATAATATATCAGGAGTAAAAAGTCACGAATATTTGCTCCTATGAAACATATTTTATATTCTTGTAATAAAAATTAAAATATCATAATATGCACAATACACTATGCTAAAGTTCATTATATTATTCCTACTTGAAATGTGGTTTTAAAAACTATATAATATAGCTTAAGCATTAATATAAATGTATTCTCTCATGAATACGCATTTTTAAAGAAATGAGGAACATATGAACAACGATATTAAAGAGCTTATGAGTGGTATTCTTAAAGATATGTCCGCTCTTAACTATATAAAACCCGGAGATGTGCCTAACATCAACCTGTACATGGATCAGGTTACAACATTTATGTATGAACATCTTCACGATACAAAGCGTACCACTGATGATAAAGTACTAACCAAAACAATGATTAACAACTATGCCAAAAACAATCTGCTGCCATCACCAGTAAAGAAAAAGTACTCTAAGGAACACATATATATCCTTACATTTATCTATTACTTTAAGAACATTCTCTCAATAAGTGATATACAGAAAATGCTCAATCCTCTCACTGAGAAATTCTTTGATGAAGGTTCCAAGCCGGATCTGGATTATATATATAAAGAGATTTTTTCAATGGAATCCTCTCTTGCAAGGCCCTTATCTAAAGATATATTTGCAAAATCTGAACAGGCAAGCAATGCATTTACAGATGTAAAGGATGATGATGACAGAGAATTCTTACAGTTCTTCAGTCTTGTATGCCTTTTAAGCTTTGATGTATACATGAAGAAGAACATGATTGAAAGTCTGATTGATGATTACTCTGCCAAGCATGCGCCAAAGCATCCTGAGAAGTCTGAGAAAACAGACAAAAAGAAATAATCCATACAAATTAAGGGAACTGCCAGTACTGACAGTTCCCTTTTACATTGTTTCATATATTACTTATTATCTTCTGACTCTTTCTCAAGCATGCCAAGTCTTTCAAATACTCTGTCATACCCGTCATTACCATAATTAAGCGAACGGTTTACCCTGCTGATTGTCGCAGTAGACGCACCTGTCTTCTCTGCAATATCAAGATATGTCCTGTGTTCTCTTAACATCTTGGCAACCTCAAATCTCTGTGACAGGGATAAAATCTCGTTAATTGTACATACATCCTCAAAGAAATCATATGCTTCATCTAAATCCTTAAGGCTTAATATTGCCTGAAAAAGCTGCTCAACAGCCTGTGTTTTTAACTTATTGTTCATAATTATCCACCCCGTTTTTCCAAAAATAACATTGGCTTATTACTTTCAAATTTTAACACAGTGAAGTTTTAAAGTAAAGACATTATTCACTTCTTAATGCCACAACAGGGTCTTTTTTAGCTGCAAGCTTTGCTGGAATAAGTCCGGCAATAAATGTAAGGAACATGCTTATTATTATAAGTATTACTCCTCCTGCAACCGGAAGCTGTGCAACATTGGAAATGTCTGTAAGGTGCTTAATCAACGCATTTGCAGGTATGCACAGCAATAAAGTTACAACAATGCCGAGTGCGCCTGAGACAAAACCTTCAATAAGTGTCTCTGCATTGAATATTCTTGAAACATCTTTCTTAGAAGCACCAATACTTCTTAATACTCCAATTTCCTTAGTTCTTTCAAGTACTGAAATGTATGTGATAATACCTATCATTATTGAAGAAACTATAAGCGATATTGCAACAAATGCTATTAATACATAAGAGATTGCATTAATAATTGTACTTACCGATGACATCATTATTCCAACATAATCTGTGTAGTTAATAACATTTTCTTCCTTGCCATCGTCCTGCTGCAGCTTATTGTAATCCTTAATAATATTCTGAACCTTCTCCTTAGAATCAAAATCAGTTGCATATATATCTATCTGCGAAGGTGTATCAAGGTCTGTAATTCCAAGCTTCGACTTATTGCTGTCTAATGTTGCATCTGTTGTTCTAGCCTTTAGTGACGCTGAGAAAAGCTGTAGTATCTGATCATCGCTCATTCCACTTGTCATTGCCTGCATCTGTGCGCTTTCCTCTGGTGAAAGTGTTGCCATATATGCATTTACATCATCCATTGTAATCTCTGTATTCCTGTCATTGTCAAATGGAACTCCTGTAAATACATCAACGCTTGTATCAGCAAGCTGTGCCTTGGCAATCTCACTGTTCTTTACTTCTTCGATAATGTATTCCGTAAGCTTTGCTGTATAACCGATTCCACTTGAAAGTGAAGTACTGACTGCATCATCATTAGGTCTGATTATTCCACATACTTTAATGTCAGTTCCGTTATTTACAACATTTGTCATATACTTATCATCTTTGCTGTAATCGTCCCATGTACCAGTCACATCATTGTACTTATACATGTCTGTAGGCATAACAAGCTTAAACTCTGTATCAAGAATCTCGTCAAATGTATAGCTTATATCCTTTTTTGTTTCGTATGATTCACCAACCATCATTTTCTTAAAGAGTGTTCTTACTTCCTCAGGGTCTTTAAGACCTAATGAGTAAAGTGTATAATCATCAACCTCGTTATTCTTATCTGCAACAAGCACAACCTCGTTGAAATTCTCTGGCCAGTGTCCTGCAAGGACATCATACTGCTCATCAAGAACCTGCTGGTTTCCTAAAAGCTGGTTCCACACACTGCTGTTAGAAAACATTCCCATGCCCATACCAGATGACATTGAAGAAGATGCGCTTGTTGCACCTTCGCCATATATCGAATCAAACATTGTACCTGGGTTTAACTGCTCAACACCGTTAGAAGTATCCTTCATATAAATGTTAAGAGGAACATCATATGAATACTGGATATCACTTACATATGACTTAATGTCAGAGCTGCCGTTTTCAATGTATTTCTTAAACTCAGAAAGGTTATTGCTCTTAACTTCCTTTACCATGGTATTAATCATATCACCCATGATATCGTTAGAATATATTTTAGACTTGTCCTCATGCTCTTCTGAATCCGAATTACCTGTCATGCTTGATACCATACTGCTTATATCAATAGCTTCCGCCTGAAGTGTTATAGGATAACTCGAAAGCGTATCTCTCTGAACCCTGTCTATGTATAACTGGATACCATTTGAGATAGACAGAATCATTGCAATACCGATAATTCCTATGCTTCCTGCAAATGCAGTAAGAATCGTTCTTGTTTTCTTAGTCATCAGGTTATTAAAGGAAAGTGAAAGTGCTGTAAAGAATGACATAGATGTTTTCTGCTTCTTTCCTGACTTTTTAATCTTCTTTTCTGATGTCTTAACCTTAGCAGCCTCTTTAGCCCTGATATCAGCTTCCATATCTTCTAACGAATATGGATCAGAGTCATCAGTTATCACACCATCTAGTAATCTGACTATTCTTGTAGAATAATCCTTGGCAAGCTCCGGATTATGAGTTACCATAATTATAAGTCTGTCCTTTGATATCTCCTTTAAAAGCTCCATAATCTGGATACTTGTCTCTGTATCAAGCGCTCCTGTAGGCTCATCAGCAAGCAGGATATCAGGATTATTTACAAGTGCTCTTGCAATGGCAACTCTCTGCATCTGTCCACCTGACATCTGATTAGGCTTCTTGTGAATCTGCTCTCCAAGTCCAACTTTCTCAAGTGCCTCTATCGCTCTTTTCTTTCTCTCTGCCTTAGATACACCTGAAAGCGTAAGTGCAAGCTCTACATTAGATAAAACAGTCTGGTGCGGAATCAGATTGTAACTCTGGAACACAAAACCAATAGAATTATTTCTGTAAAAATCCCAGTCTCTGTCCTTATAATTCTTAGTTGACACTCCATTTATCTTAAGGTCGCCGCTCGTATACTTATCAAGTCCGCCTATAATATTAAGCATAGTAGTCTTACCACATCCGGACTGTCCAAGAATCGACACGAACTCGCAGTCCCTGAACCTAAGATTAATGCCCTTAAGTGCGCTCACAGTAGTAGAACCGGACACATAGTCTTTCTTTATATCATTTAATTCAAGCATGGAATACTCCTTTTATTTTATTGAGGGTTGCGGATTGGGAACTTGTCTGCATCCTTCGACTTGCATACATGACGTTGTGGCATCTGACTATAGCATACGCTTTCAGGAATCCTGCGCTTAGTGTAACTAAATGCCGCTATCTACAGAGTTTATTACGGTGTATCAAATCAAACGCGCTTCGCTTGAACGAGATTTGACGCACCGCCCTTATGTATATAGCGGCATTTAGTTACACACAGCCCGGATCATTCAAGCGTATGCTATAGTCAGACACCGCAACTGATATACACAACATTTAAGACGCAGACCAATTCCCAATCCGCAACCTTCAATTAATATACACCATGGAAAGCTTGGCTTGCAATTTATTCCAGCACATTTTATACTAATATTGTTTTTTGTTTATAAAAATATAATGATTACTAGGAGTCTATGTGAAACATTTTATCAGATTAAGATTAAAGAATTTAACAGCCATTGGTCTTTCGCTTTGCATGGCAGCTACATTTGCTGTTCCATTTTTTGCTTATCCTGACCAGTTGATGGCTGATACACAGGATGACCTCGACGCTGTTAATAAACAGCTTGAAGAATTAAGAAATAAACAGAGCGAACTCAATGCATCTTACGGGGAGCTTAACGAGAAGCTGTCTGCTTCCGGAGAGAAGCTGTCTTCTATTGAGGATGCAGTTAATGCGAAGCAGTCCGAGATTGATGCTACCAATATCCAGGTTGCTGATATGCAGGCAGAGATTGACCAGCAGTACGCCTCCATGAAACTTCGTATACAGTTTATGTATGAGAATAATAATGCTACTATCCTGTCAACGCTTCTGTCGGCTGAAAGCCTTTCTGACCTTTTATCCAAGTCAGAATATATCCAGCAGATTTCTAATTATGACCACCAGAAGATGCAGGAATTAAGTGACCTTCTGGCTTCTCTTAAAGAAACTCAGGCAAAGCTTGAAGAAGAGATGACCGAACTTGTCACTCTTAAAGATGATGCAGCCCGCGAAGCTGATAATTTTGCTGTGCTTCTCTCACAATGCCAGACAGAGCTTGACACTACAAGTGACAGCATTACTGATGCTGAAGCACTTGCACTTGAATACGAAAAGCAGATTGAACAGGAAATGTTAGAGCGTCAGCGCCGTGAAATGGAAGCCCTTGAAGCTGCAAGAAAAGCACAGGAAGAGGCTGACAAAGCTAATAACGCCGGTAATACAGGCGGTAATTCATCTTCCGGCTCTGCTATGGTTGACCAGAACGCTCTTAACAATGTTCTTAAGAATCACACTGCCGAAGATGTTGCAATGCTCGCAGCAATTATTGAATGTGAAGCCGGCAACCAGTCATATGAGGGCAAATGTGCTGTAGGAAGTGTTGTTATCAACAGAGTTGCTGACCCACGCTTTGCCAACAGCATAAGCGGCGTAATATATGCACCTTACCAGTTTTCACCTGTTGCCAGCGGACGATTTGCAATAGTACTTGCAAATGCAGCCTGCACCCAGGCAGCCATTGATGTGCTTAATGGTTATATCAATATTAACGCACTATATTTTCATGTATATGACAGTTCTGTCGATGTGGGCGGAACCGTTATCGGAGATCATGTATTTTACTAACTCATTAAATATACCAAGGGGAGAATTATTAACTATGAAGAAAGCAACTAAAGCATCTGATAACAGATATTATCAGGCAAGATTTTCTGCAGCACAGAAAAATACTGAATTTGAAAGCCGTGAAGCAGCTTCAGATGTCGTAGGTATAGACAGAACAAGACTTGCAAGAATTGAACTTGGCAATGTAACACCTTATGCGGACGAGGTTGTATCTATGTCAAAATGCTACAACGCTCCTGAACTCTGCTACAATTACTGCTCAAACGAATGTCCGATTGGAAGGCTTACAATGAAGGAAGTCGAGATTAATTCATTTGACAGATTATCATTAAAAATGCTTGGTTCTTTGAATGATATTGAAAACCTGCGTGCTTCTATTATCAATATCTCTGCTGATGGCCAGGTTGATATTGGAGAACAGGAGGAATTCAAGCAGATACTTGAATCCCTCGACCTTATTTCCAATAATGCGAAAGCCCTTGAATTGTGGGCTAAGAAAAACATTAAGAATATTTAACGGCTGTATCTTACATAATCTACCGTAACAAAACCTTTGTTTTCACTATTGGCAGAATTATCATGTGATACATATACACCGCTCTTTACACCAACCCATCTTCCGGCTTTGGCAATAACGGAAACAGGGTTGGTGTATTCTTTTCCGTCTGTGCTTATCTCTATTGTTACTGTCTCAACAGGTGCTTCCTTAACAGGAAGTCCACCCTCGACATGATCTTTAGTTCCTGTCTTTTTAACTGTGTATCTGAAATATATTTCCTTAAGATTATCGTATGAAGCAAGCAATTCTTTAGTCTCTTTAGTATAAGCCTGGTCACAGTCAAACTGCTGCACACCCTTTACTGCATACACTTCCATCTTACCGCCTTTGACAGTCACATCTGCTGCCAGATAATTCATTCCCATATGAATGAATCCGGCATTATCACCATCAGCCATTCCGCTTATATTCATCTTAGTAATACAGCTAAATTCCGGTGCCGGCCACTTCTGCAGTAGAAGATTTCTGTAATCGCCAATTGGTCTGTTTGATGCTCTGCCAACCGCATTAAGCTTTATATAAGAACCATCATCAGACACATTTCCGCTTTCATCAATGCCAGACTGTGCCCAGTCACTATCAGGATTGGCGTTCCACTGCCACTGCAGTCCCAAAGTATCTTCTGTGAATTCATCTGTAGTATCTGGCTCACATATTTCATAAACGGCACCGACATTAGGTTTTTCGTACTCCATCACAGGCTCGCCGTAATCATTGCCATCTTTCTTAACTCCAATTACAGGCCAGTCATTTTCCCAGCTCATTGGCTGCAAATGTGTTATTCTGCCCGCTGCATACACATCCTGAAAATGTATGAACCAGTCCTGTCCTGTAACTGTGTCAACCCATGCACCCTGATGAGGTCCATTTACAGGCGAATCTCCTTGTCTC
>OHUY01000735.1_pt1 | contig 10298 bp, 9 predicted proteins | sample 1579301 | NCBI WGS metagenome assembly OHUY01 (sample SAMEA3882520, study PRJEB24775) | human gut metagenome | biome: human-associated habitat; feature: intestine environment; material: feces | place: Netherlands | collected 2009/2010
GGGATATTATTAAAAATCCGATTGTAAACACACAATTTTATATATGTGCTTAATCACACCTCTTTGTATTTTAATAAAATCCTACAAAAGCTTTGAAAACAAAGGATTCATTGTAATGTGTTCGCTTTATCCCTTTATATGATTTCACACTATGTTCCCCTTGCCCTGACTGTTCATAATGGTAAAAGCAAGGGCTGGAAAAACGCATAACGCAATACAACAAAGTGTAGCAATTGGGATATTATGAACGAAGAAATCATCTTTTCATAAGCAGTCAATAAGGCTGAAGGAATTAATCTCTGCCGCCTTATTGACTTTCATGTGGGCTTCAATTATAATTAAATCAGCTGATTTAAAACAAGCGATTTAGTAAAAGGAGAGATAAAGTATGCCACCAAAAGCCAAATTTACAAAAGCAGAAATTATTGAAGCCGCATTAAATATTGTCAGGGCAGACGGATATGAGGCTTTGACTTCAAGAGCGTTAGGAACATATCTCGGTAGTTCGGCAAGACCCATTTTTACTGTATTTAAAAATATGGAGGAGGTTCAGCAGGATATGATTAAATCTGCTAAAGCTCTGTATAAAGAATATGTCAATAAAGGACTAACAACAGAGCCCCCGTTTAAAGGGGTGGGTACACAATATATTCTCTTCGCTGTTAATGAGCCTAAGCTTTTTCAACTCCTCTTTATGACGGAGCAAAAACAAATTCCTGACTTATCTGGTGTACTTCCGCTGATAGATGAAAGTTATGAGCAAATTCTATTGTCAATTCAAGATGATTACAAAATTTGCAAGGCAGCTGGGAAAAAACTGTATCATCATCTTTGGATATATACACACGGAATTGCAACGCTTTGTGCCACAAAAATGTGCCGATTTACAGACGAAGAAATCAGTACAATGATTACTGAGGTATGTATGAGTATTTTGAAAAAGCTGAAGGAAGGAGAAAATAATGATTAAAGCGAGAAATATAATAAAATCCTACCAAAACGGAGAAAGCCGATTCCAAGTATTAAAGGACATCAGTCTTGATATTGAGGATAATGATTTTGTGGTTATTCTCGGCGCATCTGGTTCTGGCAAGTCAACCTTTTTGAATGTAATTTCAGGTCTTGAACGCCCTGACAGCGGTAAAGTGTTTTATGACGGAAAGGATATTACAGCACTTTCTGATAATGAATTAACTTCATTTCGTAAGGAAAATGTCGGATTTATTTTTCAGCAGTATTATTTGCTACCCAATATGAGCGTTGATAAAAATGTAAAAATGGGTGCTGATTTAGCAAATAATAAAGATTATAAAAACGTCATTAGAGCGGTTGGACTCGGAGAAAAACTACATAAATATCCCAGCGAACTTTCGGGTGGCGAACAGCAAAGAGTATCTATTGCAAGAGCTTTGGCAAAAAGACCGAGAGTATTATTTCTTGACGAACCGACAGGAGCATTAGACGAACAAACAGGACGACAGGTTCTTGATTATATATGTAAACTTCAAAAGGAATATGGTTTTACGATTGTAATGGTAACGCACAATTTGAATATTGCGGAAATGGCAAACACAGTTATAAAAATGAATAGCGGAAAAATATCTGAAATTTACACAAATGAAGCACAAAAGACTGCTTATGAGATAGGGTGGTGATGGTATGCTCGTTGGAATAAAAAATGTTTCAAAACTCATCGGTATTTCCATTATAGCCTGTTGTGCTGTTCTTGTTTGTACAATGTTTCTGAACTTTTATTTTGATGTTCGATTAATTGAGAGTGAAATTACATCTGAATTATCAATGTTTTTTTATAATGCTCAGGTTTCTACCGCAAAAGTCGTTTGCCTTGTAAGTGGAGGATGCTTGCTTTTAACTGCGATTGTTATGTTGTTGTTTTATATTAAGCATTATATTGACACGCATAAGAAGGAACTTGGGATATTAAAGGCGTTGGGATATTCAAATATCAAAATTGCAAAAAGCTTTTGGGTATTCGGAATTAGTATATTTATTGGAACTGTAACCGGATATGCAGGAGCATTTCTTATAATGCCGTGGTTTTACGCTCTACAAAATGAAGATAAAATGCTTCCTGAGATAACTATCAATTTTCATCCAAGCATTTTATTTTATTTTGTGGTATTGCCAACTGTGTGTTTTTCGGCACTTTCAGTTTATTATGCCTGGTACAAATTCAAAAAACCTGTGTTGCTGCTTTTGAAAGATAATATGCAAACTGCTTCTAAAACACCAAATCATAGAATCGAAAAAGGCAGTGAATTGTCGTTTGTAGAGTATTTGAAAAGGAATACCTTGAAATCTAAAAAGGCACTTGTATTCTTCATTATTTTTGCTTCGTTTTGCTTTTCAGCTATGACACAAATGTCGTTTAGTATGAAAGATTTATCAAGTGAAATGATGGGTGTGATGATGTTGGTCATCGGACTTGTATTAGCGTTTACAACTCTGTTTCTTGCTATAACTACAGTAATAAACGGAAATACAAAAACTATTGCTATGATGAGAGTATTCGGCTATTCAAAGAAAGAATGTTGCAGGGCAATTTTAGGAGGATACAGACCGCTGTCCTATATTGGTTTTATAATCGGAACAGTATATCAGTATGGATTGCTTCGGCTTATGGTGGATATTGTATTTAAGGATGTCGAGGGTGTACCTACGTATAAATTTGACTTTCCTACTATGCTTATTTCTCTTGCTTGTTTTATCACGATTTATGAAATTATGATGTATATATATTCTGAAAAAATTAAGAAGATTTCTATCAAGGAAATTATGATTGAGTAACAGGGGAAAATACATACAAACAATATGGATACAGTGCCCTGTCTGGTGAAAAAAACTGAACAATGATACTGGAAAATACCAAATTTAAAAGTTTCATCTGCATTGTCAGAAGTGAAAAAATATAGAATAATAGGGACAAATAAATCTAAAAGGGTTATTTGTCCCTTATTTATCTTTGAATTAAATTTCTAAGGAATCTTCCGCATCTACCCACATTTGCATCGTTCCATCAAGATACAATCTTGCATATTCAAGTGGTTCATCAATAGCAAGTGCATTTAATGCACAATCTGATCCGGGTGTTGTTTTTAAATTCTTTTCTGTTTCCCACAGTCAATGCGGAGCATATAGCCAGCACTGGTATATACATCAATGCTGTTTCTGTGTGGATTGTATTCTGCAAATATCGTTCTCATCGTATCAAATCTCTTAAAACAGGTGAAATCTCAATTGGAATTTATGGAGATGACAGAACATTTAAAAATGACTTGGCGAGCAATTATGCAAGATAAAAACCATCATATAATTGTCAAAAAACTAGATGGAAAAATAGTTTCTTCTTGTGTTTGTGTGATTATTCCTAATTTGACAAGAAACATAAGACCATATGCGTTTATTGAAAATGTTGTCACACATTCAGATTATCGTGGAAAAGGATATGCAACGGAGTGCTTAAATTACGCAAAACAAATAGCAGAGAACACAAATTGTTATAAAATGATGCTGCTTACAGGTTCAAAGAAAAAAGAAATATTGAACTTTTATGGGAATGCGAGATATAACAGTACAGATAAAACAGCGTTTATTCAATGGCTTGAATAATACAAGTTCCAATTTGTGGAGAAAAAATTATTATGATCAGAGCATTACAGAAAGCAGATATAGATAGCGTCACTGATATATGGTTGGATACCAATCTAAAAGCACATGATTCTATTCCGACCCAATACTGGAATAGTAATTATGATTTAGTGAAATAATAGTTTTCACAACCGAATCCTTGACAAAGTCCAAAAGGGAGTTGTAAAATACGGATGTGCGTGGAAAAGGACTAGTACGGACGTGCGAAGTTACAGAGAAGAGATCAAACGCTGAGAGATCTCACTTTTTTATCCCCGGAACCTGCCTTGGAGCATTCAGATGAAAGTTTGGCGTAGAACCGGCGTTAACGGTGAAAGAGTGAACGCAATGCGTTAAACTGGGTGGTACCGCCGGAAGCTTTTCGGTCCCTGTAGGCAGGGAGGAAAGCTCCCGGCGTTTTAAGTAGAAAGAATAGGAACTTATGAAGTTCCTATCCTAAACACTCGAGACAGGCTGGTCCTGTCGTAGAGTGAGCAAGTATTGTAAAGCGGAATAAGACCGTTTAGAACAACTTAGATCAGAGAACAAACCACAATTGTCACAACGTAGAACGTTGCACAGAGCAACTATGCAGAGTTTCTTTTTGTGCAATGGAGATGAAACTCAGGAAATCGTGAAGCCCACTGGCGCACACGATTTACGTTTTCGGAGGTTTATCGGAATGGTCTGCACAAGGAAACGCGGAATAGTTGCTCTGTGCAACCTCATAAATGCCCGGCAATTACAATTTGTCCTACATCTATCTTGTGAGAAAACCTATATTGAGAAAATCAATACTGTGAGAAATTCGAGAGGAGAAAGAAAATGGCAAAGGATAAGAAATTAGTAGAAGCGATCACATCCATGGACACTGACTTCGCACAGTGGTATACCGATGTAGTAAAAAAGGCAGAACTGATCGCCTATTCATCCGTAAAAGGATGTATGATCATCAAACCGGCAGGCTATGCGATCTGGGAAAATATCCAGAAAGAGTTAGACCGCAGATTCAAAGAGACAGGTGTGGAAAATGTCTACATGCCAATGTTCATACCGGAGAGCCTGCTCCAGAAAGAAAAAGACCATGTAGAGGGCTTTGCACCGGAAGTTGCATGGGTAACACATGGAGGATTGAGCGAGTTACAGGAAAGACTCTGTGTCAGACCGACTTCAGAGACCCTGTTCTGTGATTTTTATAAAGATGACATCCAGTCCTACCGTGACCTGCCAAAACTGTATAACCAGTGGTGTTCCGTGGTAAGATGGGAAAAAGAGACAAGACCGTTTTTACGTTCCAGAGAATTTTTATGGCAGGAAGGCCATACGGCACATGCAACAGCAGAAGAGGCAGAAGAGAGAACCGTTCAGATGTTAAATGTCTATGCGGATTTCTGTGAGGAAGTCTTAGCGATGCCGGTCATCCGTGGTAGAAAGACAGAAAAAGAAAAATTTGCAGGAGCAGAGGCAACGTATACGATCGAAGCATTGATGCATGACGGAAAAGCACTGCAGTCCGGTACCAGCCATAACTTTGGCGATGGATTTGCAAAAGCATTTGGAATCCAGTATACCGATAAGAATAATAAATTACAGTATGTACATCAGACATCCTGGGGAATGACCACCCGTCTGATCGGTGCGATCATCATGGTACATGGGGATGACTCAGGTCTGGTGCTTCCACCTAGAATCGCACCGGTACAGACCATGGTAATTCCGATCCAGCAGCACAAAGAGGGTGTTTTAGAAAAAGCACAGGAAGTAAAAGAAGGCTTAGTGCAGGCAGGAATCGCAGCCGGATTAGATGACAGTGACAAGAGTCCGGGATGGAAATTCTCCGAACAGGAAATGCGTGGAATCCCGGTTCGTGTAGAATTAGGACCAAAAGACATCGAGGCAGGAAAATGCATACTGGTACGTCGCGACACCAGAGAAAAGACAGAGTGTGCGATTGAGGATGTGGCACAGACTGTAAAAGAATTATTAGAAACGATCCAAAGAGAAATGTTTGAACGTGCGAAAGCACATCGTGATTCCCACATTTCCGATGCACATGACTATGCAGAATTTAAGAGAGCCGTAGAAAATAAACCGGGATTCATCCGCGGAATGTGGTGCGGCGATCAGGCATGTGAGGACAAGATCAAAGAAGAGACAACAGCAACTTCCCGTTGTATGCCGTTTGAAGATCAGGAGCATATCGCAGATACCTGTGTCTGCTGTGGAAAACCGGCACACAAACTGGTATACTGGGGAAAAGCATATTAAAAGTTGTAATGCTATGCAATGACGCAATGTAATAGAAAGGAATCGTATGAGGATACAGCTTCCCGTTAAAGTAGACAACATCATAAAGACGCTTGAAGCAGCAGGCTATGAAGCATTTGCGGTTGGCGGCTGTATCCGGGACAGTGTCCTTGGAAGAACGCCGCAGGACTGGGATATTACCACTTCGGCAAAGCCGCAGGATGTAAAACGGCTGTTTTCACATACGATCGATACCGGAATCCAACATGGAACCGTAACGGTCATGTTAGAGCATGAAGGCTTTGAAGTAACGACTTATCGGATCGACGGCGAATATGAAGATGCCCGTCATCCGAAAGAAGTTACTTATACGGTGAATTTATTAGAGGATTTAAAACGCCGGGATTTTACGATCAATGCCATGGCGTACAATGAGAGCCGTGGGCTGGTGGATGCCTTTGACGGAATGGGTGATCTGCAAAAAAAAGTGATCCGCTGCGTGGGAAATCCAAAAGAGCGTTTTACGGAGGATGCATTGCGGATGCTTCGGGCATTGCGGTTTGCGGCACAGCTTGGTTTTGAAGTGGAAGAACAGACCTTTGCGGCGATCCGGGAACTGGCACAGACGATTGAAAAGATCAGTGCAGAGAGGATACAGACAGAACTGGTCAAACTGCTGACTTCAGATCATCCGGAACTGATCCGGGAAGTCTATACAAGCGGGATCTCCGATGTGATACTGCCGGAGTTTTCCGTATTGATGCAGACAGAGCAGAACAATCCGCATCACTGTTATACGGTGGGAGAGCATACGATCCATGTGGTACAGCAGGTAGAGAATCAAAAAGTCCTGCGTCTGGCGGCGCTGTTTCACGATATTGCAAAGCCGGTATGCAAGACAACGGATGAGACAGGAGTCGATCATTTTTACGGACATCCGAAAGAAGGTGCAAAGATGGCACATCGCATTTTCCGAAGGTTAAAATTTGATGTGGACACGATGCAAAAAGTCTGCGGACTGGTGGAATGGCATGACGACAATCCGAACCTGACACCGGCAGGGATACGAAAAGCCATATACCGTGTAGGTGAAGAACGATATCCGTATCTGTTCGCATTAAAACGTGCGGATGTATTATCACAGAGCGGCTACCGCAGAGAAGAAAAGTTAGCATATATTCAGAGTTATCAGAAGCTCTATGAAGAGATCATAGAGCAAAAGGATTGTCTGAGTTTAAAGAAACTTGCTGTCAACGGCAGGGATCTGATGGAGTTAGGGATCAAACCGGGAAAAAAAATCGGTCAGATCTTACAGAAACTATTAGAAGAAGTCTTAGAAGAACCGGATAAAAACAAAAAAGAATATTTACTCGAACGGGTAAAACAGACATATCAATAACCCCTTTTTCATATGATAGAGAGACACAGAATTGCTGTGAATTGTCATGTGGAGGGGTTTTTGTGTATTATAAAGAAGAAACATTGTTTGAACAGTACCCGCTGGAACTGACAGATACATATAAAGGGCGTGGAGCTGTTTTTGCAATGACAGATATTGGGAGAGTTTATCTCAAAGAGTATTCCGGTTCCGCAGTAAAAGCGGAGTTTTTAGCAAAGTTATTAGAGTGCGTGAATGAACAGGGAATCCATACGGAAACGGTCGTGCGGACTACGGAAGGGGAATGTCTTGCAAAAGACCCGGACGGAGTGTCCTACCTGTTGCGGAAATGGTGTGAAGGAAGGGAATGTAATACGGCAAGCTGGGATGAAATCTTACGTTCGGCAGATATTTTAGCCTCCCTTCATGGAGCGATGAACCAAATGGAACATTCGTTAACAGAGGTGCTGGATACGGATGCCGGACGACTGTTGCGTACATACGAGAAGCATACCAGAGAGCTTCGGACGGTCAGAAATTATACCAGAGGGCGGAAAAACAAGAGCGAATTTGAAAAAGAGTTCTTAGGACTTTACCCGAAATTTGAGGAGCAGGCATCTGAAATATTAGAAAGTCTGAGAGAACAGGAAGGGAAAAAAGAGGGCATGGGAATCTGCCATGGGGACTTTAACCAGCACAATATCGTGTTCCGGTCAGAATATGCAGCCGTGATCAGTTTTGACAATATCTGCTATGATGTGCAGATTGGGGATCTTGCAAGATTTATGCGTAAGATTTTAGAAAAAAACAACTGGAATATGGGACTGGGTATGGAAATGATACGGGCATACAGCGACAAAAAAGCAATGTCTCCCTATGAGACAAAACAGCTTTATTTGCGGCTTGCCTATCCGGAAAAGTTCTGGAAGATCGCGAATCATTACTATAATGCAAATAAAGCGTGGGGATTTGGGCGTTATTTAGAGAAGTTAGAAAAGATCAAAGCGGAAGAAGAAAACAGGGAACAGTTTTTGGCGTATATGAAGCATTTTGCCTATTCCTAAAAGTGTATTCCGTAACAAACAATATTGGCATTTCCTAGGGAATCATGTATAATAAAATTTAGATGAGGTGACCTATGAAATACAGGAGAAAACACGGAATCATTTTCGTGACGATTCTTATCGGAATGCTTCTGACGGCAGGCTGCGGCAAGGCAAAAGAGAGCAATGTCACAGTTGGAAATAAAGTTCCGCAACTGGATACATCGACAGAAACATCCAAGAAAAAAACAAAAGGATCGGATAAAAAACAAGAATCAGAAGAAAAAACAGAAGAAAAGAAAGACGTCTATATCGTCTATCGGATAGATGATGAGACACAGACCATACGCCTTCAGAAAGTAAAAAACGGAAAATTTTCCGAGTATGGGATTTCGGATGCGACTGCATACAGAGACAAATACGGAGAGTTTACCAGTGAAGGAAATATTACAGAAGGCAGTCCGGTCCAGATCGGAACAGCCAATCAGGAAGGCAAACTTTCCTATATACAGCAGTCAGATCAGGTGTGGGAGCAGGATAACGTCGGGAAATTCTCGATAGATGAAGAGAAGAACATGATCGTGATCGGAAAAACCAAATATTATTATGATGATTCACTGTTGGTTTTTTTAGATGGTGAGCAGATATCTTTAGACACGATCACCGGAAATGATAAGCTGCGGGTTGCCGGAATGGATAAAAAGATCATCTCGGTCAATGTCACCAGTGGTCACGGTTTCATTGTGCTGACACATACGGATCTATTTGAAGGCGGAAGTATCAGCATTGGCGGGAAGCACATCTATAAGATAGAAAAAGATATGAATGTGGAGATCCCGGAGGGAACCTATCAGGTAACCGCCGCAAATGACGGATATGGAGATACAAAAGAAGTAACTGTCAAAAGGAATGAGACAACGGTTCTGAATCTGGATGAATATAAGGGTGAAGGACCGAAGATGGGTAAGGTTAAATTCATCCTTCAGCCGGAGGGAACGCAGTTGTCCATTGATGGAAAAGCAGCAGATGTTTCACAGCCGGTAGAGTTGAAGTATGGAACACACAAGCTGACGGTAACTTCAGAGAAATATGGAACACTTACCAGAAAGCTGGTAGTCGGTTCCGCAGAATCTGAGATCACCATTAACATGGGTACGGAAGCGAAGAAGGACAAAGAGGCAGAGGAGAAGAAATCATCGACAACAACCAATTCCTCGTCCACAGGAACGAATTCTTCCACAACGAACTCATTGAATAATAAGAAGTCGAGCAGTTCTGCAAACAGTTCCACAGGAACGACTTCCACGAAGAAGAACAGTACGGGAAGCACCGGAAGTTCGACAAAGAAGAGTACTTCTGAAAACAGCGGAAGTACGACAAAAAAGAGTACAGGCACAGCAGGTACTTCGAGTACATCTACGGATAATAACAGATTAAAACAGATCAGCGATTTTATATCCACAATACTGGATTAAAATAAAAAATGCACAGGAGGAATGAACATGGGTTATAAAGAAATGTATCAAAGCTGGCTTGACAATCCTTATTTTGACGAGGATACGAAAGCAGAACTAAAGAGTATTGCGGGAGATGACAAAGAGATTGAAGACCGGTTCTATACAGAGCTGGAGTTTGGTACCGCAGGTTTAAGAGGCGTGATCGGAGCAGGAATGAACCGTATGAACATTTATACGGTCCGTAAAGCAACGCAGGGACTTGCAAACTACATTAAAAAAGTCGGAAAAGAAGCACAGGGCGTTGCCATTGCTTTTGATTCAAGAAGAATGTCACCGGAGTTTGCAGACGAAGCAGCACTTTGCCTTGCGGCAAATGGAATCAAGGCATATGTATTTGAATCCTTAAGACCGACCCCGGAACTTTCATATGCAGTCAGAAAACTCGGATGTACCGCAGGAATCAATATTACGGCAAGCCACAATCCGCCGGAGTATAACGGATATAAAGTATACTGGGAAGATGGT
>OHUY01000739.1_pt1 | contig 10197 bp, 12 predicted proteins | sample 1579301 | NCBI WGS metagenome assembly OHUY01 (sample SAMEA3882520, study PRJEB24775) | human gut metagenome | biome: human-associated habitat; feature: intestine environment; material: feces | place: Netherlands | collected 2009/2010
TTGAGAACCGTGCCGACGATGTGTGCAGAGCTAAAGAGGAACTGCGAACAACACCGGTCTATCCCCATTCTGCTGCCTATGCGTCCGAGCATGGAGAGATGGCACAATATAACCGTTCGTATCAGGCAAACAGCGCTTGCAAAGAAGCCATTGAACAGGCTATCAGCGCCCACTATGCAGAGAACCGGCTGGATACGGAGGCGGCGGTCAAAGATGTGCTGGAAAAGTTCGGGACGGAACGGGTACAGTTTATTCTTGCCAACACCATCCAGCGCAAGAACTATGACGGGCGTATCTCTCAGGACAATAAAGCATGGGCAAAAACCATTCCCATGCTGGAGGACAGCGGCGCTTCCCGCCACAGTGACTATCTGGTGGTAGATCAGGTCAATCCCGGTTTGACCGACCTGTTCACCAGACAGTTCCGAAAAGTCGCTCAAGAACAGCAGAAAAGTTCTGTCCTGCAAAAGCTCAAACAGGAGCTGCCCGCCCATAAGTCTGCCGCCCCGAAAAAACGGGAGCCGGAGCGATAACCATGGCAAAGCGCAAGCGGGATGTTCCGGTTTTGTTTTGGGTGTCCGCAGAAGAACTGGAACTGATCCATCAAAAGATGCAGCAATACGGGACAGAGAATTTGAGCGCTTATCTGCGGAAAATGGCGCTGGATGGTTATGTGGTCAAGCTGGAACTGCCAGAGCTGAAGGAGTTGGTCTCCCTGATGCGCCGAAGCAGCAACAACTTGAACCAGCTGACCCGCAAAGTGCATGAGACCGGGCGGGTTTATAATGCTGACTTGGAGGATATATCCCAGCGGCAGGAACAACTGTGGGAGGGTGTGAAGGAAATCCTTACCCAACTCTCCAAACTTTCATAACAGGGATAGATACTCCATTTGCGGAGGGAGGAACGGCGTTTCTTCGCCGCACCTTCCTCCGCTTTTTCTTTTTGTCTGTATCCTTGTCTTTTGCCTGTCCGTACCGGATAATATGAGTAGAATAAGAAGCGTAGCAAAGGAGTGAAAACAGATGCTGACCTTTGAAAAGGTGCTGGAGATTTTTGCGGATTACCTGACCGCAGACGAGACCATAGAAGTTTATATCAGCCGCCATGGATGTGTAAGAGTTGAATTTGACCAAGATTTTCACTATTGCTCTGGCGAGGTGTGCCATACTCCCAAGGAACTGTTCGACCTCTTAGCCGATGATTACCGGACTTATCTGGAGATTGAACTGACCAAAGGAAAACGGGAAGTGACGGAAGATGATGAGAGAGAAGCGGATGCCCTGTGCAAACGGCATCTGGAGCGTTGGAGGGAGGAACTGGAATGAAGATTTTGAAATGCTTGCTGATGATTGTAACTGCACCGGTCATTTTGGTGTTGACGCTTTTTGTCTGGCTCTGCATGGGGCTGATCTACATATCCGGTCTGGTGCTTGGTCTGCTCAGCACGGTAATTGCTCTGCTTGGCGTGGCTGTGCTTATTACCTATTCCCCGCAGAATGGTGTGATTTTGCTGGTTATGGCATTTTTGATTAGCCCGATGGGGCTGCCGCTGGCTGCGATCTGGCTGCTGGGAAAGGTGCAGAGTTTGAAATTTGCGATCCAGGATTGGGTGTATGGGTAAATGATGTGAATATAATTTGGAATGAAAAAGAAGCAGGACAATGGGAGATGAGACCCAATGCCCTGCTTCTCTGTTTATTCGGAACGAACTGTAATATATTTTTGATTGCGACTTTTAGGTTTATCGGGAATAGTCATTTCTAATTGCCCGGATTCTAAAAGCGGATTGATATGCTTCAAAGTGAAGTTTCTTAAATCTTTGAAGCCGCAAAATACTGCAAGCTCTTTCTTGGATTTTGGTGTTGTGCAAAAAGCCAAAATCTGTTTGGACATCGTTGATAGTTCAATATCTTGGTGGGTAACTTGGTGGGTATCACCCTCTAAGTTGTAGTTTACATTTTTCAAGATGACTCTGAAATCTGTCGCTGTTGAGGAAAATTCGGGCTTATATGCCTCTGTGTATCCAGGCAGCTTTTCGGTTTCACTGACGATTTTGCGTAGGCCACTTCCACGGCGTTCCATGTACTTCATGCGGTGGAACAGGTCAGCAATCACAGGGTTTCGTCGCATGGAACGGATACTGTAAATATCGTATTCCTGAATTGAGCCGCCGCCAAACATACCGCCCGGAGATGTGATTTCCACCCGATCATCAAACATATCAATATGGATTTCGCTGCCAAGCACAATATAATCACGATGGATAAGCGCATTAACAAGAGCCTCTGTCACAGCTCGTTCAGCATAATCCGGCTTGTCTACACGATACTGTGCCTCTTTGACAAAACGGACTTTGGAATTATTGCGAATAAATTCACTGCCGCTTTTCAGTAGATAAATCAGATTCCCTTCGTATTCTTTATCGTCCAGTGCATCATCAAAGATAGAGCCTTTTTCCAAGCCATTCCACCGGGTACAGAACATACGGGAGTTATAAACTGTGTGCTGATCGGTCATGAGCTTTCCGGCATTGGTCAAGACCCCATTTTTGTCAGCCAAACCGAAGGAAACATAATCGGATGGCTCAAAGCGGAGGCCGGTTCGTTCCAGATAGGTTGCCTCCAGGAGTGTGAAGCTGTAATCCTTTTTCACAGCTTCTGTTGTTAAGGTGTCAAAGGACTGATTGGTTCCCTTTAAGATCAGTTCATTTACAATGTAATCCGGGGCAATTACGCTTTCATTTCCAACACGGATATATGCTTCCATCACGCCGTCTGCCTTGTAATAATATGGGGTGCTGCGGCCGGGAGAAACCTCCAGAGCTAATAGATTTTTACCATCTTCCTGCAATGGCTTTAAGATAAACTGCGGTAATGGTGTGATACGTTCTTTGATTAAGCGGCTGATCGCTTCAGCATCCTTTTGAACATCGGACAAGCCGATAGGCTCCCGGTCATCGGAGACTCCGAAAAACAGAGTGCCGCCGATTCCATTGGAAAAGGCACTGACACTTTTTAACCAGCTTTTTGGCTTTTTTGTTTCGAGAGCAACTTTGAAATCACATTCGGTTGCTTCAGCAATGAGCTGTTCTATCATAGAAATCCCTCCTTTGAGGTTGTAGAATATTCTTTTTTATTATACCCAGCGGAGAAAGTTATTGCAACGATAGAAGCAAAGAGTTCAGCGAAAACAAAAATATTTATGAGAGGAGGACCTTCTATTATGGCAACTACAAGAATCATGCCGCTTCATGTCGGCAAAGGCCGCACAGAGAGTCGGGCAATCAGTGACATCATCGACTATGTGGCCAATCCAAAGAAAACAGATAACGGCAGGCTCATTACCGGCTATGCGTGTGACAGCCGGACTGCGGATGCGGAGTTCCTTCTGGCAAAGCGGCAGTACATTGCCGCTACCGGACGAGTGCGTGGTACAGATGATGTGATTGCCTATCATGTGCGTCAGTCCTTCTGCCCTGGTGAGATTACCCAGGAAGAAGCAAACCGGCTGGGCGTAGAATTTGCAAAGCGTTTTACTAAAGGCAATCATGCCTTTGTGGTCTGCACTCACATAGACAAGTCGCACATTCATAATCACATTATCTGGTCATCGGTCAGCTTAGAATATGACCGGAAGTTCCGAAACTTTTGGGGCAGCACCAAGGCGGTTCGTCGGCTAAGTGACACCATCTGTATTGAGAATGGACTGTCCATTGTAGAGAATCCGAAACTTCACGGAAAGAGCTATAACAAATGGCTGGGCGATCAGGCAAAGCCATCTCACCGAGAGCTGCTTCGTGTGGCGATTGACAACGCATTATCACAAAGTCCTGCTGACTTTGAAGAACTGCTGAAGCTGTTGCGAGAATATGGTTGTGAAGTCTCAAAGCGCGGAAAATCGTATCGACTGAAACTCTCTGGTTGGGAGAAAGCCGCCCGCATGGACAGTCTGGGCGAAGGATATGGATTGGAAGATTTGCGGGCAGTTCTCTTAGGGAAGAAAGCACATACCCCGCGAAAGAAAACAGTCACACAGGCAGAGCCGCCAAACATCAATCTGCTGGTGGACATTCAGGCAAAATTGCAGGCTGGAAAAGGTGCTGGCTATGCTCGATGGGCCAAGGTTTTCAATCTGAAGCAAATGGCGCAGACCATGAATTACCTGTCAGAGCATAACCTGCTGGAGTATGCGGTTTTGGAAGAAAAGGCTGCGGCTGCCACGGCACATCACAATGAGCTTTCGGCGCAGATCAAAGCGGCTGAAAAGCGCATGGCAGAGATTGCTGTTCTGCGTACTCACATCGTAAATTATGCCAAGACCCGTGAGGTCTATGTGGCATACCGCAAGGCGGGTTACTCTAAGAAATTCCGGGAGGAACATGAGGAAGAAATTCTGCTCCACCAGGCTGCTAAGAATGCCTTTGATGAGATGGGAGTCAAGAAGCTTCCCAAGGTCAAAGAGTTGCAGACGGAGTACGCGAAATTGCTGGAAGAAAAGAAAAAGACCTATGCCGAGTACCGGCGTTCCCGTGAGGAAATGCGGGAGCTTTTAACGGCAAAGGCAAATGTAGATCGAGTGCTGAAAATGGAGGTAGAACAGGATGTTGAAAAAGAAAAAGACCACGGCCAGCGGTAAGCTGGTCCTGGTCAAAAGCGTTCGCAGAACGCGCAGCCACAGAATGAAATTCTGTGTTCAAAGGGGCTTGGGGGCGCTGCCCTCAACAAGCAAGCGGAGAGGAAAATCACGGAGGGATTTTCTTCTCTGCGGGCCTGTGTGTATTAACACAGGCATTGCTTGCCTCTTTTCTCCGAAATTGAAAAGAACCAGTGAGAGAATCGTTAAATTTCACTCACTGGCTCAATTCGTTTCAAATTTCTCGGACAACTCTGTCAGTTCTTTCACCGTTTCCTGGGTGTGATGCAGCAGGGTGTCACGCATTTCTGGCGGACAGCTGGAATAAAGCATTTTCATCTGATTGACACCTTCATCTTCCAGAGAAATATCTGGATTTATAAGCGTATCTAAAGAGATGTGCAGGACCTTTGCCAATGCTCTTAAAATCAAATAAGAAGGATTCATTTTCCCCTTTTCGATATTGGCGATTTGCTTTACAGAAACATGGCTCAGATCCGCAAGCTCCTGTTGTGTCAGGTCTTTTTTCTTTCGGGCTTCCCGCATTTTTTGCCCTAAAGCAGTTAAATCATCAATCGGCATAATCGTTCACCTCAATAATATTGTATCGTTCCGGTTTATATGATGGAATGACCTTATTATGCCTGACAAGCTGTACGATTATGCCGATTATATAAAGCTGCGATTGGTGATAAACTTGTATTGTTCGAGACAAAGAACTATAATGTACTCTGTGGAGGTGCAGAATGGATTATATGACACTAAAAGAGGCCGCCGAAAAATGGGGCGTGACACCTCGTAGAGTAAATTACTATTGCGCTGCTGGGCGTATCCCCGGCGCTGTAAAGATGGCTGGTGTTTGGCTGATCCCAAAGAACGCAGAAAAGCCGATTGACGGAAGGACAAAACAAGGAAAGGAATTAAAACATGAATAGAATATTGCTATTGGAGGATGATGTCAGTCTAATAGATGGCTTGGTCTACTCTTTGAAAAAGAATGAATTTGATGTTGAAGTTGCCCGTACTGTATGTGAGGCAAAACAATACTTGTCCGAACTCGACAGATACGATCTATTGATTTTGGATGTCACCCTACCAGATGGAACAGGATTTGACATATGCGAAAAAGTAAGAAAAGAAAATCAGCAGATACCTATTATATTCCTGACTGCATCGGATGAAGAAGTCAGCATAATTCGTGGATTAGATAGCGGTGGGGACGATTATATCACCAAGCCTTTCAAGCTGGGGGAATTGTGTTCCCGTATCCGGGCGCTGCTACGTCGGGCCAGAGTTTCCAAAAGTGAAAAAAACACTTCTATGGAATGTGGCGACATTATCATTGATCTGTTGGATAGCCGTGCAACCTTAAAGGGAAAAGCATTGGATTTGACAAGCGCCGAATATCGTTTGCTTTGTCTGCTGGTAAGAAACGCAAATCGTGTTGTGACAAGGGACATCATTCTAAATGAGCTGTGGGATGATACAGGAAATTTTGTTGATGATAATACCCTGTCCGTCTATGTACGGCGGCTTCGTGAAAAAGTGGAAACCAATCCGTCCCATCCAGAACACCTTATAACCATTCGTGGGTTCGGCTACCAATGGAAAGAGGTGTCTATATGAGTTTGTGCCAAGATAGGCAGATTAAAGGGTTCCTGCTATTTTTGACTTTGTTTGCTCTGCTGTTTGTAGGTACAGCAACCGTTTTGACTATTTATCAGGTGAACGGTGCGGAAGCCCTGTGGCTCAAACACGATGAAGCGGTTTCATCCTCGCTTTTGGAACAGGGTGTTCCGAAAGAAGTGATTGCAGTCGCCTTTACGAACACAGACATCAGTGAAGATGGTAGGTCATTATTAGCGGCTGCGGGTTTGGGAAAACAGTCAGAAAGCAGTATGCGGCCTTATTTCAATCAATTTCAGCGTTCCGCTTTCTGTACCATGCTATGCACTGTGCTATTTTTTCTCTTTGTGCTTGCCGTAGGAATATTCGTTTTTTTCTGGAAAAGGAAGCGATTGTATCAACAGGCCGACAAAATATTGCTAAATTACATCAACGGGGATTACTCTTGTCATTTACCGCAGAATTATGAGGGGGCTATCTACCAAGTGTTTTCTTCGGTAGAACAGCTTGCAACCATGCTCCAATCCAAAAATGAAACAGAACGTAAAGCAAAAGAGTTTTTGAAAGATACCATATCCGATATATCTCACCAGCTCAAAACGCCTCTGGCAGCCCTCGCCATGTATCAGGAGATCATTGAAAGTGAGCCGGAAAATGCGGAAACGGTAAAGCAGTTTGCGACGAAGATGGGCATTTCTCTAAAGCGTATGGAGCAGTTAATCTCATCCATGTTGAAGATAACCCGACTGGATACGGGAAACATCATTTTTGAGAAAAAAAGTTGCCGTATGTCCGAACTGATAGCTCATTCCGTCAATGAATTAACTGCACGAGCTAAAAATGAGAATAAACAGATTCAGATCGATGGCGACGGTGAGCAAAAGCTTATTTGTGATATGGAATGGACAGGGGAAGCAATTGGAAACATCGTAAAAAATGCGCTGGATCACACACAAGTTGGCGGCATCGTCCGTATTACATGGAATCGCGCTCCTGCTATGTTTCAGATTTTCATTTCTGATAATGGGATTGGAATAGCACCGGAGGATATTCACCACATCTTCAAACGCTTTTATCGCAGCAAACATTCCATTGATACACAAGGAATCGGGCTGGGGCTTCCCCTTGCCAAGTCCATTATTGAAGGGCAAGACGGTGTTATCTCCGTACAAAGTGAATCTGGAAAAGGTACGCTGTTTACACTATCTTTCCTTACGGAACTGTAAGGTCAAATTCACCTGCTTGTAAGCTGTTTTTGCTATCCTTTTGAGAAAGGAGGTACTGATGACTATGGAAATATTGAAAGTACAAGATTTATGTAAAACTTATGGCAAGGGTGAGGCGAAAGTCGAAGCGTTGAAGAAGGTTTCCCTCTCCCTGGATAAAGGCGAATTTGCTGCCGTTGTGGGTGAATCCGGTTCTGGCAAAAGCACATTACTGAACTGTATTGGAGCTTTGGACACTCCTACTTCCGGCCACATTTTGGTAGATGGACAAGACCTATTTTCCATGAAAGAGGAACAGCGCACGATTTTCCGCCGTCGTAATATCGGTTTTATCTTCCAATCCTTTCAGTTGGTTTCCGAGCTGAATGTGGAGCAGAATATCATATTTCCGCTTCTCTTGGACTATCGCAAGCCAGATCCGGCAGAGGTAGAAGAAATCTTGGATCTCTTGGGCCTTACCGAACGTCGGCACCACCTGCCGAATCAACTATCCGGCGGACAGCAGCAGCGTGTCGCCATTGGACGGGCGTTAATCACAAAGCCCAAACTGATTTTGGCGGATGAACCTACGGGCAATCTGGACAGTAAAAATAGCCAGGATGTCATGGCTTTGCTTACACAGGCATCCCGCCGCTATCAGCAAACGATTCTGATGATTACCCACAATAAAAATTTGACAGCATCCGTTGATCGGGTGTTCCGAGTATCCGATTTTCAGCATGATTTCATAGTCCGGTTTGTCATAGGTTACGGACGAAATATTTTGAAAGTAAAGAATACTGCCCGTAGCAATTAAGAAAATAATCGTAGTAAAACAAATTAGCAAAAAAGTGGAACTTGCATCGCGGACAAAGGTACTTTCTCTTTGCCATGCGCTTGCCAGATAAATGTTGTCCGGCATAGACGCTTTCAAAGCTGTGTAGGCAGTTTCATTAGAGCGCATTTTTTCACCATTAATACTGATAACCGAAACTCTATCTATGGTACTGTCACGCATTTTTTGATAAAGGTTATCCGACAAAATCAGCGTTCCAACACTGTTTGAAAAGCCAATAGGATTATCAATGCTTGTCTGTTTTACTGTTACATCGGTTATTCCTGTTCCAAAGTCCAGACGATACGAGGCTCCCATGTCAGAATGTTCATGGTCTGGATAGTATTTGATTAAAATGCAATCCGTATCTGATAATTCTGGAATATCCGCTTTCTTTCCCTGCTGAGAAAGCAGGGTGGCATAGTCTGTCCGGCTGATACATTCAAATCCGGGAATACGCCCCTTATCTTCACTGATACTGTATTCTGTCGGCAGGCGATCAGAAGTTGCTTTTACTTTGAAAATAATCGTTTCATAAACTTCGTATTCCTGTTCGTCGCAAGCCTCCTGTAAAGCCTGCAAAGAGATTTCCTTTTCCTGCTCATTTGTCACTCGGTATTCAATGGCAGAGGGGATAATGCGCCGGAAAGATTGGTATGGATACCACATAGAAAGAACCGTCGAGCCAAAGACCGCCAGCGTCCCCGCTGTCAGCAGGATCAGCAGAATCAGTGATTTCGCATTAGAACGGATGCGGTGCATAAACTTTGGCACTACAATAATGGTATTTTCATGGTAAAGTCTGCTTTTTTTCTGCCGGATTTTCTGACAGACATAGGGTAGGAATGAGTACATAAACAGAATCGTTCCTGCCACAACACAAAGAAGTGTCAGCATGGCAATAGGAGAAAATCCAATGGTATTCCACAATGACTGCTTTCCCCGCATAATGTCCAATGCAAGGCCGTACCCTGCGCTGAGAAATCCGACACCCAATATCGCTGTTATTGCATGGGGATGGATCGGTTTTTCCGTTTTCTTTTCCAGTCGCACCAAATCAAGCAGGGTAGATTTTCGGAGCAGACTTGCGTTAGAAAGTGTAAGTGTAATCAGCACGACGATTACAAAGGAAAGGATTGCCTTTACTGCTGCCGGGTAAATTAGAGGGATTGCGCTTTGATCTACGGATATTCCCAAAAGGGTCACAATCCCGGCGATTACGATTTTGTGGAGAATACTGCCAGTCAGAATCCCAAGAATCATACCGCCAAAGCAGATCATTAAATTTTCAAAGATCAATAATTTCAATATAGTTGATTTTCGATACCCAAGTAGCGAATAAATCCCTAATTCTCTCATACGTCGCCGCATAAAAAAACTATTGGAATAGAACATATAAAAAATGACAAATGCCATGATGAATACTGCTACTGTCCGGCACATGGTTTCCACTCTGCCATCCGAAGATATTTTTTCCATGATGATCTGGTTCATGGAAAATGAAGTAAAGCAGAAGTAAATCATCAAGACAAAAGAAACGGAAAAAAGGTACAGGAAATAAAACGAAAAGTTCCGTTTCAGATTTTTTAAGGCGATTGCGGATAATTTCATGTTGCCACCCCCCCTTAACGCTTTTCGTCCTGTCTGGCGGCTTCTTGCATGATTTCCTCATAGAATTCACGGCGTTCCCTGTTACACCGTTTCAATTCGGAAATGATATGCCCGTCCTTAAAGTACAAAATGCGATCTGTATAGCTTGCCGCATACGGGTCATGTGTTACCATTAAAATTGTTGTTCCTAAAGCCTGATTGACTTCTGAGAGGGCAAAGAGCAGTTCCGTTGCTGAACTGCTGTCCAATGCCCCGGTGGGTTCGTCTGCAAAAATTAACGGCGGG
>OHUY01000748.1_pt1 | contig 10126 bp, 9 predicted proteins | sample 1579301 | NCBI WGS metagenome assembly OHUY01 (sample SAMEA3882520, study PRJEB24775) | human gut metagenome | biome: human-associated habitat; feature: intestine environment; material: feces | place: Netherlands | collected 2009/2010
TGAATAATTGTAAATGTAGGGCTGTTGACAGGCTCTTCTATTCCAAGACCTTTCGCAAAGCCCTGCGTAAATACTGTTTTTCCGACACCTAAATCTCCATTTAGACAGTATATCTGCCCCGGAAGAGCCTTCTTACCCATCTCATATCCTGCTTCAAATGTTTCTTTAGCGTTAAATGTTTCTTTAACCATATTATTCCTATCTGCTTACTTAAGCCACAGCCTTAGCAAGCTTATCCATATTAACCTTAACCTGAAAAGGCTTTAATTTCTTCTGACACATTTTAACAAAAGGAACTGCCGCCTCACCCATACTGTTAACTGTAAGCACATTGGCTCTGACAGATGAAAGATACAGAATAAGATTGCTTCCTGTGAATCTTATCTTGTATATCTGCTCCCATGCAAGTTCTTCTGACATATCACCCTGGCTTACAATTATCTTGTCTTCCCCGGCACTATAATGCATAGGCTCTTTAAATGCTACAACTGTTTTCATCTGCTTCTTAGTTCCAAGCCTCATATTAACAATTGGATAAAAGAAGAAAAATACTCCAAAAAGCCCCATCATGACTATATATTTAGGAGACATTTTGAATATTACCCCAAGCACGCACATAACTATTGCAAATGCTGCAAATACATATCCGAACACTCCCCCAACATTGTGAAAAACATGATACATCTTGAAATCATTAAGTGCTTTCTCTGTAATTACGCTGTCGAATTCAATTCTATCTTCCATACAATACTCCTATTAATGCATGAACTTGGCAAGACCTGAAAGGTTAAGGCCTTCCTTCTTAGGCTTTCTGTCCTGTCTGTTTCCTTTGCCGTTGTTTCTGTTATTCTTATTATTGGAATTATCCTTAGTGTACTTTCTGTTAGCTGCCTCTTTTTCATCAAGGATCATTGAAAGTGAAATTCTTGCCTTAGGGATATCAACATCTATAACTCTTACATCTACGATATCTCCTACACTTACAACATCAAGAGGGTGCTCAACTCTCTTTGTGCTGCTCATCTGGGAAATGTGTACAAGTCCGTCCTGATGCACTCCGATATCAACAAATGCTCCGAAATCAATAACATTTCTGACTGTTCCCTTAAGTATCATGCCCGGTGTTAAATCCTTCATATCAAGAACATCTTTTCTTAATATAGGCTTAGGCATCTCATCTCTTGGGTCTCTTCCCGGCTTCTCAAGTTCTTTAACGATATCTTCAAGTGTCATTGTTCCTATTCCAAGTTCATCCGCCATCTTGGCAAAATCTTTAACTTTGCTCTTAAGTCCTATAAGTTCTCCTGATGTTATTGAATTAATATCATAACCTAAAAGTGCAAGAAGCTTTGTTGCTGCCTCATAACTTTCAGGATGTACGCTTGTTGCGTCTAACGGATTATCGCCGCCTGATATTCTCATGAATCCGGCACACTGTTCAAATGCCTTAGGTCCAAGCTTTGCAACCTTTAAAAGCTGCTTTCTGTTCGTGAATCTTCCGTTAGTCTCTCTGTACTCAACTATATTCTTAGCTACTGCCTTAGATATACCTGAAATATACTCAAGAAGTGAGGCCGATGCAGTATTTAAGTCTACTCCAACCTTATTAACGCTGTCCTCAACAACTCCTGTAAGTGTGTTCTCTAACTTCTTCTGGTTCATATCATGCTGATACTGACCTACTCCGATTGATTTCGGATCAATCTTTACAAGCTCTGCCAATGGATCCTGAACTCGTCTTGCTATTGAAACTGCACTTCTCTGTGCCACATCAAAGTCAGGGAATTCCTCTGTTGCAAGTTTACTTGCTGAATATACAGAAGCCCCCGCCTCGTTAGTGATTACATAATCAACAGGAAGATTCATCTCATGTATCATATCTGAAATAATCTTCTCTGATTCTCTTGAAGCTGTTCCGTTACCACACGAAATAAGATTAACGTGGTACTTATCTATAAGCTTCTTAACCTCAGCCTTAGATTCCGCCACCTTATTGTGTGGTTCTGTAGGGTATATAACTTTAGTTGCAAGCACCTTACCTGTAGGGTCTACAACTGCAAGCTTACAGCCTGTTCTGAAAGCCGGATCCCATCCAAGAACAACCTTGCCTGCGATAGGTGGCTGAAGGAGAAGCTGTTCAAGATTCTTTCCAAACACTTTGATTGCCCCATCCTCTGCCGTCTCTGTAAGGCTGCTTCTTATCTCTCTTTCGATAGCTGGTGCAATAAGTCTTCCATATGCATCTGCTATGCAGTTCTTAAGGTATTCTGCTGTAAATGCATTGTCTTTAAGAATATTCTTCTCGAGATATCTTAATATTCTCTCTTCCGGTGCTTCTACCTTAACAGTAAGAAACTTCTCATCCTCTCCTCTGTTAATTGCAAGAATTCTGTGTCCCGGAATTGTTGAAAGTGCCTCGCTATAATCATAATAATTCTCGTATACAGACTCAGCCTTTTCATCTTTGGCTGTTACAACAAGCTTTCCTTCTTTCATTGTGATGTCTCTGATATATGTTCTGTAATCTGCAACATCTGATATCTGTTCTGCAATTATATCTAATGCACCTGCTATTGCATCCTGTGCTGTAGCAACTTCCTTACCCTCTTCATCACTGATAAATTCTGCTGCCTTGACTTCTACATCTTCTGTAGCTTCCTGTGCATATATGAACTGTGCAAGTGGTTCAAGACCTTTCTCTTTTGCAATTGTTGCTCTTGTTCTTCTCTTCTGCTTATATGGTCTGTAAAGATCTTCTACAAGAACCATTGTTTCTGCTGCTGTAATAGCAGCCTTAAGTTCTTCTGTAAGCTTTCCCTGTTCTTCAATGCTTGCGAGAACCTGAGCCTTTCTGTCTTCAAGATTTCTTAAATACTTTAATCTCTCATCAAGATTACGGAGCTGTTCATCATTTAACGCTCCTGTAACTTCCTTTCTGTATCTTGCAATAAAAGGGATTGTACACCCCTCATCTATAAGTTTAACAGCAGCTTCTACCTGTGTTACTTTAATTTCCAGCTCTTCCGCTATCTTCTTTGCGATATCCATTAATCTTCCTCCGTTTTCATACGCATATTACATTTAATTATATCAATTTCATCAAAGTTTATCAACAGTTGCATAAACGCAAGAATCCCCGCACTCCATGTGCGGGGAATGAAATTTACTTCATATTCTTTTTCATCTTATCAAGTTCATCATCTACACTTGATGTATAACTGCCGCCTGTCTGCTCTGACTTATCTTTCTTGGACTTTTCTGACTTATTGTTAGCAAACAATACCTTTGCAACCAATCCGGCGCCGCCAAATATAAGAACAAGTATAAGAACCCATTCATACATTGTAATAGTTACAAGCCAGATTCTTGTTGACGCAACAATTGCCGCAATTATAAGTATCACTGATAGTACGGTAAATACTTTAGATACAAATGAGCCGCCTGAAGCAAACATCCATACAACTCCAATTATTAATGGTACCATAATAAGACCCGATGAGAACCTGCCACCCCATAATGAGAAGAACCCATATGAAGATGATACCATAACTTTCTGTGACAATATGTACAGTCCTACAACAAGCATTATTACGCCGCCAACAAACTGTAACAGCTCATTCTTAGCTTCTTTCATATCCCTTATCCCCCTGTTTATCTACTCAACTATTCTTCTGGAACAAATACTCCATAGATAGTCTTAATAGCATCCTCAAAGTATCTGTTTCTTACACCAATGATGATGTTAAGCTCTGAAGATCCCTGATCTATCATTTTAACATTAATCTTAGCTTTTGCAAGTGCTGAGAAGATATTACCTGCTATACCAGTACTGTTCTTCATTCCACGTCCAACTACTGCAATAAGTGCAAGGTTAGCTTCAAGTTCAACAGAGTCAGGATTAACTGCCTTATGAATCTGTGCAAGAACCTTCTGTTCCTTCTCTACAAATTCATCCTGGTGAACAAATACTGTCATAGTATCAATTCCTGAAGGCATATGTTCGATTGATATTCCGTTATCCTCGAATACTGAAAGAACCTTTCTACAGAATCCGATTTCTGAATTCATCATATCCTTGTCAATGCTGATTGCAACGAATCCCTTCTTACCTGCAATACCAGTAATTGTGTATTCCGGCATATTACATGTTGTCTCAACAATCATTGTTCCCTTATCTTCCGGAGCATTAGTATTCTTAATATTGATAGGAATTCCACCCTTTCTTACAGGGAAGATAGCTGATTCATGAAGCACTGATGCACCCATGTATGAAAGCTCTCTTAATTCCTTATATGTAATAACGTTGATTGGCTTTGCATTATTTACAATTCTTGGATCTGCTGCAAGGAAGCCTGATACATCTGTCCAGTTCTCATACATATCAGCCTTAAGTGCTCTTGCAACGATTGATCCTGTTACATCAGAACCGCCTCTTGAAAATGTCTTAACCTTTCCGTTTGGCATTGCTCCGTAAAAACCAGGTACAACTGCTCTTTCAATATTAGCAAACTTTGCTTCACACACTGCATTAGTCTTTTCTGAATCAAACTCTCCATCCTTATCGAAGCAGATAACTGTAGCAGCATCTATGAACTCATATCCAAGATAGTTAGCCATGATAATACCATTAAGATATTCACCTCTTGAAGCTGCATAATCTTTTCCTGCAAGTGCCTCAAAATTCTTCTTAATTGTCTCAAACTGTTCCTTTAATGAAAGCTTAAGTCCAAGTCCCTTGATAATTTCATTGTATCTTTCCTCAATTGCCTTAAGACTCTTCTCAATATTCTTACCAGCTTCTGCCTCTGCATAACATTTGTAAAGCATATCAGTAACCTTAGTATCCTCTGGAAATCTCTTTCCAGGTGCTGAAGGAACCACATACTTTCTGTCCTCATCAGCACGGATAATATTGCCAACCTTCTTAAACTGCTCTGCGCTTGCAAGTGAACTTCCACCAAATTTAACTACTTTAACCATTACTTTTCTCCCTTATATTATTACTGTAATTTAGTATCATCTATTCTGATTCTGCTTATAACAGAAACCTTATCCTTAGCATCTTCAAATGCTCTCTCTGTCATAGGTTCTGTAACAAATCCGAACTCTCCGTTAATTCCATCAACCTTAACAACCTGTCCTTCACCAAATGCTGCCTTAGCTGCCTGGACATCATCGCCCTTAATTCTTACAAAGAACTTTCTTGTCTCGTCAAATGTATCACCAAGTTCCTGCTTTACTGAACTCCAGATTGTCATAACATTTTTACCCTTATGCTTAACACAGTCAACTACATCTGATACTACAGCACTTGCTGTTGGAAGCTTTCCGGCTCCTGCTCCGAAGAACATTACATCCCCTAATACATTGCCGTGTACATAGATTCCGTTAAGAACATCATTAACATTATATAATGGATGTGTGCTGTCAATCATAAATGGTGCTGTGATTGCATATACCTTGCCATCCTTACTGTAGCTTGTTGCAAGAAGCTTGATAACACTTCCAAGCTCTTTAGCATATGCAAAATCTTCATTAGAAATCTTTGTTATTCCCTCTGTATACACTTCCTCGAATTTCACTGTATTTCCAAATGCAAGCGATGTAAGAATTGCTATCTTTCTGCATGCATCGTAACCTTCAACATCAGCCTCAGGATTTCTTTCTGCATATCCGAGTGCCTGTGCCTCTTTAAGAACCTCCTGATATGAGATTCCTTCTCTGCTCATCTTAGTAAGAATATAGTTAGTTGTTCCATTAAGAATACCTGTAATCTTAGTAATCTCATCTGCTGTTAAAGACTGGTTAAGCGGTCTGATAATTGGAATTCCACCGCCTACTGATGCCTCAAACATGAAATTAAGTCTTCTTTCTTTAGCCATCTCAAGAAGCTCAGGACCGTGTGCAGCAACAAGTGCCTTATTAGATGTACACACGCTCTTTCCTGCTTCAAGTGCCTTCTTAACAAATGTAAATGCTGGCTCTACACCACCCATAACCTCAACAACAACCTCTATCTCAGGGTCATTAATTATAAGATCTATATCATGAACGATTTTATCCTGAATTGGATCTCCCGGAAAATCTCTTAAATCAAGTACACTCTTAACCTCAATAGTATCTCCTGCTCTCTTTGCAATTGAAGCACCATTGGTATTTAATACCTCAACCACTCCTGATCCTACTGTTCCATAACCTAACACTGCAATCTTTGCCATATCTGCCTCCGTTTTCTTTAATTGCTTATATATCAGATAGATGCATCACTGCTTAATATCTTAAGATATCTTACCCCTTTAAGTCTTTCTATCTGCTCTATCATTTCTGAAGAGTCTCCTGTAGTCGGAAGAATATCCACACTAAGCGTCAGTGATGCAATCCCATTAACCGGAATTGTCTGATGAATAGTAAGAATATTCGCCTTGAATTCTGCAACCTTCTTCAATACCAGGGAAAGCAGCCCTGGTTCATCGTCCATAGACAATACAAATGTAATGGTTTTCCCCTTTACATTCTCTCTAAACGGAAAAATATCATCCTTATACTTGTAATAAGAACTTCTGCTTATTCCAACTTTCTCTGTAGCATCTGCAACAGATATATTTTCAGTCTCAATAATTCTGTTCGTCTCCGCTACCTTAAGCAGAACCTCAGGCAGAGCCTTTTGCTTAACGACATAATACTTAATATTATCTGCCATACTGCGTCTGTACCTTTCTATTGTCCGTTTTACAAAGACAGTTGTTCTTCAATGTCTTTCTCTGATAAACAACTGTCTACCGCACAAAGAATATTACCATATATGTATACACATTGCAAGTGTCTTTCTCTTTAAATGCTCAATTGAACATCTTGTCAGATATCTCATCAAATTTTTTCCGATTTCTTTTCTTACTTCTAATTTAGCAGTTTCTGGTTTGATAATTCCCAGTTTGGCAGTTTCCAGTTTGGTAATTGTCTCAGGAAGCATTGTCCTATAAATCCGTAGGAATTTTGTACTTTATAGGCATATTCATAAGTTTTTTCGTCCTAAAATCCTGTTTTTAGAGAAATTTTCCTATAAAAACCTTCATTACCATTCATATATAGGTTTATTTATCATCTATTATTATAGTCATTGTGGTTTTCTGCCTATAAAAGTTTCAAAAATACGACTACCTATAGGTATCACATACTATCCAAACATAAACTTTTGCATCTAACTTCTGGCATTTCTGCTTTTTATAAGTAACACAGATACTATAACTATGTTGCAGCATCGCCGAGGTTCATCCTATTTCCAGATATATAATAAATAAGGGAAGCCTGCCTTTTCTTTAATTACAGCACAAAAAGAAACCCTCACACAACGGGAGAGGAATGTGAGGGTTTTCGCTTCTAATGAAGCTTTATAAAAACAACGCCGCAAATACATTGTTCTTACCATATTAAGTTGTATCTATATTATGTAATCTATTGTCTATTTAAAATTAATCCATGAAGATTGCTACCCAGTAAAAATATCCTTCTGAATCTGCTGCAATACCCACACCAACTCTGTTATACTTACTGCTTGTCATGCATGCATAATGTGTTGCTGAATTATGCCAGCCAGTTACTATCTCATCAGGAGTTTCCTGATATCTTCCCATAACCTCGCCGAAGCTTCCACTCTGTCCATAATCTTCACATATTGAAGAAGCATTTCTTCCATCTGGTCTTTTATGCTTACCATTCTCTATAACAAAGTAATCATTAGCTGCATTCTCTGATGCTCTTACCTGTGCCATATCTGTGAGTGTCACATCATATGTAACCGCTACCACACCAGCTGCCTCACGCTCAGCATTAATTCCTGCTATAACCTGTGCAACTCTTGCATCTGATGGAGTCTGTACAACAGGTAACTCTGTAACAGCCTCTGTAACTTCTGGCTCCTGAACTGCTTCTGTTGCAACCTCTGTCTGTGGCTGAATCTCTGCAATTGTACTGCTCTGTTCTGTTACTGCCTCTGTGGCTTCTTCTGTTGTTGCCTCTGTAGCGGCTGTCTCTGTAATAACTTCTGTTTCTTTCTCTGAAACTGTTTCTTTAACCACTAAATCTGTTGCTTCATTAGCTGCCGCAACTACTGTATCAGCACTATCTTTATCTGTATTAGCTGTACCTGCTGACTTTAATGCAGATACCGCACCAGCTGCAAATACAAGTACCGCTGTTGTTATTGTTATTGTTTTGATCCACTTTTTAGAATTATTCTTTTTCATAATCAGTTCCCCCGTTGAACCATATAATAAAAAAACATCCGATTACCGGATGCCTGAATAATACGAATCATTTGCGTTGATTGTAATGCAACCGGCTGTCATTCTGATAAAATCAGTTAAGACCCTTGGCTTTGCGTCATAGCCTTTCGACTACTTTGCCAATATATTAACTTGTCTCTTTATATGAATATAATACCACTAATCAGGAATATGTAAATAGTACTATTATACTATTTTTTGTTTTTTCTTCAAAAAAGGGGTAGGAAATATATTGATAATTCCCTGCCCCGTCTAATATTACTTTCTTTCTCTATCAAATACACTTGCAAGATATCTCATGCATTCCAGTTCGTGCTGGCCTAACTGTCCTTTCTGCATTCGCCATTTCCAGTTATTACCCATGCTTGATGGCAAATTCATTCTTGCCCAATTTCCAAGTTTGAGAATGTCCTGAACTGCAAATACTGTGAGAACAGCAACACTTGAATACGCAGCCCTGAATACCTGATCAACCATTCTTCCCTTATCTCTTGTATCAAGATAGTCATAAGCATATCCTAACTCCCAGTCGCCTCTGTCCTCAAAGAAACCAAGCAGCGTTTCGTTATCATGAGTTCCACCATAGCATACAAGATTCTGTGTATAATTATATGGCAGATGCGGATTCTTTCTGTCTCCACCAAATGCAAATTCAAGAACCTTCATTCCCGGATATCCATTTTCTTTAAGAATCTTTGCTACTTCAGGAACTTCAACACCTAAGTCCTCAGCAATAATCTTCTTATCACTGATAGATTCATTAATAACATCAAGCAGCTTCTGTCCTGGTCCCTGTCTGTACTCACCCTGTCTTGCATCAGGCATGTCTGCTGGAATTGTATAGTACTTCACAATTCCTATAAAATGATCAATTCTTATGACATCATATAGTTTTGCTGAAGCTGCCATTCTCTTTCTCCACCAGCTGAATCCATTTGCTTCCATTTTATCATAATCATAAAGAGGATTTCCCCACAGCTGCCCATCCGCCGAAAATCCGTCCGGCGGACATCCCGCAATAGCCTTTGGTGTGCATTGTTCATCTAACTGGAACAATTCCGGATGTGACCATGCATCTGCACTATCCAATGATACATAAATCGGAATATCTCCGATAATTTTAATTCCTTTTTTGTTGGCGTAAGCTCTGAGCTTATACCACTGGTTGAAAAACTGGAACTGCATAAATAACTGAAAATCAATTTCATCTGCCAGCTTCTCTTTATATTCACGTAAACCTTCTTCTGTACGACTATGAATTGCCTCCGGCCACTCAGTCCAGTTCATTCCACCAAAATGATTTTTCACTGCCATATACAAGCAATAGTCATACACCCACGCTTCATTCTTATCTAAGAACGCCTTATACTCTGTACTGTTCTTATGCCCGCTTCTCTCACAAGCCTTGCGGAGCAATACATACCGTCCATTATATTGTTTTTCATAATCAACAGACTGTTCGTCTGTTCCAAAGTCAACACTATCACATTCTTCTCTTGTCAATAAACCTTCGCTAATTAGAGTTTCCAGATCTATGAAGTACGGATTCCCGGCAAATGTGGAAAACGACTGGTATGGAGAATCTCCATATCCGGTAGGTCCCAAAGGTAAAATCTGCCAGAACGTCTGACCAGCTTCCACTAACCAATCCACAAATTTATATGCTTCTTTGGAAAAGCAGCCAATTCCATACTTTGATGGCAGACTGGAAATTGCGAACAATATTCCTGCTGTTTTATCCATATATGTCCTCCATATACGTCAAGGCAAAACAATTATACTCTGCGTACGCTTTCGCCCTCGATCAGATTGTGTGGGGCATAATCATGTTCACACCCCAGTGT
>OHUY01000750.1_pt1 | contig 10112 bp, 8 predicted proteins | sample 1579301 | NCBI WGS metagenome assembly OHUY01 (sample SAMEA3882520, study PRJEB24775) | human gut metagenome | biome: human-associated habitat; feature: intestine environment; material: feces | place: Netherlands | collected 2009/2010
CCCGTATGTCTCCCTCATCCGTCGTGAGATACCAGCCTGCGAAATGATACCCTTCCCGTTCCGGAGTCGGATATCCACACAGATACACTGTTCCACCGGAATATTTCGGTGTCAGTGCATTATACGTCTGCGATGGTTGTCCTGCAATCGTTCCTCCATTGGCATCCAATACCATAATCATCTGCCATGCAGCAGGATCCTGCGAGTTCCACACCGCGTGAATATCCACACTGCGATTGCCTTCCTCATCCGGTTTGATCCTGGCTGCATCCTCTGCGGTAAAGCTTTCCGTAAGCAGACTCCACTTCGGATAGGTATCCTTCTTACCTGAAAAATGTGCCGCCCATCCCAGGAATGCAAAGCCTTCCGGCGTCTCCGGTTGCGGCAGAGCGATCACTTCTCCGGCAAGGAGCTGTTCTATGGTGATTTCTCCTTCTTCCAGGATTCTCTCCCAGGCGTCAGCAGTGGGATTGGCCAGGTGAGTCTCATTATATATCTTGTAATATAAGATGCCGCCTTCCAGAGGATATTGTCCGTCGACAGGTTCTGACGTTTCTGCTATTGCGACGTCTGTTTCTGTCTCTGTTGTCACGGACTGTACATGGTCATTCTCCCTGCTGTCCCGATTCTCTCCGTTTTCATCGGGTGCCTGTATCTCCTCCGTTGTCTGTGCCGGTATTTTCGTCTGATCTGCCTCAGTTCCATACACGCCGCAGCCAAGCAGTACACAAGCTGCCAGCATACAGAGTATGCGCATTACTTTTCGCTTCCGGCTTTCACTGAGTTCCGTTACCCCTTTTTCCACAGGTTGTTTACTCTGCAGATATTCGTCCGGCAGCGACGGATATTCCGGGGCTATGGAATTCGGCGGGAGTGTCTGGTATTCCGGTAGTATATTGTTTTCCTGTTTCTGCATTTTATTTATCCTATGATATTTATGATCTTCTTTGATCTTCATTTTCTCTTTTATTACCGGATCCACCCATTATTTATTATGCACATCCAGCTGCGGGAAGGGGCACTCTACACCCAGCTTTCGAAAGCCCAGCAGCAGATCGTGATTCAGAATACGCATGCCGGAATAGATATTTTTCTCCGAGACTTCCACTACGAACCGGAGCAATACTCCGGAATCCTGCAATGCCTGCACTCCTACATACACAGGAACTTTTTTCATAGTATCTTCATGTGCCTTGTAGATTGACTCAAGGAGTTTCGGCAGTTCACTTTCCAGCTTTTCAAGATCCGTTTCATAAGGGATGCTGATATCGCAGACAGCCTTGGAATAATTGTCGGAGCGGTTCAGGATATTTTTCATTTCGGAATTATTGATGATCTTCACATTGTCACCGGTATCCGTGATACAGGTGGTGCGGATGCCGATGCTCGTCACAGTTCCACGGAAACCGTTCACCTCCACGATGTCTCCCACATTATACTGATTCTCCAGCAGCATAAAAGTTCCTGTCACCACATCCGCGATCAGACTCTCCGCGCTGAAGCCGACGATCAGAGCCAATACTCCGACACTGGCAATGATGGTAGTCATGTTAACTCCAAGGATCGTCAGTCCTGCGCACAGGATCACCAGAAACGCAATATATTTTGTCAGACTGGATAACAGAGAGAGCACAGACCTGGCTCTGTGATTCGCCGGTTTGATCAGCCCCAGGATCCATACGATCAGACTTTTTAAGAACAATACCCCGAAGATCAAAAGCAATAATTTACAGACTGCAACTGCATTGACCGTAAATATCCTCCCCAATTCCTCTGTCTGAATCTGTCCGGTTCCCAGCGCGATTCCCATAATAAGTACTAAAAGCACTGCATACACGATTATTTTTTTCACATTTTTCTTCTTATCTTTGTCTTCCATTTTTCCCTTGTTTTCCTCCTTTGCAAACTGCTTTTTGATGGTTCATTTTATCATTTTTACGGAGCAAAACACAGTTGACAAATGTCTCATTATGGTAATATGTGACTATTTCACAAATATAGTAATGATTCCTATTATTATATTTGTTACTTTATTCCATTTTCTTTTTTCAGGAAAAGAGATATACTATATACAGAAACAAGGAACTGTTTCCATTAACCACAACGTAAAAGAAAGGATGATAGATTATGGCAAAATTATATACAATTACTTTAAACGGTGTTACAGAGGATACTTACAACAAGGCAACGGATTACATTCAGGCAAATGCCCTGCGCCTGAACTATCGCCCGGCTGCTTCCACCATTGATGCGGAATTTCCGGATGATATTGATCCCGCCAAAGCTCCGGAGCTTGCTGATGCTGTGATCCGTGAAGTGCATCAGACTCTGTAATTGTTTGATTTTTACTTTGGCAAAATAGCAAAGCAAAAGTCCGTCGATGCTTTAACGCACCGGCGGACTTTTTTATTTTGACTGCTATGCTGTCACGCGTCAAATTATAGTTCCCACCTACGGCAGTTTTACCGCAGATTAAATGCGGTATCTCCTTCATATCATCTATCCTAGCCATGTATTTGCATAGCTGTAGAGACACGGGTGTATATATAACATTTTACTTTCTTTTTCAACCAAGTCACTCCTATTTGGGTAATACTAACGGCGGATTCTGCAATAATGTTGCCATAACCGACGCATATTTTTTTGTTCCATAATCCTCAACAATACTTGTTATTCTTGCACCGGCATCTTTGGAAGATGCACCGCATAAGAATACTCTTTCATCAGCAGTTCCATAATCCAATACTATAAATCGATCATGGAATATCTCACCAGTTTTCTGCATGGAAATTTTTACATTGGGATACTCTTTGCAGAAATCAGTAAATTCTATATTATGAAGCTTATTATTTCCAACATTGTCACTAAAAAGAATAATAGATACTCCTGACTGAGAATTCTTTAGATGAACCAGTGTTCTTAATCCAATATAATTATCAACGACATATATCGAGACCTTTGCCTGTCTATAAATTGACGCATATACTTCATCAGCGCTACTAAACTTCGCATTATACATGAGCCACTTTTCATCATCATCTGAAATGAAGCTATTCATCATATCAGCAAGCTCAGATTTTGTTACAACATCCTTCAATCCCTCCACAACATCGGAGATTTGCTTTTCAATAGATATCATATCTGAATTTATCTTGCTAATTTCAATTCTGTTATTGGCAGTCTCCATACTTAGCTGAAGTAGTTCGCGCTGCCCTATCAATTCTCTGTTTTCTAATATGTAATCTTTCATTTTTTTGAATGTTCTCACGCTTATGTCAATACTCTGCTTAACTGCAAGGTCACCTTTAAGTATCGTCATAAGCATGTATATACCTTGTTCAGTAAAAGCATTAGGCAAATATCTTGAACCGCCCCAACTTGAGGTCAAATTTTTTGACCTCAAGTTGTTAACCTCTTCCTTGGTAAGTTTAAATGCAAAATCTGATGCGAAACGTTCACTGTTATTTTTGACCTGTTGATTAAAAGCTTTGGTTGAATAACCATATATTTTAGCCAAATCAAAATCAAGCATTACCTTATAACCTCTTACTTCATAGGTTTTGGCCTTAATTAATTCCTCTGTTACTTTGACAATTTTTATTTCTTCTTTTTTATCTTCTTCCATGTATATTCCTTTCACTGACATTGTTTCTATAGTTTGTTTTAGCGAAGTAGCAAATGGCAGCCACATTATTATAAGTACATTCAATCCTGCTTAGCTTCTAAACAGGTCGGATTCGATACGTTTAAATTCATATATCCTGCGCAAACACTCTCATATCACTTACATCTGTTATCCAGACTAATTTCTCCAAATCAATAATTTGATCTGTAAAAATAGTATCAATTGCATCCGGGACTATCATTTTTACAAGTAAATCTGTATGAATTCTTAAGTCTATAGCATCTGAATGATAACCTAAAACATCAAATTCATAATCTTCTATCCCCTTCATATTCAAGTTTTGTATGCACCACTGAATATTTTCTACCGTGTTATATTTTGAAAAATCTCTATCCACCTCAGTATGTGAGAGATTAATTATACGTTCTTCTACTCGATCTGAATAATAAGAAAAGTAAGGAAGCTTTATATTTCCCATCTCATCAATATGGATTTCGTTCCATTGCTCACCCTCATCATCTTCAAGAACACTATAAAATATTCCTTTTCCAACTACAAATACTTCCAAAGTCATGGATCCATCGGATGTTATCGATGACAAATACTGAATATCCAATCCTAATTCCCGAATTTTATCTAAATCGAAACATTCTTTATTCTTAAGATAGTTAATCATTGACTTATAGTAACTATTATCATGATGACTATTCATAAAACGCTGTAATGCTTCATCAAATTCTTTCGGGATTTCATATTTCTCCACATATTGTTGCTCGGATTTGCATCCAGTTTTTATCTTCATCATATTCAAATATTCTTTTGCCATCATGAATTTAAGTGGCTGAAAGCTTATGATACTCGCAATCTCACTTCTCAGTGTTTCAACCTTTGTTACTTCTAACATACCCATTTTCTTGAAAAGTTCTTTGTCATCTGAAATCAATAAATTAAAATCAGTTTCTGCGATACATTTCCTACAACCAGGGATCTCAACAATCTTATCAGAATATTTCTTGCAAAATGCTTTCTCCGATATCTCCATCATCTTTGTAACATCCGATACAAGAAGATACATTTTCACCTCATGAAATATTTTTGTCTTAAACATAATGCTTTTCATTGCATCCCCCTATTCTGGCTTATCATCCTATTAGTATTAACTACTAGTTCTGTTCCTCCACAATACTCTCCATTGCTTCCAGCTTCTGCAAGGCCTTCATATATGCCATCAGTCTTTTATACTGCTCATCACCCAGACTATGTATCTGTTTTAAAATTTTAATATCTGACCTAGTAACTTCATAATCCATATCTGCATCTTTATATTCCGAGTCAATTCCCTTCCCCGTTAAAAGCTGTTCAGGAGTAATATCTAATGCATCACATATTGAAAGCAAACAATCCGCTTTTGGATTTGTCTTTTTCTTTTTCCAGTCACTGATGTTACTCGTTGCAATTCCAGTTCTTCTCGACAGTTCCAACTGGCTCATGTTCTTCTGCTCCATTATTTAAAAAATTCTTTCCCTGATAATCATGTGTGTTCCTCCGTCATGTTTTATATCCGTATTTGTCGATTTTATTTCCGTCTATACGGTCGTTCTATCATGTCATAGCATTTCTTTCAATAGGAATGATAATTCTTCATGCGAAGATAATTATCAGGATCACTTTGTTTTTTAGGAACCACTCTATCGGGGCAATTGATGATTCCTAAAAATAGGCAATAAATTAGAAAAGCCCAAACCGCAAGGGTTTGAGCTCCATTTGTACATTCGTAGTTTCTGCTTTTGGGTATAAAATCTCCGCTGTCAAAATAGAATATTCAAAATTTTTTATTCTATTTAAGATTTTCCACATATTCTTCCAAGCACATTCCACTCTGATGAATCTCCTCTGCTGCTTTTTTCCCCACATAGCGATAATGCCAAGGTTCATTAGCAACTCCTGTAATGCTTGTCTTTCCGGACGGATATCTTTGAATAAATCCGTATTTGTATGAATTCTCCAGTAACCAGTTATAAACATCATCACGAGAACATTTAGAAGTATCTGCATTGATATCTACCGCAAGTCCAAGCTGATGCTCGCTTGTCCCCGGTAATGCTCCCCATTCCATTGCTGTTTCCTCTGCCATGTGTTTTGTATAACCTTCACTTCGATATGCGGCTATCTTGTCATCTAAAATCTGTTGCTGCTCCTCTGCTGTTCTGTAACCATCTCTAACAAACGGATATACACCTGCATTTCTCGCATCATCAAACATTTCCTGCAAGTATGGATAGATTCTTGAATCTATTTTCTGACCATTACTCAATTCCATGAGATCCATTTCATAATCATCTGGAATATAATTATCCCGATTTACCAACACCAATTCCCATCCATACTTATCACTTGCAATGGGATGTTCTTCCTGTTTTATAGTCCCAAAACCTTGTAACTTTTCCGGTAGCCCGACCGCATCATTGGTTACAAATGTATGTCCTACATGAATAAGAAAGAAAAGAACGAACAACAGAGTTATCTTTTTCAGAAAGCTCTTTTTCCTTTTCATCTACTTAATCTCCGTTTTATGATAGATATGATACATAAGCGGAACCATCAAAATACTTAGGATTGGATAAATGACCAGCATGATTGGTATCGAGCCGACAATCTTACCGCCAATATGATATAAATCAAATGTATTGATAATCTCATTGATCTGTAGCAAGCGGTCTGGGAACACACCCAATATTCCCGATAAGAAATCGAAATTTGATACAAACAGTGGTAAAAACAGGATTGCAAAAGGTATTGTAACCGCAACAACTGCTGTATGCGTCTTTGCTGACACAAGCATAGACAGAAACAGGCAAAATACGGTTCCAATATATCCGGCAACTACCGTGAGCAAATACAACTGCATATAGGTGATATTGTAAAAAGATTTCCAATGCCAGAAGCCTGTCTGTATCATGACATTTCCACCTTGCGATCCAAGACATCCCAATACCACAAGTGAATACAGCGATATTACAATAAAGTAAATAACTGATACCACGATAAATCCTGCCATGATCTTTGCTCTCGTTCCCCTATCCCTTCCGTATTTTGTTGAGAAAAATATGGAATCCGATTTCCAACTAAATTCATTGGAAAAGATACCTGACACCAAGAATGCTGACACAAGCATAATGAGCATAATAATCGTCTGAGCGTAACTCAGTGCTGATTTCCAGCCATCGTAGTCCTCATAGTATAAAGGTGCTTTCATCTCACGGTACTGCTCTATCAAAAATGCTTTCTCGTTTTCATCGAATAAACCATCAGCATCTTCGGAGTTCAACCATTTTTCCAAACTCTTTCCACGGTTCTCATAGATCTGTCCCACTTCTTCTTTCGATAAGGAATCAATACGATAATAATTAAAGTCTCTAAATTCGCAAAATCCCATATTGATCATGTCCTTGATTTCTGAAAACCCTTGTACCTTGGAATCATGCAATAAGTTAGCAGAATCATCTCCAGGGCGAATGGGATATTCTTCACTAATCTTTTTATATTCATCCAGGACCGCTTGTAATGCTGCTTCATCTAAAACACCTTTCCACTTCTGCTTTTCTTCCCGCAGACTCTTTGCTGCTGCGATTCCTGTATGAGATTTGCCCTGCTCATCCAAAAAACTGACATTCGTGATTGCGAAATAGCAGGATATCAAAAGTGAAAATAACAACACGACCAATGATACTTTACTGAGGCTCTTAGAAAAGATTTTCTTAATCTCATATCTAATCATTCCATCTCACCACCCTTTTCACCGAAATAATATAAGAACACATCCTCCAATGTCGGCTCCACCACAGATGCTCCAGCAATCGGTGGCTCACCGGCAATAATACGCAATTCCACCATTCCCCTTTCCGATTTCATATTAGACACCTTAAATTTTTTCATCATCTTCGTTGCATCTGCCTGTGATACTTCACACGCATATACCTTTTCCTGCATAGAAGCAAGTGTCTGATCAAGGTTTCCCTGCTGCATGATTTGTCCATCCTTCATCAGCCAGATTTCATTGGCAATATACTCTACATCTGAAACAATATGCGTCGATAAAATAACAATCCGATCCTCTGAGAGTTCACTAATCAGGTTTCTAAAACGCACCCTTTCCGTCGGATCAAGTCCAGCCGTAGGCTCATCCAAAATAAGAATTTTGGGATTGTTTAGCATTGCCTGGGCAATTCCTGCTCTACGTTTCATTCCACCGGACAGCTTCTTCATCTTCTTATTTGCTGACTTTGTAAGTCCAACCTGTGCAAGCAAGTCCTTTACCCGTTTACCAGCAACCATAGGTCGAATACCCTTTAAGCTGGCAATATACAGTAAATAGTCTTTTACTGTGAAATCCGGATAGAATCCGAACTCCTGAGGTAAGTATCCAAGCAAATTTCGATATTCTCCATCCATTTTGAAAATATCCTTTCCATCGCACAGAATCTGTCCGCTTGTCGGTGGCAAAAGGGTACAGATCATTCGCATAAGCGTTGTCTTGCCTGCACCATTCACACCTAAAAGTCCATATACTCCATTCTCTATCGTCAGGTTTAAGTTCTCTACTGCCCGAAAGTTCCCAAACTTTCTTGTAACATTAACCATTTGTAATTTCATATAGATTTCCCTCCATCGTCGAACATAAGCGGTTGCAGTCATGTATTGCCTTATACACAGCACCAATCAGGAAACAGCTTGCTAATCCAAATAAGATACTCCATACAGGAAATGTAATCTTAGCATAAATAAAATCATTCATTGTAACCATCCACCAGATCACACTCCACAAAAAGCAACCGAGCATGGATGCTGCCTCATTCAAAGCGCTACTGTTTAACATGGCAAAGCAGATTCCAGCAGCAACGACCATTGGGAACAAAAACTGCACCAAAATATCCATAAACTGCATTCTCATACCCACACAGCAAACGAACATAAATAGCGTTATCATAAATACATCCGCCACTCCTATCAAAAATACTCGTGCGGAATAGATCTGTCTGAGGGAATATAGGCACGCTGCCTCAATCTGTAAGGAATCACTTTCTTTGTTTCTCCAAAATTCCGGAATGATCATAACGATAAAAAGGACAGAGGAAGTTCCCAGTGTTCTCATCAAATATTCGCTATCATCCAGATAATTCATGAGAAAAAATGTCACTATCAGTAATGCTGCCTGCAACATCCACCATCTCTTTCGAATCAGCCGAAATTGAGAAAATAAAAACTCTCCATAGCTCATCGTATGTTCAGACTGAACTTCCATCATAACTTCCTTCGATTTTTGAATCGTTTCCAGAATCTTTTCTTCTCTTGGAATAACTTTTGTTTCCGTTTTATAGTTTTGTATCATCTTTTCCAAATTCATCAGAGTCCTCCTCTCCCAAAAGTTTTTTTAATTCTTCTTTTGCCCTTTTATGTCGGTACTTAACCAGCGGCAAGCCAATTTGTAAGATATCAGCTACCTCTTTTAGCTTACAGTCTCCAAAATAAATTAACAGTATCACTTCTCTTAACTCTGGGGCTAACCTGCCAAGTGCCTGTTCCACATCCATTCGTTTTTCTTTCCTATGAATACCGCCATCCGAAACCAGCTCTCTTTCCAATATTTCCTGCTCTACACTCTCTGCCTTCCATTTCTTTGCGTAGTTCTTACATAAATTACCTGCTATCACATACAGATAATTCTTTGCTTTCCCAATATGCTGATAAGATGCAATATTTTCCATAAATCGAAGGAAGGTTTCCTGTGTGAGATCTTCTGCTTCTGCCTGATTCATACAATGATATCTGCAATAGGACAGAATTCCTGCATAATATTTCCGTACAAATTTATCAAAAGCCTTTTCATTGCCCTGTTTCATTTGTAGGATTAAAAGAAAATCATTCAAGTTGCCCTCCTTTCCCATTTCAGTAATGTATAAACGTTTATTCCATTCTAATATATATAACAACTGACCGCACAAAAAAGATAGTCTATGTTTTAGATTTCTCAAAAAAAGACACCAACCCTCTATGGTTGATGTCCTAACACTAGCATTTGTACTCCTCTATCATCTGAAAATGTCTCAAAGCATCCTCAATTGCCTTCTCCTTCACATAGTTCTTTATCGCTTCATAGGTGGCGCCCTTCTAAAATCCTGACATATCCATATCTTCAAGAGACATCTCAACCTTTACTTTCTGAGAGTCGATTATACCCTTGGAAAGTAAGACAACCGTCTCCACATTCGCGGTCCAGGGGAACTGGTCCACGGCAACGGCTTTGTCCACGCGGTAGCCATTCTCTAAGAATACCTCCAGATCTCTCACCAGGCTGGTGGGTTTGCAAGAGATGTAGACGATATGATCCACCGCGTATTTTATAATTTTCGGCAGTGCTTTGGGGTGGATGCCATCTCTGGGGGGATCTAAGATGATCATGTCCGGCTTCTCTTCCACTTCATCCAGT
>OHUY01000752.1_pt1 | contig 10083 bp, 2 predicted proteins | sample 1579301 | NCBI WGS metagenome assembly OHUY01 (sample SAMEA3882520, study PRJEB24775) | human gut metagenome | biome: human-associated habitat; feature: intestine environment; material: feces | place: Netherlands | collected 2009/2010
TTCCGATAGTAATCGGTTCATCCTCTTTCTGGTTATCTCCGATCATGGTGTACAGAGCAAGCACACCCATCTCGTCCATCTTGTATCCATTCTCACGCGCATACGTGCGGGCAAACGTAACCAGCTCGTCGTTCGTGAAAACAGGAATCGAAATGACCGTCTCAAACTTCTTCGCAAAATCAGGGTAATTCCGCAGAAGACCTCTCATGCTGACCTTCTCATCCTCGATGATCAGAACCAGACTGTCGGTACGGAAATCCATTGCCTGCGACAGCTTCTCGATCGTCTCCGGGTACATCAGACCGGCACGCTCGATCAGGAGGAAACCTCCCGCCAGCTTTGAAACAATCTGCGCACAGTCCTTTTTGTTCAGAACAGATGCATCCAGACGGGCCATCTTCGTTGCCGGAAGTTTTAAGTCAGCACAGATTGCACGGACGAGATCCTCCGACAGCTTCGTTTTTCCAGTACCGTATCCGCCCATAATGGCAATGTTTCCATGACGGGAAGTACGGTCGCCTGCGTAATGATAAACACCATGCATTGCATCCAGAATCTGGATATCCATGCCTGGAACTTTCGCAAAGTAAGTAAACAGCGCTTTCTGCTCATCACTCAGCTTATCCGGCTGGGTGTCGTTCAGGATGCGGAGTCTTGCCTCCTCCGGCGTCTCCTCGCGGAGCACCTCTTCAATCGATTTCGCAACAGTTCCTTCCGGAATGTTGTCGCGGATCAGCTGAACGGTGGCATCCGTTGTTTTTTCGATGCTCATGTTGATCGTCGCATCGGATACGCGCTCACGCTTTGGCTCGGTCGGAACTTCGATTTCGATTTCCTCCGGGGTAATCTCGATCGGCTGGGTTCCTGCCGGCTCAAACGGATCGGCTGGCTCAGTCTCGGCCGGGGTTTCCGGCTCTGTTTCGCTTTCCGGCTCATCAGCAGGTTCTGCTTCCGCAGTTTCCGGCTCGTCCGGCAGTTCGATTTCCGATGCTTTTTCAGCTTCCTGCACTTCTGCGTTCAGCGCTGCCTGAAGCTCACTAAAATCGATGGTCGGCCGTGTCTCCTCTGCCGGTTTCAGATCCGGGATGACAACCGTTGCATCCATGGACGGCGTCTCCGCCGGTTCTACGGTTTCCTCAATTTCGGCTTCCGCCTGAGCCTTCTCGGCTGCTTCTGTTTCAGCTTCCACTGCTGGTTCTGTAACTTCTGCTTCTTCGATTTCAGCCTCGGCTGCCGGTTCTATAATCTCTTCGATCTCAGCTTCATCCATCGGCTCTGCAGCTTCTTCGGTTTCGGCCTCATCCGCCGGTTCTGTGATCTCTTCGGTTTCCGCTTCATCTGCCGGTTCTGCTGCTTCTTCCGGCTCAGCTTCCGCCTGCGGCTCCTCTGCCGCTTCCCGTGCCTCTGCCTCGGACTCCGGATCCATCGGCTGCTCTGCGGTTTCGGCTTCTGCTGCCGGTTCCACTGGCTCTTCTGCTTCTTCCTCCGCAACTTCCTCCGACAGGTTTGCTGCGGTCTCCTGGAACAGTGCTTCAAGGTCCGGCTCTTCGTATTTCTTCTCCGGCTTCGGTGCTTTCGGCATTACCGGCTCGGCTTTTTCCTTCGGTTTTGGCCGCGGTCTTGTCTTGATCGTCGTGTTGGCATCCGGGGATACCTCTACGTTTACATCAAGCTGCTCCGGCTCCAGATCTTTTACTTCGTACTGTACCGGCTCTTCGCTTGTCTCTTCCTCGACTGCCGTCTCTTCCTGTTTCTTTCCGCGGAAGGAGAAGACATCGCGGATGCTCTTTGCAAGCTCTGCGTGAAGATCGATCGTATTTCCAAGGTACGTCGGCGTGCTGTCTGCATACGCCTGCTCTTCCGGAATCTCCTCGATCGGCTCCTCTGTCTGCTGCAGTGCTTCGTACTCCTGCACCTGCTCTGCATCTGCCTCGGCCTGCTGTGTTTTCTCATATGCTTCGTACGGCGAACCGGCTTCTTTTTCTTCTTCACCGGCCACATACTGGCTCATCACACCGCCGTTTACCGGTTTTACTTCCGGCGTCTCTGCCGGCTCTTTCGTCGCAGCCATTTCACCGGCTCCGCTCTCTCCGGCTAACCGCACTTTAAGTGCTTCCGGATCCTCGGACGGCTCTTCATTCTTTTTGTAGTCAAAACGATGCTCGTATTTGATCTGCTGGGACGGTGACAGCGGCTCGTACTTCATTTTCAGATCCATTGCCTTTGTCACATATTTGCCCTCGCTGAACCACAGGATCAGCTCATCACAGGCATCGATGCATTTCTGCGTCTCTCCGGCTTTGCTGTAAAGGTTTGCCAGTTCATATGCCCATCTCTCGGTAAATTCCCGCTCTTTGTATTCCTCCAGAAGGGAAATCTGCTCCTCAAGCGGCGCTTTCTGTCCTCTTAAAATCTTGTATTTCAGCAGATACCGGGAATTATCGTGACGTGCGACTGCTTCAAACTCGTTGTAAAAGTCAATCGCCTCATCAAAGTCTTTCATTTTTACGGAGACCTCTACCAGGCGGTACAGAATGCCCTTTCCGATGGAGGAACGGTCATACGCCATCAGCAGAATCTTCTTCGCCTCCGGATATCGTTTGTTCGCCTCATAGACATCCGCTACCATGCCGAGCGTGCGCAGACTCTTGACACGCCGCCAGTCAACGGCTTCTACAACTGCAAGTGCCCCCTCATAGTCCTCTTTTTTTACCAGACTGTTCAGCTCTTCCAGCCGGCTTTGATATTCAGCTTTATCCAATCTTTTCACCTCAATACATTTCAGATTGTTTTAGTTCATAGACACGAACAGTGTACCACACTCCCCGTAGAATGTCAAAAGAATGCCTGTTTTGCAGGCATTTTTCGGGATGCAAATCCTTCCAGCGGGCATTAAAAAAAGAACACCCGCCCCTCCGGTTTTTCCCGGAAAAGCAGGTGTCCCCTAACTACTTATATTTGATTCCGATTACTTTCTGACAGTAATCTTGTCCAGATGCCAGATATCATCTACATACTGCTGGATGGTACGGTCGGATGTGAATTTGCCGCTGTGTGCGGTATTCAGGATCGCGCTTCTTGCCCATGCAGAAGTATTTCTGTATTTATCCTCAACACGCTCCTGTGCTGCCGCATAGGACTTGAAGTCTGCCAGGGTAAAGTACATATCCGGGCGCGGAGCATTCTTCGGTGTGAGCAGGGAGTCATACAGATCACGGAACATCATGGTGTCGCCGTTTGAGTATCTTCCGCTGATCAGATCCATCACTACGTTGTGGATGTCCTGATCGTGGATGAAGTAGCTCATCGGATCGTAGGTGTAGTTGTTCTCATATTCGATAACCTGATCTGCGGAAAGTCCGAAGATAAAGGCGTTCTCTTTTCCAACTTCCTCAACGATCTCTACGTTTGCACCGTCCATGGTTCCAAGAGTCAGGGCACCGTTCAGCATGAACTTCATGTTACCGGTACCGGAAGCCTCTTTACTTGCGGTAGAAATCTGCTCGGAAACATCGGCAGCTGCAAAGATCAGCTCTGCGTTGCTGACACGATAATCCTCGATAAATACGACTTTGATCTTTCCTTTGATGGTCGGATCGTTATTTACGACATCCCCAACGGAGTTGATCAGTTTGATGATTGCTTTTGCACGCTCATAGCCTGCGGAAGCTTTTGCTCCAAAGATGAAGGTTCTTGGGTAGAACGGCATATCCGGGTTCTTTTTCAGACGGTCATACAGATACATGATATGAAGAATGTTCATAAACTGGCGTTTGTACTCATGCAGACGCTTTACCTGAACGTCAAAAATAGAGTTCGGATCTACATCAATGCCGTTATGCTCTTTGATGTATTTTGCCAGGCGAACTTTATTTTTGTGTTTAATCTCCATAAATTCCTTCTGTGCCTGTGTATCATCTGCAAGCTCAGCAATCTTTTTGATCTTCGGAAGATCGGTAATCCAGCCATTTCCGGCATACTCAGTTACCCAGTCAGCCAGAAGCGGATTTCCGTGAAGCAGGAAACGACGCTGTGTAATACCGTTCGTCTTATTGTTGAACTTCTCCGGAGTCATTTCGTAGAAGTCTTTTAAGGTCTGTTTTTTCAGGATCTCGGTATGAAGCTTTGCAACACCGTTGACAGAATATCCGCCTACGATAGCCAGACGAGCCATATGAACCTGTCCGTCGTAGATCACTGCCATCTGGCGGACTTTTTCCTCATCACCCGGGTACTGCTCTCTTACCTGGATCAGGAAGCGGCGGTTGATCTCTTCTACGATCTGATAGATACGCGGAAGAAGTCTGGAGAACAGGTCAACCGGCCATTTTTCAAGTGCCTCTGCCATAATCGTATGGTTCGTGTATGCACAGGTCTTTGTCGTAATCTCCCATGCCTCATCCCAGCCAAGGCCTTCCACATCCATCAGAATTCGCATCAGCTCCGGAACAGCTACGGTCGGGTGGGTATCATTCAGCTGGAAGGTAACCTTCTCATACAGCTTCGTAATATCATCGTGCTGTTTTTTATATTTTGCAACTGCTCTCTGTACGCTTGCAGAAATAAAGAAATACTGCTGTTTCAGACGCAGCTCTTTTCCTTCGTAATGGTTATCGTTCGGATACAGAACCTCTACGATGGTCTTTGCAAGGTTTTCCTGCTCAACAGCTTTGTGGTAATCACCCTTGTCGAAGGAATCCAATGAGAAGTCCTGAATAGCCTCTGCATCCCAGATAGTCAGAGTATTTACAACGTCGTTGTCATATCCTACGATCGGCATGTCGTAAGGAATTGCATTGACAGACTGGTAATCCTTCTGCACAAAGTTTACGCGTCCGGTAGCCTCATCGTACTCCTGCGCCACATATCCGCCGAATTTTACCTCTTTTGCATACTCCGGACGTTTCAGCTCGAATGGATAGCCGTTTTTCAGCCAGTTATCCGGTACTTCTACCTGATAACCGTCGCGGATCTGCTGTTTGAACATACCGTACTTGTAACGGATACCGCAGCCGTACGCCGGATATCCAAGAGTAGCCAGAGAATCCAGAAAGCATGCTGCCAGACGGCCAAGACCGCCGTTTCCAAGAGCCGGATCTCTCTCCTGATCCTCCAGAAGGTTCAGGTTCAGTCCCATTTCCTCGAGAGCTTCCTGTACCTGTTTATATGCAGTCAGGTTGATCAGGTTATTTCCAAGTGCACGACCCATCAGGAATTCCATGGACATATAGTACAGAATCTTCGGATCCTGTTCTTCCATTGCCTTCTGGGTTTTCAGCCAGTTATCAATAATAACATCTTTTACTGCATAGCAGACTGCCTGATAAATTTCCTGCTGGGAAGCATCTTCCAGGTTCTTTCTGTACAGCATTTTTACATTTTCTTTCACACTGTTCTTAAAAGTTTCTTTTTTGAACTCGGCGTTTAACATCTGCGTCCTCCTTAATAGCAGTCTGCGAGCGGAGAGCTTGTTTTTCTCCCCGCTCGCAGGCCAATTTCATATTAATGATCGTCGTGAAAACACATCCAAAAATAATCTTAGATACGTTCTACTGCCATGGTAACCTTTTCGGAGTTGATATTCCACTCCTTCTCATAGCCCTTTGTCTCTCCGGTCACGATATCTTCTGCCAGAACTTCAGATTTAATTTCATCACCATGGTTTTTCATGATGTCTACAATCTTATCGTTGTCTTTTGCGTATACACGGATCTTGTCCATAACCTCAAAGCCTGCCTCTTTACGCATAGTCTGGATTTTGCTTACCAGCTCACGTACGAAGCCTTCTTCGATCAGTTCCGGAGTCAGATTGGTATCCAGAACAACAGTGATTGTATGGTCGGATTCGGAAACATAGCCTTCCATCTGTGCCATGTCGATCAGCAAATCCTCCTCTAATAATACAATTTCCTGTCCATCGATGTCAAGTTTAAGTTCGCTGGTGCTCTTCAGCTCTGCCATTGCCTTGTTTCCATCGAGCTCGGACAGTACGGTTTTGATCTTGTTCAGGAGTTTTCCGTATTTTGGTCCTACGGTACGCATCTGCGGTTTGAAGCTGTAGCTGATGAAATCTGCGATGTCATCTTTGAATACAACTTCTTTGACATTCAGCTCGTCCTCGATGATCTCTTTGTAGAATTCGGAAAGCTGGAACTCGCTCTTAACATACATCGTTCCGATCGGCTGACGGTTCTTGATATTGGCGGTGTTTCTTGCGGCACGTCCCATAACGACGATCTCCAGCAGGTCGGCCATATCCTCTTCCATCTTCGGATCGATCCAGTTCTCATGTACCTCCGGGAAGTCACACAGGTGGATACTTTCCGGTGCACTTGCATCGATGCTCTTTACGAGGTTCTGATAAATATCCTCGGTCATGAACGGAATCATCGGCGCTGCTGCTTTTGCAACAGTTACAAGTGCGGTGTACAGAGTCATGTAAGCATTGATCTTATCCTGCTCCATGCCTTTTGCCCAGAAACGCTCACGGGAGCGGCGTACATACCAGTTACTCATATCATCCACGAAGGACTGCAGTGCTTTTGCTGCCTCCGGGATACGGTAATTTGCCAGGTTGTCGTCTACAGCTTTTACAGTGGATTCCAGACGGGACAGCAGCCATTTATCCATAACAGCCAGCTTGTCATACTCCAGACTGTATTTTGTTGCATCGAAGTTGTCGATGTTTGCATACAGAACAAAGAATGCGTAGGTGTTCCACAGGGTTCCCATGAACTTTCTCTGTCCTTCCACGACCGTCTTGCCTGCGAAACGGCTCGGCAGCCACGGAGCGCTGCTGGTGTAGAAGTACCAGCGGATCGCATCGGCACCGTAGGTCTGCAGTGCGTCAAACGGATCTACCGCATTTCCTTTGGATTTACTCATCTTCTGTCCGTTCTCATCCTGTACCAGACCAAGAACGATAACGTTTTCGTATGGTGCTTTGTTGAACAGCAGAGTGGAAATTGCAAGCAGGGAGTAGAACCATCCACGTGTCTGGTCTACAGCCTCGGAAATAAACTGTGCCGGGAACTGTTTCTCGAAGATTTCTTTGTTCTCGAATGGATAGTGATGCTGTGCGAACGGCATGGATCCGGAATCGAACCAGCAGTCGATAACCTCCGGTACACGGTGCATGGTCTTGCCGCAGTCCGGGCACTTCATGGTGATATCATCAATGTATGGGCGATGAAGCTCGATGTCATCCGGGCAGTTGTCGGCTTTTTCTTTCAGCTCTTCGATGCTGCCGATGCAGTCCTGATGGCCGCATTCACACTGCCATACCGGAAGCGGAGTTCCCCAGTAACGGTTTCTGGAAATACCCCAGTCCTGAACGTTTTCAAGCCAGTCACCGAAACGTCCTTTACCGATGCTCTCCGGAATCCAGTTGATGGTGTTGTTGTTGCGGATCAGATCCTCTTTTACTGCAGTCATGCGGATGAACCAGGTCTCACGTGCGTAGTAGATCAGCGGAGTATCGCATCTCCAGCAGTGCGGGTAGCTGTGCTCGAACAGCGGCGCATCAAACAGAAGATCCTTGTCCTCGAGTGCCTGCAGAACGGCCATATCTGCTTTCTTACAGAAAGTGCCTGCCCACGGAGTTTCCTCTGTCATCTCACCTTTTTCGTTTACTAACTGTACGAATGGAAGATCGTATCTGTGGCCGACCTTGGAGTCGTCCTCACCGAATGCAGGAGCGATATGAACAACACCGGTACCATCGGTCAGTGTTACGTAGGTATCGCAGACTACATAGTATGCTTTTTTGCTTCCGATTCTTTTCTCAGCGTACGGGAACAGCGGCTCATACTCTTTGAACTCGAGATCTTTGCCCTGATAATGCTCCAGAACCTCGGCGCCTTCTCCAAGAACGGTATCTACCAGAGCGGCTGCCATATAATAGGTATATCCTTTGCTTGTTACTTTTACGTAATCCTCATCCGGGTTGACGCAGAGTGCAACGTTGGACGGAAGGGTCCACGGTGTGGTGGTCCATGCCAGGATGTATGCGTCCTCGCCTTTTACTTTAAAGCGGACAACGGCAGAACGTTCTTTGACATCTTTGTATCCCTGTGCTACTTCGTGGGAAGAAAGCGGGGTACCGCAGCGCGGGCAGTAAGGAACGATTTTGTGTCCTTCGTACAGAAGACCTTTCTTCCAGATCTCTTTTAATGCCCACCACTCGGACTCGATGTAGTCGTTATGGTACGTAACGTATGGGTTTTTCATATCAGCCCAGAAGCCAACGGTATGGGAGAAGTCTTCCCACATTCCCTCGTATTTCCATACGCTTTCTTTACACTGCTCGATAAATGGCTCTACGCCGTATTTTTCGATCTGGTCTTTTCCGTCCAGACCGAGCTTTTTCTCAACTTCCAGCTCTACCGGCAGTCCGTGGGTATCCCAGCCTGCTTTTCTCGGTACCTGATAGCCTTTCATAGTACGGTATCTCGGAATCATATCCTTGATAACACGGGTCTCTACGTGGCCGATGTGCGGTTTTCCGTTTGCGGTCGGCGGTCCGTCATAGAATACGTAGGACGGATTTCCTTCACGCACTTTCATACTTTTCTCGAAGATCTGATTGTCTTCCCAGAACTTCTCAACCTGTTTTTCTCTCTCGACAAAGTTCATGTCGGTTGAAACTTTCTTGTACATGCTTGTACCTCCTGAAACTTAAGTTTCTCGTTTGATTTGTTCGCGTAAAATAAGAAAAAGCTCCCGCCCTGTAATAGGACGAAAGCTGTACTTATCGTAACCACCTGTTACATACTATCATATGCATTTCCTGTAACGGGGAACGGCCGGCAACTTCTTACCACTGCTCTCCGGCTTTCTATATTTTATGCGCCGGGTACGCAGATTCAGAACTGCAACTTGGAAGTGATGTTCACCTGCCGCTACTTGTACCGGACTCCCACCATCCCCGGCTCGCTTTCCACAGACCGTTCACGCGCAGACTACTGTCTTCGTCATCGTTTTTCATGCCTTATTATAACTAGGGGCTGTGAGCGTTGTCAAGAGCGGAAAGCATATTTTATCGGTTCTTTTCCGCGATTTTACGGGATTTTCGGGGATGTGCGTTGCTATTTGGACATGGGGATGGTAAAATCATGGTATCTTATAAGGAAACGGAAGTGAAAGTTTGAAAGTTGCAATTGCAATTGATTCATTTAAAGGAAGTCTCTCATCTCTTCAGGCCGGGAATGCTGCTGCGCAAGGGATTCACAGGGTGGATCCAGATGTTAAAACGGTTGTGCGGACACTGGCGGACGGCGGAGAAGGGACGGTACAGGCTCTGACGGAAGGACTCGGCGGACAGTTTGTGTCCGTTCCTGTGACGGGACCGGCACAAAAGACAGTTTCGTGTACGTATGGCGTAATAGAACAGGCACAGACAGCTGTTATTGAGATGTCCGGTGCAGCTGGAATTACGCTTGTTTCGGATACGGAGCGAAATCCGTTGTATACAACGACATACGGTGTCGGTGAAGTAATCCAGGATGCGGTTCTGCGTGGCTGCCGCCATTTTATTATCGGAATCGGCGGAAGTGCCACGAATGACGGCGGTATTGGTATGCTGCAGGCACTCGGTTTCGGACTGCTCGATGCAGAAGGAAAACAGGTTCCTTTTGGTGCCGTCGGGCTGGAATCTCTTACCGCGATTACGACAGATCACGTTCTGCCGGAACTTTCGGAATGCACCTTCCGTATTGCCTGCGATGTAACGAATCCGCTCTGTGGTTCCAACGGCTGCAGCGCCGTTTTCGGACCGCAGAAGGGCGCGGATGCTGTCATGATCAAACGTATGGACACATCGCTTGCCTCCTACGCCGCGCTCTGCCGGAAAACATTCCCGAACATCGACGCGGAAATTCCCGGAACGGGTGCTGCGGGCGGACTTGGATTTGCTTTTCAGACGTTTCTTTCTGCTTCGCTGGAACCCGGCATTCAGATCGTACTGGACGAAACCCGGCTTCGTGATGATGTAAAAGATGCTGATCTTGTTATCACCGGCGAAGGACGGCTCGACGGACAAACCGTGATGGGAAAAGCGCCGATCGGAGTTGCAAAACTTTCAAA
>OHUY01000760.1_pt1 | contig 9935 bp, 10 predicted proteins | sample 1579301 | NCBI WGS metagenome assembly OHUY01 (sample SAMEA3882520, study PRJEB24775) | human gut metagenome | biome: human-associated habitat; feature: intestine environment; material: feces | place: Netherlands | collected 2009/2010
GGCCATCCCGGAAGCCGCCACAAAATATTTCTGTGGAAAATTTTCCAATACCGTATTGGTCAGCATCGCCTTTGCCTGTGCATCATCAAAAGCTTCACAGATCACATCTGCCTCCTTTAACAATTCCACAACATTCTGCTCCGTCATGCGGGTAGTATGTGTTTCAAGCTCCACATATGGTGCAATTTCTTTTAAATTTTCGGATAGTGCTTCTGTCTTATATCTTCCAATCTGTGATGCCTTATATTGCTGCCTGTGCAGATTCGTAACATCCACTTTGTCAAAATCGATCAGGATCAGTTTTCCAACTCCTGCTCTTGCAAGGGATATTGCAATATTCGACCCTAAGCCGCCAAGTCCGCAGATGCCAACGGTTGCTGCAAAAAAATGCTGCTGCAGTTCTTTGCCCTGCCGCTTTTCTAAGGCCTGTCTCATTTCTTCTTTTGTCGGTATCAAATCAGCCACCTCCCACAAAACTGACTACTTCCACAATGTCGCCATCCTGCAATATTTTTGTTTCATACGCTGCTTTTGGCACAATTTCTCCATTGCACTCTATCGCGATCCGTCGGATATCATAGCTTGTTGTTTCTAAATATTGTGCAATTGTTCTGCCTGCTATCTCCAGACTCTCTCCATTGATCTTTACCATTTTATTCCCTCACTTCCTGTTCTGTTCAAAGAATCATATCTTTGAACGCTATTTTCATGGAGTTTTATGAAAAACTATTTATTATAAAATAATTTTTTACAAACCAAAAAACGGAAAGCTACCGATTTGATAACTTTCCGTCTATGAAATACGAAAACATAATTTCCTAAACATCCCTACGTTGGCATTATCCAAATCAGGTCATCGGTCGAAGGTTCTACCTTCCTCTCAGCCTGTAACACAAGCTCCCGTTGTTCTATTCTGTTTTTATCCCGCTGTTACTTAGAACCAGCTGTTAAAATTCGTTCCTGTATTTGTCGTGCTGTAGCTGCCATACTTATTATAAGTATCTGCTTCTCTGCCTGCATAATAGTCGATCAAAGATGTTCTGAGCCCTACCTGATATCCATAAGAGGTATTTCCCTTAAACAGTGCCTCCACCTTTGACATATCTGCTTTCTTAAAGGTATCTTCATCAATAGACAGCTTGTTATCTGCTTTGACCGTGATTCCGATTGCCTTTAATAAAGTCTCATTGCCGGTTGTCGTAGCTGTCAGGCTGCGTACGTTATTCTTTACACCGCTGACACTGCTCTTGTTTGTAGTATCGATCAGATTATTATAATCTTTTACAAACCGGCTGACTGCTTTGTAAATCTTATCTGTGTCATAGGTCTTTGTTACCTTACCGTCCTCGCCCTTTGTCTCTGTCGTTTTAAACAAAGATTTCGTGCCGGTTGCCATCAGTGCATCTGTAGATTTTTTTAAATCGGTTGCACTTGTCTCGATCTCAGTCTGGACACGCTCTGCTGTTGTTTTCGTCTTATTTGTCTTAGCACTTTCTGTTGCAGATTTGGTGGTCTTATCCTGACCATAATAAGCCTTCATCAGCTTCTTATATGTGCCGCTGCGGATAAAGGCCCAGTCACTCAATACAGATGATGAATTGTTACCAAATAAACTGCTCATGCCAAATGAACTGTTACTTCCGAATAATCCTGCCATAATATCACTCCTTTGAAATTAATCTGAACATCCGTGTTCTACCTAGTCTTCCTATTCTCTATATCGTCATTATAGCCCTGATTGTTAATATTTACAAGTAAATATCTTTATTTTTCCTGCTTTTTGTTCTCAATCTGCCAGTCGATCGGTTCGATCCCATGCTCTTTTAAGAACTCATTTGCCTGGCTGAAATGCTTACAGCCAAAAAATCCACGGTATGCCGATAACGGACTTGGATGTGGTGCTTTTAAGATCAGATGCTTCGGATTGGTCAGCATCGGTATCTTGCTCTGTGCCGGTCTTCCCCACAACATATATACGATTGGCCGGTCCTGTGCATTGACTGCCTGTATGATTGCATCCGTAAACTGCTCCCAGCCTCTTCCCTGATGGGAATTTGCCTGATGCGCCCGCACTGTCAATACCGTATTGAGCATCAGCACTCCCTGCTCTGCCCATTTGACCAGATAACCGTTATCCGGGATATAACATCCCAAATCCTCCTGCAACTCTTTATAGATGTTCTCTAAAGAAGGCGGAATGTCCACATCCGGTTTTACCGAAAAGCACAATCCATGTGCCTGCCCCACGTTGTGATACGGATCCTGCCCTAAAATCAGCACCTTGACATCTTTTAACGGTGTCAGATGAAGTGCATTGAAAATATCGTCCGCCGGAGGATATACCACCGCGGTACTGTATTCTTTTTGTACAAATTGGTATAACTCTTTATAATATGGCTTTTTAAACTCCTCCTGCAAAGCAGGCAGCCAGTCATTCGTGATCATTGCCATAGCATTATCTCCTCACCGGTATACCTTTATCTGCTAAATAATTTTTTAAATCCATAATCTCTAATTCTTTATAATGGAAAAGAGAAGCGGCAAGTGCTGCATCTGCTTTTCCGTCTGTCAGTGCCTCATAAAAATGTTCTTTGGTTCCCGCACCACCCGATGCAATGACCGGAATCGAAACATTTTCTGCAATCTGACGTGTCAATTCGATGTCATAGCCTGCTTTTGTTCCGTCACAGTCCATACTGGTTAAAAGAATCTCACCGGCTCCTAACCGATCTGCCTGCATTGCCCATTCCACGGCATCCATGCCGACATCGATCCTTCCGCCGTTTTTATAGATATTCCAGCCGGAACCGTCGGCTCTTTTTCCGGCATCAATTGCTACTACCACGCACTGGCTGCCGAATTTATCTGCCGCATCACTGATCAGCCGCGGATTGTTGATCGCAGAAGAATTGATGGAAATTTTATCCGCACCTTCCCGCAAAAGCACCTTAAAATCTTCCACGGTACGAATACCGCCGCCTACCGTAAATGGTATAAATACTTTTTCTGCAACCTTGCGGACCATGTCCACAACGGTCTCTCTCGCATCTGAAGTTGCCGTAATATCTAAAAATACCACTTCATCTGCTCCGGCTTTATCATAAGCCGCCGCAACCTCAACCGGATCTCCGGCATCTCTTAAATTAACAAAATTGATTCCCTTTACAACTCTTCCGTTATTTACATCCAAGCAGGGAATGATCCTCTTCGTAAACATCAGTCCTGACCTCCCTGCAGATTTGCAAAATTTTTAAGCATTTTAAGCCCTACCGTACTGCTCTTTTCCGGATGGAACTGACATGCAAAAATATTATCTTTTTCTACGGAAGCATCGATCATGGTACTGTACTCCGTTGTCGCTTTTACAATGGCAGGCTCTGCGGCTTTTAAATAATAAGAATGTACAAAATAGACATATGGCTGCTGTTCGATTCCTTCAAAAAGCCTTCCCTGATTCTGTAAATTCAGGGAATTCCAACCGATATGCGGGATCTTTAAACCTTCCTTATCCGGTATCCGAAGGATTTTTCCATCTAAAAGGTGAAGTCCTTCTACACCCGGACTTTCCTCACTCTCTTCAAATAAAAGCTGGAGTCCGAGGCAGATACCGAGTAACGGTATCTTTTTTTCTGCCACTTCGCGGATCACCTGATCTAAGTCATATTTTTTCAGATTATGCATGGCATCCGAAAAGGCTCCGACTCCCGGAAGGATGACCTTATCTGCCGACAGGATCGTCTGAAAATCTCTTGTGATCACACTCTCCTGTCCCACTGCTGCCAATGCCTTTTCCACACTCTTTAAATTACCTGCATCATAGTCTATGATTGCTATCATTTCTCTTCCTGTCCTAAATTCATTTTCTGGATGATCTTTTGAATCTCTTTGCTGTATTCTTCACGGTCTTTGATCTTATAGAGCTTTCGTGCATCGTCCGTGCTCATTCCAAACTGCTGGTCTAAGGCTTCTTCTAACTGATCTTTCAGGTGGTTCATCTCACCCTCTCTACCGTATTTCTTAGCATTATCAAGTCCCTTGTCATAGCGTCCGATACCTCTGACTAACGCATCCAGTGCGAGATCATACTTATCTGCTCCCATCAGGGTAAGGTATGCCTGATACTGTTCCTGCACGGCTGCCATCGTGGACACCTCTTTATAGAGTTTCTGATCATTTCCCTTTAAATTCAGTCCGCTCAGCTGTTCATATGCTTCTACATATTCGCCATTGTCCATGGCCTGTTTTGCAGTGTCTATGTAAGAATTCTTTCCACTCAGTTTCATCATCAAAAGGACTAATGCAAGAATCGAAAATGCCATTAAAAAGATTAAAATGACCGGCTTTTTCGGAAGTGGAGGCGTATTGTCCGGCTCTTCCGGTTTTGGCTCCTTCACCTTCTTTTCCCGCTTCTTTCTTGGTTTCTTTTCCTTTGGCTCTTTTTCTTTCTTCTCTTTCTTGGCTTTCTTCTTGTCCTTTTTCGCCTGTTTCTTATCCTCTTTTGCAGCTCCTGCCTGCTCTGCGGCCTCTAATTCTTTCAGAATCTGAAGATTTTCATCGGAGATATTCTCTAAATCCTGACTTTCCGGAACCTCTACATGCTCTACATCTGTGGATTCTTCTTCTTCTCCGAACAACGTTGCTGCTAACTTTGCAAAGAAACCTTTCTTTTTCTTAGGCTTTTTCTTTTCGTCATCCGCTTTTTCTTTCGTACCTGTGGCTGCACTGCCCGAAGAGGCTGCTTTTACACCTTCATCATATGCCGCTCCGGTTTCCTGTAATGTAATATCATTAGAGTCTGCATTTAAGAGGTCTCCGATCTCGGAAAGGTCTGCATCACCCTCTACCCCATTTAAAAGCTCTAACAGATCAGCATTTGCACTGTCAAGTTCTCCGATCGGCTCCTCTTCGGCATACTCCGGCTCTGAACTCTGTGCTTCCTGTGCTGCTTCCTCATCAGAAACGCCTGACATCTCTCCCTGTTTAGAAGTTCCCTGCGGTGTGCCCTGATCGGTATCATTTGCAGATGCATCGGATACAATCTCTTCTAAGTTTTCAAAAAACTCTGCATTATCCGCCGATGCTGCTGCCTGTGTGTCACCCAATACAGTCTGTTCACTTGTAGCACTGCTGCCCGCGGTGCTGTTTTCGACTGCATTGCTGACCATGTCTGCAATATTTCCTGCATTTTCATCTACAGAACTCTGCGTATTGACGGACTCATTAGCTTCATTCTCTTCTTCCTCTGCTAACTCTAATTCAAACTGACGCAGAAAATCATCCACATCTTCCTGTTCTAACTCGCCTTCAAATTCCTGTAAAAAACGCTGTTCCTCTTCCCTCTTTTTGCGCTGTTCCCGTTTGTATTCCTGTTCACGCTCAAATTTCCGGAATGCTTCACTGGCATTATCATACGGGTCGCTGCCTGAATATGACTTCGACTTTTTTCCTGACATATTGGTATTATTAATGCTATTGAGCAGGCTGTCTAAATAATCTTCTGTATTCGCCATTGGAACTTCACCTCACTGTACTTATTAAGGGATGTGACAATCATCACATCCCTTTTTCATTCTAACTTTATTGAATTACTATCTGGACTGATCGATCAAACGGTCGATAGCTTCCACTAAATGACCTATCTCTGGTTTTGTTAACTGTGCATCGGCTCCTAATGCCTCGCCTTTTCTACGCATTTCCTCATTTACCAAGGATGAGAAGATAACAACCGGAATCTTCTTCAACTCATCATCCTCTTTGATCAGCTTGGTCAGACGGTGTCCATCCATCAATGGCATCTCAATATCCGTAATGACACAGTGTACATCTTCTAATGCTGTTCCGTTTCTCTGGAATTCTGTCAGCTTATCCCATGCTTCCTGTCCGTTCATGGTAACGATCAGATTGGTATATCCTGATTTTTTCAGACAGTCTGTGATCAGTTTACTCAGTAATGGGGAATCTTCTGCGATCAGGATCGGAGAATCACATCTCTCTCTTTCTCCTAAGTTATCAATATCGGATACCTTAAGTCCTGTCTCCGGACTGATGTCTGTCACAATCTTCTCAAAGTCTAAGATAATGACTAACTTATCCTCTAATTTGATCACACCGGTTGATACTCCGTCGTTCTCTGCATTTACGGTAGAATCCGGTTTGATGATATCTGCCCATGATACTCTGTGAATACCGATTACTTCATCTACATGAAATGCAATATTTAACTTATTAAAGTTTGTAATGATCAATAATCCTTCATCGGTTACCGTACTGTCTGATAATCCTAAGCAATGCTTTAAATTAATAACCGTAATCATAACATCACGCGGCATAAAGATTCCTTCAACACTAGGATTTGCATTTGGAATCGGTGTGACCGGCTGATATGACAAAATCTCACGGATTTTGGCAACGTTAATTCCATAATGATTCTTGCCCAGTGTAAATTCCAACACTTCCAACTCATTTGTTCCGTTCTCTAATAGAATATTTGTATCCATATCCGTTCTCCTCTCGAGTTGCTCACTATACTTATTCACATTATATCAGACATTCAGATAATTTGCACGATTTTTTCCGAAAAAGCTCATTCTTTTTTGTAATTTCTGTAATCATTGCAATTCGGAAACAGTTGATGTGCTTCCATCCGATACTTTTAACTGTAAAGAAGTAATATTTTCTACATTCTGTTTCTCTGTTTCAAACAGGAGTACACATTCCTGTGCGCTGCCTCCTGCGATCGTTCCCTGATAGGTTCCCAAATCATTCAAAAGAATGCTGGTCTGCGCAGCAACCGTCTTGTCACCGTTGATCACCACTCTGTATTTCAGATTCTTTTTGAGCATATCACATTCGATATCTCCTCCTGTTGCTTTCAGGTTAACATGTACTACCAGAAATGTCTTGCCTGCTGTTGCATTCATGGCAAAATAATCTGACTCTACATAGGAATCTGTTACATCATAATTTTCAAATGACGCATCCAGCCCATCTTCTAACTTTAATGCCTGTCGCAAAGATACTGTCTCTGCTTTTGGCTTTTCTGTCTCTGCTGTTGTATTCTTTGCAGAATCTCCCGAAGTCTCCTGCTTGTCCTTTGTATCGGTCTGCGTTGTCTTAGAATCCGCCGTGTCTTCTGAAAGATCCTCCTGCTGGATCTTGATAAGTCCTTCATCCTGTCTGTCATTATATCTGGTTACAACATGTGCTGCATAGGCTGCAACCTTCTCCTGTTCTTCGCTTGACAGATCATATGGCTTTGTTCCACATCCCGCAGTCGATAGCATGACTCCGCAGAGCAGTATACTGACCAGTCCTTTTTTCCGTCCCATGATCCTCTCCTTAAAATCGTATCTCTCTTCTTATGATGTTAACAGATTTTTCGCAATTTATCAACTGTTATTCGCACAATCCCTGTCCAATTCAAACCAGAATTCCACACCGTTTTCCCGGTTCTTTGCTCCACATTCCCGATGATGGGACTCCATGATCGCTTTGACGATGGAAAGCCCGATACCACTGCCCCCGTACTCTCTGGTTCTTGCCTTATCCACTTTGTAAAACTTGTCCCAGATATTCGGCAGATCTTCCTCCGGGATCGGGTTTCCTGTATTGAATACGCAGACCCGGACACTGTCCTCTTTTTTCTCATAGGTGACTTCTATGTGCTTCTCAAAATCCGCATGGTTGATCGCATTGCTCAAATAATTTGTCATGACTTCTTCGACTTTAAATTCATCTGCCCAGACATAGACGGATTCCTCCGGATACGTCACGGTAATATCCTTTTGCTTTAACAAGATTCCCGAAGATGTTACTACACCTTTGACTAATTCAGTCAGATCAAACCGTTCCATGGTCAGGGTGTCATTACCAAATTCTAACTGGTTCAGGGTCAGGAGTTTTTTGACCATCTCGTTCATCTTTGCCGCCTCGTCGATGATGACATAGCAGTAGAACTCGCGGCTTTCCTCATCGTCGTTGATGTTGTCTTTCAGGCCTTCCGCATAACCCTGAATCAGAGCGATCGGGGTTTTCAGCTCATGTGTGACATTTGAGAGGAACTCGCGGCGCATTTCATCAATCTGCGTTTTTTTGTCAATATCTTTCTGCAGCTCAACGTTCGCACTTTTCAGCTCGGAAATCGCCTGCTCAAGCTGTTCGGACATGACATTGAAGTTGTTTCCAAGCTCGCCGATCTCGTCTTTTCCGCCGCTCACGTAGCGGGCATCGAAGTCAAGGGCTGCCATTTTTTTCGAAATTTCGGTCAGCTCCTGCACCGGACGGACGATCTGGCGGGTGATGATCCAGATCACAATGGCACCGATGATGATGATCGGAATGCCGATAAAGAGGTAAAACTGGTTGGAAAGGCCGACCGCATCCGTGATGCTCTCCAGCGGGCATCTTGCAAAGTAGCAGTTTCCATTGTCAAACCAGCCGATGATCTGCAGATACTCGGCATCGGCGTGGCTGTCGTAGAATTTCTGGATCTGATAGTTGTCTTTGCTGTCAACGACTTTGGTATTTGCCTGCTCGTTTCCGCTGATCAGGCCGAAGATCAGGGTCTGGAGGCTCTGGCGGTCGGTTGCGTTGGAATAGACGAAGCTGCTGAGCTCCGGTCCGGTGATAATGACTTTCAGGTTGTTGGTAACGCAGAACTGCTCGAAGGTATCAGGGATATCGTCGCTGTCTCCGCCTGTCGCATTCAGTTTCTGAAAGCTCTCTGCCAGAATGTGTTCTTTATCCCGGATATAAAAGGACCCGAGAAAGAAGTAATTGATCAGGCCGATGATAAGCAGGGTAGCCGCCATGGTCGCAATAAAAGTGTAGGCAATTCGTTTTTTGACGGAGTGTTTTCTTCCCTTTTGTGGCATTTTCAAGTGAAACCGGTGCTTTTTCTCCGTCTGGTTTCCCATTGTCACACGGGAATCTTCTGCAGGTATCTCCATGGAAGTCTCATTTTGTTTTTCTGTTCCGTTCATGATTCGTCCGCCTCGAATTTATAGCCCATGCCCCAGATGGTCTTGATTAAATCGCCTTTGTCGCCCATTTTGCTGCGAAGTTTTTTGACGTGGGTGTCGATGGTGCGGGCGTCGCCGTAGTAGTCGTAGTTCCAGACGTTGTTCAGGATTTTTTCTCTGGAGAGGGCGATTCCCTGGTTTTCGAGGAAGTAGGTGAGGAGTTCGAATTCTTTATAGCTTAAGTCCACATCTTTGCCGTCTATGATCACGCGGTGTGCTGTCTTATCCACAGTGATCCCGCCGCAGGTCAGTGCTTCGTCCTGCCCTAACTGGTTCGTCCTGCGTAGGATCGCTTCCACCCGCGCCACCAGGATCTTGGGGCTGAAGGGTTTGGAAATATACTCGTCCACTCCCAGCTGAAAACCCTGCAGCTCGTCTCTCTCATCTCCGCGGGCTGTCAGCATAATAATAGGAACTTTGGAGTTCACACGGATCTCCCGGCACACCTGCCAACCATCCATTTTCGGCATCATGACATCCAGAATGATCAGTGCAATATCCTTATCCTTATAAAAAATATCCAGTGCCTCCTCGCCGTCTCCGGCCTCCAGCACCTCAAAATTACTCTTCACCAGGAAATCCCGGACCAGCTTACGCATCCTGCTCTCATCATCTACTACCAGTATTTTCAGTCTGTCCATACATACCCTCACCTTTCTGTTGTAGACATAGTATAGCGCGGAAATATGTCAATTCTGTGAAACTTCGGTCTCCGTATTTCCTGTATTCCCTGTATTTTCTATATGTAGCTCTCTCTCTTTTTCCCTAACCGTCTGCTCTCTCTGGGTCAGCTCCTGTTCCCAGGATGCGTATTTATTCTGAAGATTCCGCTCGTAATTCAGGATATTGGGTTGGTCGGAATTCAATGTGATCACAAACATGGCAATGATCGCCACAATCATCACGATGTTCATG
>OHUY01000768.1_pt1 | contig 9888 bp, 8 predicted proteins | sample 1579301 | NCBI WGS metagenome assembly OHUY01 (sample SAMEA3882520, study PRJEB24775) | human gut metagenome | biome: human-associated habitat; feature: intestine environment; material: feces | place: Netherlands | collected 2009/2010
AGACGACAAGGGTGCGGCTCTTGTTACTCTATATTGTTTGAAAGCAATCAAGGACAGCGGTGTAAAGGGCGTGAACACTCTGCGTGCTATTTACGGCACGGGTGAAGAAACGGGTATGGAGGATATGGAAAATTATTTCAAGAAAAATCCACTTCCCGACATGGCGTTCACTCCCGACAGCGACTACGGCATTTGCTTTGCCGAAAAGGGTATTCTTCAGCTTGAAGTCAGCACACTTTTAAATAATGCAACAACACTCAGCCAGTTCCATGCAGGCAGAGCAGTTAATGCAGTTCCCGACAGAGCGTATGTAATGCTTGATTCGTCAGACTATGACGAGCAGACTCTCATGCGCCTTGCAGACGCAAGTGACGGTGATTTTGAATTTAATTACACTATTGACGGTCTTATGATAATCAGCCGTGGCAAAGCGGCTCATGCGTGTGAACCGGACAAGGGCTACAATGCCGCAGCGGCACTTGTTGACCTTATCTCAAATGTTTACACAACAAAGGAAACAGGTTCAATCTGTTCATTTATTGACTACGCAATCAACAAGGAAACAAACGGCAGATCACTCGGTCTTAAAATGAGCGACGCTGTTTCGGGCTCGCTCACCGTAAACCTCAGCAGTGTGAATATTGAGGGACAGACCGCAAAGGCTGTGTTTGATATCCGTTATCCCGTTACCGTGAGCGGAAACAGAGTTCTCAAACAGTTCAAAAAGGTTGCAAAAATCAGCGACCTCAAGGTTACTGTTCTCAATCACGAAGAACCGCTTTATGCCGATAAGGACAGCAAGCTTGTAAAGCTTCTCTCTGACGCTTATGAAAGCGTAACAGGTGAAAAGGCTGAGCTTTATTCAACAGGCGGCGGAACATACGCAAGAATGCTCGGAGGTCACGGTGTTGCATTCGGTCCTGCATTCAAAAATGACGATGTTCGTATGCACAATGCTGACGAAAGTATGGATAAGGAGAACTTTTTTAAACACGCTCAGATTTGCCTTGAGGCAATGTACAGAATGTTTACTGACGGAGAATAATGCGTTTCGTTATGAACAAATTCAGATGAAAAGGGAATGCTAATGAATACGGAAAAAACTGTTAGAAAACAGGCAAAAAAGGTTCTTGAGGGAAACCGGTCGGTAATTATCTCAGAGATAATGGTCGCTGTGCTTGCATTTTTGACAGGGCTGTTTGCGTTCAGCCTTGCAATGTCTGTGGCAGGACTTTATGATGTAAAAAATCCTAATCAGACTCAGCAGATGCTTACAATGATTTTCGGACTTGTATTTTTTGCTTTTGTTGTTGTGTGTCTGCCACTCATAAACGGAGTTTACAGAAGTGTGTGTAATGTAGTCAGGGGCAGAGAGTGCAGTCCTCTTGATGTTTTTTACTATTATAAAAAGCCAAAATTATTTTTTAAGTCTGTTATTCTTGATGTAATTTCAGTCGGCTTGTTTTTTATCATAAGCTGTCTGCTCAATGTGTTCAATTATCTTAGTGCGGTTTCGGATAAAATAATTGACAATTCACCCTCACTCACGGCGGTTGTGGCTGTATTGCTTGTTTTGGCGTTTATCGTCAGCACTGCGGTTGTTGTGGTGTGTTACATTATTTTTGTTCATTATACATTTTTGGCTTACGGTTTTAACGAACATCTGCCGCTCGGAATTTATCTTCCGAGAATGATGGCTTTTTCAATAAAGAACTTCATCCCCACAATAAAGCTGTTTATCGGTTTTATCGGCTGGGCGGCTTTGTGCTTTTTTGTTGTTCCTGCACTTTATGCCGTGCCTTATTTTCTGACAGCCTCTGCAATGTCTGCAAAATGGTTGTTCGAGCTTGAAGGGAGCAGAGATATTATATGTTAGTTTCACTTTGTATGATAGCCTATAACGAATCGAATGCTTTGAGCGGACTTTTCAGGGATATTGCACTTCAGGACTATCCGCATGATAAAATTGAGGTGGTATTTGTTGACAGTATGTCAACCGATGATACTAAGGAAAAAATGGAAAAATTCAGAGATGCCGACTACGGCTTTTGGAATGTGTCCGTTGTTCAATGCGTAAAGCGTAATCAGGCAACCTCATGGAATGCCGCTCTGATGACCGCAAAGGGTGATGTTATCATAAGAGTTGACGCTCACGCAAGAATTCCGAGAAACTTTGTTTCACGAAATGTTTATAACATAAAGCAGGGCGAAAATGTTGTAGGCGGCGGCAGACCGAATATCACTTCAAATGTTTCAAGCTGGAAGCTTACCTTGCTTGCGGCTGAGGATTCTCTGTTCGGCAGTTCGGTTGCGTCATACAGACGGCCGCTTGCGCAAAAGGAATATCTTGACAGCCTTTTTCATGCGGCTTACCGCAGAGAGGTTATTGCCAAGGTCGGCGGATTTAACGAAAATCTCGGCAGAACCGAGGATAATGAATTTCACTACCGCATTAGAATGGCGGGCTACAAGATGTGCTGTTGCCCCGATATTATTTCGTATCAGCATTCACGAAACGACCTTCACGGAATGATAAGGCAGAAATATTCAAACGGACGGTGGATAGGACTTACACTCTCGGAATGTCCCGGTTGTCTTTCATACTTTCACTTTGCACCGTTTCTTTTTGTAATGGCACTTCTCGGCTGTTCCGTGCTTGCACTTCTCGGACTTCCGCTTTTTTTGTACATTCTTTTGATAATCTACGGAATGTTTGATATTGTAAACGCTGTCGGATGCTGCACAATGAAAAATGTTCAGCCTCAGTTTGTGTTTTTGCCGTTCATTTTCCCGTTGCTCCATGTTGCCTACGGAATAGGCACAATTGTTGGTTTGATTCAGATTCCGTCATGGCGGAAGAAAATCAAAAACAGCGGTGCGAAAGAGCACATTGAAAAGGTAAAAAGAAAAATCAGGGAAAACACACTTCCCGGTCATTCATACAAATAATTTTTTGGGCGGATAATCTCCGCCCGTATTTGATATTTACGGAGATACTTATGACTGAAAAAGTAGAACTTACCCCCGAACTTTTGCGTGAATTACAGCTTAAACAGCTTGATATGCTCGTGTATTTCAGGGACTTTTGCGAAAAGAACAATCTCACATTCTATCTCATCGGCGGTGCATTAATTGGTGCGCTCAGAAACGGCGGATTCGTTCCGTGGGATGATGATGTTGATGTTATACTGCCACGAGAGGACTACGAAAAGCTGTACAAGCTTTGGCATGAACAGGGCGCAGACGGAAGATTCCGACTTCTCAAAACCGACAGGGATATGTTCACGGGCAATATTTTTATGACCGTAACCGACACAAATTACACTATGGTCAAGACAAATCAGACCGAGGTTGATATTCCGCACGGACTTGTGCTTGATGTCTTTCCGCTTGATGTTTGTCCCGACAGCCGTTTTGCACGCAAAATGCAGTATGTGTGGACAATGCTTTATTCGCTGTTTTTGGCTCAGGTTGTTCCCGAAAAGCACGGCGGAATTGTGGGGGCAGGCAGTAAGGCTTTGCTTTCAATTTTCAGGGGAAAAAAGCTCCGTGAAAAGATTTGGAGAACTGCCGAAAAGCATATGATAAAGTATAAGTTTGACGAAAACAGGTGTGTAACGGAGCTTTGCTCGGGACCGCATTGGATGAAAATTGAGTATCCGAAACACATTTATTCGGGTGTTGATTATGTCACATTTGAGGGCATAAAAATGCCGTGTATGTCGGGCTATGACGAGTATCTCAGAATGGTTTTCGGTGATTATATGCAGCTTCCGCCGGTTGAGGACAGAGTGCCACACCACGATATTGCATATCTTGACCTGAACTCACCGTGTGAAATTTATGACAGCAAAAGAAAGAATAAGCAAAAATAACGGTGTATTATGGAGCTTATAAGAGATAATTGGACTAAAAATGACTATGATGATTTTGTAGAGGAACTTCGTTCATATGCCGATGAAAAGTACAGAAGCTTTCATTCCTCATTGATTCCCGACAATGACAAGGACTTTTTTATCGGAGTAAGAATGCCTGTTATGCGAAAGCTCGGCAAGGAAATTTCTAAGGGCAACGGACGCAGTTTTTTGGAGCAGACAACTGATAATTCTTATGAAGAAAAAACAATGCGAGGTATTGTAATCGGTTTGCTCAAAACCGAAAGCTATGAAGAATTTTTGATGTACAGCGATGATTTTGTACAGCGTATAGACAGCTGGGCGGTTTGCGACGGCTTTTGTGCAAATTTAAAGCAGACGAAAAAGTATAAATCAGAATTTTTCCCTCATGTTTGTGAATACACCAAAAGCGACAATCCGTGGATAATTCGTGCAGGTCTTGTGCTGATGCTTGACTATTATCTTGAAGATGAGTACATAGACACGGTGCTTGAATGTTGTGACAATGCGAAAAATCCGCATTATTATGTGAGTATGGCAAGGGCATGGCTTGTTGCAACAGCACTTGCAAAGTGCAGAGAACAGACTATGCGGTACATAAAGTCAAATTCGCTTGATAACGCAACCTTTAATAAAATGATTCGGAAATGCGTTGAAAGTTTCAGAATTGACGATGAAACGAAAAAATATCTCAAAACCCTGAAGAGATATTGACAAATCCGAAAATCGGCATATAATATAATCAACAGTTGTCTTCGGGGCGGAGTGAAATTCTCCACCGGTGGTTAAAGTCCACTAACAGGTGAAAGCCTGCCGAGTCTGTGAAATTCAGACACCGACGGTTATAGTCCGGATACGAGAAGATGCGGCAGAACAGGCGGTTCGTCTGTTTTATTTTGGTACGCAATCCCGTTACATTTGTAGCGGGATTTTTCTTTTCCCGACAACTCGAAATAATTTTTCAGGAGTGGTCGTAATGACAAAATCAAAAGCAAAAACAAAAACAATTAATTCAGACAACACGGCAAAGACAACAAAGCTTGCCGTAACCGCAATGCTTGCGGCACTTTCGGCAGTTCTTATGTTCTTTGAATTTCCTCTCGGATTCATCGCACCTTCATTCTATGAGTTCGATTTTTCCGAAGTTCCCGTTCTTGTCGGAACATTCAGCATGGGTCCGATTGCCGGTGCAGTAATTGAATTTGTAAAAATTCTCGTTAAGTTTCTTATTAAAGGCACAAGTACAGGCGGAGTAGGGGAGCTTGCAAACTTTCTCATCGGCTGCTCGTTTATTCTGCCGGCAGGTTTCATCTACAAGTACAAAAAAACAAGAGTCGGTGCGATTGTCGGAATGCTTACAGGTACGGTTGCAATGGCGGCAATCGGTGTGGTTCTCAACACATTCGTGCTTGTTCCGCTCTACTCGTCATTTATGCCGCTTACAGAAATTATCAAAATGGGACAGGCAATTTTCCCTGCAATTGACGGCACATTTACATTCTGCCTGTACTGCGTAGGTCCATTCAATATCATTAAGGGACTCATCATTTCGGTAGTTGTTTTCAAGCCGCTTTCAAGACTTATCAACAGCCTCGATGCCCTTCTTACAAAGAAGAAAAAAGCAACGGTTCAGTAAACCCGAAATTAATTTTTTGGTTGACAAACAACAAATTCAGGCGTATAATAACATACGGTGTCGAAAGGCATCTATCACAGAGTAGAAATTTGTGCGTGAAGTGTTTTGCGGACGGGGAGTTGCCGCAAGAACGAAAGGTTTATCCTGCGGTACAGATTTCGCATCCCGCTGTTACTTTGGGACATATAATTCAGCGGGCAGAGCAATCTGTCCGCTTTTTTCTTCCTGAAGCAACAACAGAGATTCAGGAGGTAAAAAATATGTCACAACTCAAAAAAATTCAAAGCTCTTTGCTTGAAATGAAGAGTATCTACGCTCTTGCGGCAATTGCAATGCTGCTTGCACTTCGTATTGTTCTCGGATTTTTTGCAAACAGCACACTTCCGTTTTTCGGAAACAATGTAAAGCTCAGCGCAGCGTTCCTTCCCATTGCCGTAACAGGCGTAATGTTCGGACCGATTCCTGCTGCAATTGTCGGCGCTTTGGGAGATATTCTTTCATTTATCATTGCCCCGACAGGCGCATATTTTCCCGGCTTTACAATCAACGGCTTTATTACAGGTTTTATCTACGGTATGTTTCTTTATAAGAACAATGTAACTCCGCTCAGAGTTGTTCTTGCATGGTTTACAAATATGCTCTGCGTTGAAACATTCCTCATAGCTTTTTGGCTTTACACACTCTACGGCGGCGGTTCAACACCGTACACAGTTTATCTTACAGCAAGATTCATCAGTGTTGCCGTTAAGTGCATTCCCGAGATTATTCTTGTGTTTGCTCTTGGTAAGCTTGCAGGTAAAATTCGTGTTCCGCACGCAATAAAGAGAACCTGATGAAAAACTAATGCAAAACTTTAAGGTTGGAAATCGACTGCTCCCCGCAGTAGTTTCCAACCTTTTTTGTTTGTGTAGCGGCGGATAGTAACGGTACAATATTTGTAATTCAAATTGCTTTATAAATACAACAATGTCATTAGGGGCGAACACGGCTCGCCTCTACAAATAAAAGTCGGAAAGCAAATTTGAAATCTGCTTTCCGACTGAATTTTTTGTTATAAAATTTGACTGCACGATTAAGCCCACTTGAGGGTATCGTTGTAGAGATTGATGTAGTCCTGAGCCGAACGCTCCCAACTGTTGTCGCTCATCATAGCACGCCACATAAGCTGATGCCAGCCCTGATCGTCCTGAATGCCCCACAATGCTCTTCTTACGGCAAGCTGCATATCTGCACATTCATAGTTTTTGAATGTAAATCCATTACCGTAGTTGTCGGCACTGTCGAAAACAGAGTCTTTAAGACCGCCAACCTCACGAACAACAGGAATTGTGCCGTAACGTAGTGCAATCATCTGTGCAAGACCGCAAGGCTCCTGAGCAGACGGCATAAGGAAAATATCTGCGCCTGAGTAAATCTTTCTTGCAAGCTCGGGAACAAAGCCGTGACAGAAGCAAAGTCTGCCCGGATACTTCGCCTGCATATAGTTGAAGTAGTCCTCGTATTCCTTGTCACCTGAACCGAGAATTACAAACTGCATATTTTCTGTGTCCATAAGCTCCTCAAGACCCATTCTTACAAGGTCAAGTCCCTTGTGTGCAACAAGTCTTGTTACCATACCGACCAGCGGAACATCCCAGCGCTGTTCAAGACACAAACGCTCCTGCAAAGCACGCTTACATTCGCCCTTGCCGCTCATATCGTCCTTTGAATAGTTGCGATAAAGCTGATAGTCTGTTTCGGGATTGTAGCTTTCTGTGTCAATACCGTTCTTGATACCGCAAAGCTTGTAGTGACGAAGATTGAGTTCGTCATGAAGTCCCCAACTGAACCACGGGTCTTTAATTTCAGCCGCATAGCTTGGAGAAACCGTTGAAACACGGGTAGCTGTTTCGATAGCACCCTTCATCATATTGAGTTTGCCGTTCATTTCAAGAATCTTTGTTTCGGATGCAGGAATGCCGACACACTCTGTGTTAACTTCCCAGCCGTATTCACCCTGATACTGGATGTTGTGAATAGTGAACAGACTCTTAATGTTATAGTACCATGGTCTGTGTGAATAGAACAGATAGTAGTAAACAGGAACAAGAGCCGTCTGCCAGTCATTACAATGAATGATGTCGGGATGGAAATCAATGTAAGGAAGCATTTCAAGAATTGCACGGGAGAAGAAAGCGAATCTTTCAGCGTCGTCATAATGACCGTAGAGAGTGCCCCTCTTGAAATAATATTCGTTATCAATAAAATAGTATGTACAGTCATTCCATCTTGCCCAGAACAAACCGCAATACTGATGACGCCATGCAACCGGCACGGTAAAGTTTGTGATGAAGTTCATGGAGTTTTTAAGTTCCTGCGGAATTGTGCCGTAAAGCGGAACAACAATTCTGCAATCCTGACCTTTTCTGCAAAGTGTGTGCGGAAGACTTCCTGCTACATCAGCAAGTCCGCCGCTGCCGCAGAAAGGATTAGCCTCTGAAGCACAGTATAAAATTCTCATTGTAAGATTACCTCCTGTTTAAACAACTTTATACAACAGATTTTTTAGCAATATAAATGGGGTACGAATCATATCCCATAAGTGATCGACCATCCTTGATGGTAACATCCTTATCTATGATAACATAGTTGAGGTTGGTATTGCAACCTATTTTTGTGTCCTGCATTACAATACAGTTAGAAAGCTTTGCGCCTTCGCCGACATAAACACCCTTTGAAATAACGCAGTTCTCAACCTCACCGTTGATAACACAACCCTGTGCAATGATTGAATTTTTCACATTGCTTGTAAGTCCGTAGCGTGACGGAGCGTCATCTCTTACCTTTGTATAGATAGGTCTTTGCGGATTGAAAAGCTCATCCCTTACTTCTTTTTTCATAAGATCCATATTGAACTCAAAGTAATCGTTGATTGAGCTGATTGCCGCACAGTAACCTTTATTTTCATAAGCATAAATACTGTATTTGCCCAGACTGCTCTGAAGAAGTCGCTTTACATCAAGCTGATTAACGCTGATGGCGTTTCGGATTTCACTCATAAGAATGTCTTTCTTGATGAGAATAGAGCCGTATGCGTGGTTGAATACCCCTTTGTCAACAACACCGGGCTTTACAAAAATCTGATTTACCTTGCCGTCATTGTCTACATCAAGGGTAATCGGTCTGTCATAGCCCTGCGGAATTGCATGATTCTTATATATAAGTGTAATGTCTGCCTTCTTCTTTGAGTGGAAGTCAAAAACATCGGTGTAATCAATGTTAGTAATTACATTGCCCTGTGAAATAAGCACATACTCCTCACGGCAATGCTCAATGTAGCCGTGCATATTGTAGATTGTTTCAACAAAGCTTGAAAAAGCCTTGCCGTCATATGGTGGGAGAATTGAAAGATTGCTCCTTCTCTTTGAAAGGTCATATGCACTGCCTGAACCCACATGATCCATAAGTGACTGAAAGTTGCTTTTTGCAACTATGCCTACATTGCTGATACCTGAGTTTGACATATTCGAAAGGTCAAAGTCGATAATTCTGTATTTTCCGCCGATCGGAACGCTTGCAGTTGTTCTTGAAGATGCAAGCTCCGGAATTTTGTCGTCAAGTGTTGCCGCAAAGATGAAACCGAGTACATTATTACTTCTCATTGCCGTCCACCTCCGTGTCGCTGTCTATCATGGTTTTTGCTTTGATAACGGTGTTTTCTTTGATAACGGTATTTGCACCGACAACAGTAATTCCCCAGTCGTCAATATTTTCCGTTTCTTCGGGGTTTTGTCCGACTTTTGCATTTTTGCCTACAACGGTGTTTTCGGCAATGATAGCAAACTGAACCTCGGCACCGTCCTCAATTACCGCACCGGGCATGATGATTGAAGAATTAATCGTAGCATTTTTACCGATTGTAACACCTGCAAAGAGAATTGAGAACTCAAGGTTGCCATAAACATTGCATCCGTCGGCAACGAGTGAATTTTGGATTGACGCCTCGTTTGAAACATAGTGCGGAGGCATCATCGGGTTTCTTGAGTAGATATCCTTGAGGTCTAAAGTAACCTTTGGATCGAGAAGATCCATATTAGCCTCCCAAAGGCTGTCGATTGTTCCCACATCCTTCCAATAGCCTTCAAAAGGATATGCAAACATACGCTCACCTGCGTCAAGCATGGCAGGGAGGACATCCTTACCGAAATCGTGGCTTGAACCCTCTTTGAATTCATCCTCCGTAAGATACTTTTTAAGTTCCTTCCAGCTGAAAATATAGATGCCCATTGAAGCGTTAGTGCTTTTCGGATGAGCAGGCTTTTCTTCAAATTCGTAGATTGAGCCGTCCTCATTTGTGTTGAGAATACCGAATCTTGA
>OHUY01000769.1_pt1 | contig 9887 bp, 10 predicted proteins | sample 1579301 | NCBI WGS metagenome assembly OHUY01 (sample SAMEA3882520, study PRJEB24775) | human gut metagenome | biome: human-associated habitat; feature: intestine environment; material: feces | place: Netherlands | collected 2009/2010
CCCGCCGGTTTGCGGATGACCAGTATGCTGTTATCTTCATATAATATTTCCGTTTTCATAACCTATTCCTCTGTCATCCCCCTAACCGTTGTTCCGGATGTTAATCTATACCGTTGCATCTCTATCGCCTAATCACTTTCTCAGTCCTTTAGGATAATGATTCTTCATGACGCCGCCTGCCAGCTTCCCCCAGCCAAGGCTACAGTCATCCACGCAGATCAGATACCAGCCCTTCTCGCCTTCCGCGGAAAAAGTCTGTCCCTTCAGATAAGCTGCGGCTTCCTCCACAGACAGCTTCCACACATGCTTCACATCCTCTGGGCGCAGTGCCAGTGCTAACGCGTGCGCCGGTTCAAAACGGTTCTTTTTCAATGTGCCCAGATGAAGTCCCGGGCGCAATACCTTCAGTCCTTTCACCCCGGGCATTCTCTCCGGCATGCGGTACAGGTTATCGCCAAATGCCAGAAATCCTTCTCCGGCAGTGCATAGTCCTGCTTTGATCGTCTGCTCCTCCGAAAAGGTCTCTTTTGCGAAGTTAAAATACTCTGCCCAGTCTTTTGTCAGATTCTTCGCCGGAATTCCCTTCTCTGATCCGGTGGCACTCACCGGTTGATATCCTTCCGGAAGCTCTCCCTTTTTCTGTAATACTGCGGCATAATGCCCCTCGCCGCGTAACTTATGGGGCCACAGACGTAAAGTCCCCGTAATGCCGGGTGCCGGATTCTCTACACAACCGGGAATACCGTCGCAGCCTTCCGGGATCCCCAGTTCCTTTTTATCGATGGGGACAATCTCGAATTCCTCATGCTTTGCCAGGAAACGGCTGATGCTTCCCTCATTTTCCGCAGGCGCAAAGGTGCAGGTAGAATATACCAGTCTGCCTCCCGGGACTAACATCCGTGCCGCGCACTCCAGGATCCCGTCCTGTCTGTCTGCACATAACTGCACATTTTCCGGGCTCCATTCCTCACAGGCCGCTTCATTTTTCCGGAACATTCCCTCTCCGGAGCAGGGTGCATCCACCAGGATCCGGTCAAAATATTCCTCGAAAATATCCGCCAGGTGCTCCGGTGTCTCATTCAATACACAGGCATTGCGGATGCCCATGCGCTCCACATTCTCTGACAGTATTTTCGCCCTCGCCGGATGGATCTCATTCGTGACAAGCAGTCCCTCTCCCTCCATCGCGGATGCGATCTGGGTACTTTTCCCTCCGGGAGCAGCACATAGATCGAGGATCCGCTCCCCGGGCTGTGGTGACAGTAGTGTCACAGGTGCCATGGCACTGGGTTCCTGGATATAATAAAGTCCCGCTTCATGCCAGGGATGCTTTCCCGGCTGATCCTCTTTGGTATAGTAATATCCGTTCTCCGCCCAGGGAACCTGCTGCAGCTGAAAAGTCTGCTTTACTTTTTCTGTTATGACAGACATGTCATCCCTTTTTAACGGATTCAGACGCAATGCCTGATATTTCTCATGCTCAAAGCTTGCCAGGAACTCTTCATATTCCGATCCCAAAAGTCCCTGCATTCTCTCTGTAAATGACTGCGGAAGCATAGGTTTCCTCCATCTCTGTCCTCTATTCCGAACTCTGTTCCCATTAACTGTATCACAGCTCCTATCCGCGGGCAATCATTTCTTGCCAAGCTTCACAGACACAATTATAATATTGGTTGTAAGTGCTTGTTTTTTAGTTTTAAAAGGTAACCCATTGTTTGTATTTTCATTCGTTGATTCTCGAACTCGAATAAGAAAAGAGGTTATTATGTCTATTTTCAGAAAAACGCTCAGCTGTGCGGTACTGGCAGCCTTAGGCACCTGTGCTCTCGCCGGCTGTGGCAGGCAGGATACGTCAAATGAAGCCACAACATCTGCTTCCCCCGAAGCGCCTGCTGCCATCACGGAAACCATCTCCGAAAGTACCGCTTCCTCTGAACAAACATCGTCCTCCGAAGCATCCGGGGCACAGCCCGCTGAAACCGAACCAGCAGTTTCCGAGGCGCCCTCTGTCGATGACTCCACCCCCTTCGGACAGCACGGCGCTCTCCATGTGGAGAACGGGAAGCTGACCGATGCAGACGGGAACATTGTCCAGCTCTACGGTATGTCCACCCACGGTATTGCCTGGTTCCCCCAGTATATCAATTATGATTCCTTCCGTACCCTGCGGGACGACTGGAATACCAACTGTATCCGCCTCGCCATGTATACAGCGGAGTACGGCGGTTATTGCGCCGGCGGTGATAAGGAACAGCTGAAGCAGCTGGTAAGAGACGGTGTATCCTACGCCACAGAGCTTGGAATGTACGTGATCGTAGACTGGCATATTTTAAGTGATTGCGACCCGAATCAGAACAAAGATGAGGCGATCGCCTTTTTCCGGGAAATGTCGGAAGCTTTTGCTGACAACGACAATGTGCTCTATGAGATCTGTAATGAGCCCAACAGCGGTACCTCCTGGGACAGCATCAAGTCCTATGCCGAGGAAGTCATCCCGGTGATCCGGGAACAGAAGCCGGATGCCGTCATCCTCGTAGGAACCCCTACCTGGAGCCAGGAGATCGACAAAGCCGCAGCTTCCCCGCTTACCTTTGATAATGTAATGTATACCCTGCATTTTTACGCAGGCACCCACAAAGATGACCTGCGTAACCGCTTAGAGACCTGCGCACAGAACAATCTTCCGGTCTTCGTCAGTGAATTCGGTATGTGCGACGCTTCCGGCAATGGTGCCAATGACTTCGATTCCACGACCAAGTGGCTGGATCTGCTGAACAAATATCAGATCAGCTTCTGCTGCTGGAATCTGGCGAACAAGGACGAAAGCAGCAGTGTCTTCAAGGCTGCCAGCACGACTCTCTCCGACTGGACCGATGAGGACTTCAATGAATCCGGACGGTGGATCCGTGAGTATTTCCGCAGTATGCTGTAGAGATTGCACTACATTAATTCTTCGTCATAGACTGCCCTGCCACCACCGATGAATTTCGGTCTGGTACGGGCGCATACCACATGGGCGTCTCCGATCTGTCCGGACCGGAGGCGCACCGGTACTGCCACATCTCTCAGATGCATTCCGATCAACGTATCTCCGATATCCATTCCCGCTGCCGCCTGAATATGTTCTACTGCCACCGGATGTTCAAATGCTTTATACGCTGCCGTAGCGAAGGATCCTCCTGCCTTGGGCTGGGGAACCACATTGACCATGGGATAACCGTATTTTACAGCTGCCTCTTTTTCCAGGATCAGTGCGCGGTTCAGGTGTTCACAGCACTGGGCTGCCAGATAGACGCCTGCTTCCTGCGTTGCCTGATAAATTCCACCGAAGACCACCTCTGCCAGCTCCGGGCTGGAATAAGTACCGATGGATGCACCGCCCACCTCGCTGGTGGAGCACCCTACTACAAACAGTTCTCCCGCCTCCGGCTTAGCTTTCTCCAGGATCTCCCTGGCTGCGGAATATGCCTCTTCTGCAATAATTGTCATATCTTCTGTCATGATGCTGCCTCCTTACATAATAAAATAAATAACTCTATAACAATAAACACACTATAACAGACCGTTTATAAATAATAATGGAAGCAAAAAGCCCACATTGGCCACTGTAAACCATCCAAAATACCGTTTCTTTTCCCCGGGGATCTGACTTGCCACCTGCTTATAAGAGATCAGGCTTGCCATAGAAGCGATCAATGTGCCCAGACCGCCCAGATTCGTTCCAACGATCAATGCTTTCACATTTTCTGTAAAACCGGACAGCAACAGCGCTGCCGGTACATTGCTGATCACCTGGCTGGCAGCCACTGCCGTCATGACTTCCCTTCCTTCAATAATTTTTTGTAAAAAGCTGCAAAAAGCAGGCATTCTTCCTATATTTCCTATGAAAATAAAAAATCCCACGAAGGTCAGCAGCAGCGAATAATCCACTTTTCCTATGGTCGCGCGGTCCATGATTCCAACACCAAGCACCACAATTCCAAGCGTTACCGGATAGGGAATCATATGCGCCACCGTTAACAGGCACAACAAAAATAATGTCAGATAAAACACAGGCAGATATCTCCGCCATCCTGCCGTTTCCTGTCCGGCATCTTCTGCCTGCAACGCCCCTGCCACATCTCTGACCGCAATGCCACTGTGTTTCGCCGCAACCGCCGTACAGATAAGCAAAAAGAGCAGTGACACCGCAGAATACGGCAACATCAGCTTTATAAATGTAATCGGGGACATCTGTATTTTCCCATATAAATACAGATTCTGTGGATTACCAATGGGAGTCAGCATACTTCCTAAATTCGCTGCGATCGTCTGTAATACCACCACCGGAACTGCCAGTTTCCGGACAGCCTCCTCTCCGGACAGACAGAGTACCGTAAACGTAAAAGGCACAAAAGTGATCAATGCCACATCATTCGTGATCAACATGCTGAAAAAGAAGCATAGCAATACCAGAATTTCTGCCAGCGCAATCACATTGTGGGTATGCTGCAATAATATCCTGGCAACCCTGCGAAATATGCCCAGCTTCTGCAATCCCGCCATCACAGTCATCAGACAGAATAAAATCGCCAGCGTCCGGAAATCAATATATCCGATATATTCTGTGTCCGGCGGGATCATTACCGCCGACAATACTGCCAGCACCATCGCCGCAGTCAGCACCGTCTCTTTTTTTACAAATTCTATGATTTTGTTCTTTATTTTCATCGTTTTGTCCCTCAGGCATCCCCCGCGCCGTATCTCACAAAAAATTTTTACAGGAATATAGTAAAATTAAGAATATTTTCTACGGAGCATGCTATGTCTGTTCTGCCCTCATTGCTCTTCGGTATCTCCGCCAGTCTGGATGCACTTCTGGTAGGCTGCGCACTCGGACTGCAGAAGGTCCCTCTTCCTGCAAAACACAATCTGCTGATCAGCGCAGTCACTCTCATCGGTACTGTGATCTCTATAAGCCTCGGTAACCTTTTACTGCCTCTGATCCCCGGTGAGATCGCAACCCGGACCGGAAGCAGTATCCTGATCCTGTTCGGGCTCTACTATGCCGGAAAATGGCTGGTTTCCAGATGGCGCTGCAGTTCTTCAGATAACAGCAGTCTATGCCGGGAGAAGAAAAAATTTGCCGAACATCGGAATCTGACTCTCCCGCAGACGCTGGCTCTGGGCTGTGCCCTCTCCATGAATAATATCGGTATCGGATTCTCCGCCAGCATTACCGGACTTCCTTTTCTGCCTGCCTCGATATCCACCTTTTTCTGTTCCTTCGGATTCCTGACACTGGGGAGCCGCCTGGGACGTTCCGTCCTCCTGCAGCGGGTCGGAGAATATGCCGATCCCATCTCCGGGCTCTTATTGATCCTGTTAGGTCTGTGGCAATTATATCACTGATAAACTGAATAGTTACCAAAATAATGGGGAATCTATCTGAATAATACAATATACCCACCGGGCAGTCTATGCAATCATTATATCATTATTCAGAAAGGATTCCCTTTTTATGGCACAAAACAATTCATTATCCACAGAACTTTCCCAAAATATTGATCTTCTCCACCGATTGCTTCCTCTGGGTAAAAGCTTTGACCTGATCACACGCGATCTCCGGTTGGGGGAAACTCCGGCATTCTGGCTGGGGATCAATGGTTTCTGCAATACCGAGATCCTCCAGCAGATCTTCTCCGACCTGCAGGATCCTCACTATACACTGGATTCCGAGATCCGCAATCTCCCCGGCTATGTGCAAAGCCGGCTCGGCTATGCCCAGGTATCGTTGACCTCCTCTGTGGATGATATCCTGCAAAATCTCTTAAGCGGGCCTTCCATCCTCCTGGTGGATGGCTTCGATCAGGCGGTGATCATTGACGTCCGTACCTATCCCGTCCGCAGTATCTCCGAGCCCGATACCGAACGGAGCACCCGGGGTGCCCGGGACGGCTTCGTGGAGACACTTTTATTCAATACAAATCTTATCCGCCGCCGGGTGCGTTCTGCGAAACTGACCTTCTCCATCTGCACCCTGGGAACAGAGAGCCGCACCGATGTAGCGATCGCCTATCTGGCAGACCAGGTTAACGAAGAGTTATTAGAGGCTCTGAAGCAAAAACTCTCCCGGTTACAGATCACTTCGCTGACTATGGGCAGCAAAAGCTTAGAAGAACTTCTGATTCATAAAAGATGGTGGAATCCCCTGCCCAGCATCCAGCTGACAGAGCGTCCCGATGTGGCATGCAGCTACCTGTGCGAAGGGCACATTCTGCTCATTGTGGACAATTCTCCCGCCGTTTTATTGCTTCCCGGTACGATTTTCCAGTTTACCCAGAGTCCGGAGGACTATTACAACAATCCTCTGACCGGAACTTATTTTCGCATGATACGCTTCCTGTGCATTCCGGTCAGTCTTCTGCTTCTGCCGGTATTTTTACTTCTCTCCGCCTATTATCCCGAGATTACCGCCTCGCTGCAGCTCACACCCGTCAGCGATCTGTCACCCTTCCGCCTTTTTTTCTATGTGCTGGCAGTGGAGTTTCTCTTAGACCTCTTCAAATACTCTGCCGCACTTAGTTCCAGCCGTGTCTCCGGTGCACTGTCTATCGTAGGGGGATTGTTGATCGGTGACATTGCTGTCAGCCTTAACTGGGCCTCTACCGAAGTTCTCTTCTATGCCGCCGTCACTATGTTGGCGAATCTGTCCCTCTCCAGTATCGAATTTGCTGATGCTCTGCGGATCTACCGCATTCTTTTGGTCGTCACAACAGGGCTCTGGGGATTGCCAGGATTCCTTATCGGTCTGACACTGGTGACAGTCTCTATTTTGACTACCCCGACCTTCGCGGGCTTCAGCTACTTCTGGCCCCTCTTTCCTTTTAACGGCCCGGCTCTCCGAAGCCTCCTGTTCCGCCGCCCCACCTACAAAGCCCAGCCCAGTAAAGTCTGGTCCCGCGGACATGTGCATACAAAATAAAGCTCCTATACGGAGCGGAGACATCGAGAACATACGGTACCTTGTTACTTACTAATCATTTCAGACGGATTTGTACTATCTTAACATTGAGGATCAAGCGCGAGACGGCGCACGAGGTCCGGGGGACCTCGGCCTGCGCGGACCGGAGCGGAGCGGAGACATCGAACTTTCGAGCCCAGGATTGGGCTCGAAAAAAAGAACGATACCAATTTGGTATCGTTCTTTTTTCAAGCGCGAGACGGGGATCGAACCCGCGACCCCCTCCTTGGCAAGGAGGTGCTCCACCGCTGAGCCACTCGCGCATATTGTACAGGTCAAAACCTGTATCTTGAAGGTATGAAATTAATTGTATCGGCATTCATCCGCAATCTTATGAATGTCTGCTGTGTCTCACAGCAAAGACTATATTACATGATGAATGCCAAACTGTCAAGCAAATTATTGAAATTTTTCGTAAAATTCGTAATATAATTATTTATCCGTAGTCAGATGGCTGTACTCACCCTTGCGGTTATAGGAATCTGTCAGATAGCTTTCATCCGTGAGAATGCACTCGATCTCCTGATCATCCTGTTTATACTGACTTCTCTTCCGCAGATCTTCTTTCGTTTGCTCCTGCTTCGTCTGCAAAAAATCGCCTGTATGGGATCCCAGAAATCGACCCGGCAGCCGGTACATCAACTTTCTCGCTACCTTCTGTACCTGATAACGCACCTTCTGAAAAGGATTTGCCGGCATGACATCCTTTGCTTCCACAGGCCGGAAATACGTATGGGTAGCTGCTGTCTCCACTGCCGCCCTGTTCATTGTAGTCTTTACTCCTACAGAATTCCCGGTGACCAGCGTCTCCTGCCCTGCAATATGATTTCCGTTGCCATTTTGTGAAGTGATCGCATCATTAGCTTCCTTGCTCTCTCCCCAGATTTTCTGTAAAAGCTGTTTGCCTTTACTACTGATATTCTGCACCCAGGACATAAGATTCACCGAAGAATTCTCCTGCAATACTTCCTCGGCACTCTGTATAGTCTGTACGCTTCCTAATTTGGTTCCAGCGCCGCCTACGTCCTTATTTTCCCCATGTTCGTGAATACATCCTGTCACCTGATGAGAATATGTGTCATGTCCGCTTCCTACTCCACCGACCTGCATAAGCCCCTCCGTTCCTGTTTCCGGGTCTACCTGTTCTATCATGTATATCGGAGGTATTCACTGTTTTATTCACTATATGTCCTCTCAAAATTCTGGTATCACCTGGTATCAGACCAGGTAATACAAAAACAGCGGGAAGCCTTGATTTATCAGGCTTCCCGCAAAAAAATAGAGCGGGTGATGGGAATCGAATTCTGCACCCATCTCGCCAATACTGATAAATAGGAGGTTTATTCAATGCTTCGCTCCTATCGTACCAAGAACGTACTTTCGAATCTTAATCTCTATATTATATTCATTCAGAAATCATGTCAATCCCTTTACCGTTAGGCACTCGTAGAGTGGGGATTTACATGATTTTCTTTTAATATTTAGATAAAATCCGTAAAATAAAAAGTGCTATGTTTCAAAAGTAACCCTTTGAAACATAGCTTGATTATAATAATTCATTATAGATATGAAACATATATTGGTCTTTAGTTAAATATCTGAATTATTTGTCTGTGGCTGTGAAGAAGTACTGACCATCAATATACACATCTGAATAATCAGCTACTGTAAATGTACTGTTGAAATCAACTGCATTATATGCACTAAGCATTGTCTTTGTCATTTTACCAAATGCAAATACTACCCCATCATAATTACTTGGATGATGTACTGTAAGAGTAGCTGTATTACCATTCTGCTCTGCATTTAAAGAACAATCATACTGAGTGCCATCTACATCAAATACACATACATCACTATGTGAAGTTCCACCACCAATCAGTGCTGTAGTTAACTCGCTCTCATAACTTGTACCTGTGTATCTATCAAATGCAGAAATATTATAAGATACTCCAGAGCCATCTAAATTCTTATCTGTTGTAACTGTAAATGTAGTGTCTGAATAACCATCCTCAGATGAAGCAACTGTTGTAACTGATGTAGTAACTGCTAAATCAGTAAGTTCATCACTGTCCCATTTTGCAACTGGAATAGTCATTGAACCATTAGGTGTAATTGTAAAACCATTCTCGGTTGCGACCTCTGTTGTCTCCTCAACTACTGTTTCGGTTGCTTCGCTTTCTTTCTCTGTTGTGATTTCAACCTGTGTTTCGTCGGTCTTTGTCACTTCTTTGTTGTCTCCACAACCTGTGAGCATCATTCCTAACATAGATGCTACTAAAATTCCTGTTAATGCTTTCTTTTTCATAAGTAACTTCTCTCCTTATATATTATATTTGTAGCATAAATATGCCACATAACTCACATAGTATCATATCACAATAAATAATACAATAATAATATAAATATGTGAGGTATTAACTATGTTTAAGATACAAAAAGACTATTCCGATTATGAATATAAATCTTTACGTTTGCCTGCTGAATTAATCAAACAAGTTCAGACACTGGCTGATGCAAACAATCTTTCTTTTAATAAAGTAGTTATTCAATGTATAGAATACGCTTTGAATAATATGGAAAATACAAAATAAATATTGCAACTTACCTACGCAAGTGTGATTCTTTCACACTTGTTTTTTATTGTTAAACCTTTTCTATATAGTATCTAATTTCCTGTATCTTATATATATTCTTTTTTATCGTTTATAAAATTGATTTGTAAAACTGCATAATTTATCACAAGAAATTTGTGCATTTTTTACAATCTCCTATTTTCATTTGTGCAACTTTTTTGGACATCTACATTTTTATTGCGAATTTGTTGGGGCAACTTATATACTTAAACGCAATCACATTAAAATATTTTTTTCATCTCTTTTGA
>OHUY01000770.1_pt1 | contig 9882 bp, 9 predicted proteins | sample 1579301 | NCBI WGS metagenome assembly OHUY01 (sample SAMEA3882520, study PRJEB24775) | human gut metagenome | biome: human-associated habitat; feature: intestine environment; material: feces | place: Netherlands | collected 2009/2010
GTGACGCTTGTTGGTCACCTCCACCATCACATTCAGGGCATTTTCTGCCGAACCCAATGCCAAAATATAGTCGTCGCTTTTGATGAAAATGGTCATTCTCACCAGCCATAGCCAACTGTGGTAGAGGCGAGGCCATTGGTCCACACCGTCGTCAAACACCGCATTGTCGATACACGTTGCCGCTTCGCTGTCGTGTCCTTGACACATGAGTTGGCGCACCCACCATACAGTCAAGTCTTGTCGCTGCTGCGTGTTGAGCGAGGTGAAATCGGGTTCTTTTCCAGAAGCCTCAAGCGCAGAGGTGAGCGCAGTGATGTCGGTCTGGAACGCAGGTGTTGAAACGTCGATAAGCAGTTGGTCCATATCAGTAATTATTCGTCAGTTGTTGCTTCGTTGATAGCTTGTTGCATTTTTAATGCCATTTTCGCGTCGATGCAGTTGGTTTCGCCCGAAGCGTTGTCGGCAAGCAAGAAAGCTGTGTTCACGATTTTCTGCATCGTGTCGTGGTCGATAGTGCGCATTTGTTCGGCGGTGATGCCCTCCGAAAGCAGTGCGCAAATCACGCCAGCGGTAAAGCCCGACTGCCACCCAAGCCAGTTAAGGTTCTGTGGGGTAGGGCAACGGAATTGCCAATGCTCTTTTCCCACGAAAGCATCGACTCCGCCATCGGCACCGATGTGAATAAAGCATGGGCAATAGTATTCAAAATGATTGTGATACGCCTTTTCGGCACTTTCGCCGGGGAAAATATCAGCCAAATCGCGCTCGTGCGCCACCACGATGCTCGACAGTTCGAGGTTTTCAAGAATGGCGGTGAGCACGCGTGTGATGCGGAAGTTGATGCCGTGCTGGAATCCCGGCAAATACACCATCACCGCCTTGCGCTCTGCGGCGTAGGACAGCAGTTCGTACACACGCTCACGCTGTGGCTGTGCGATGGAATAAAGCGAACCAAACAGCACGATGTCGCCCTCGTCGATGCGAGGCCACACCACATCGAAGCGGTCGGCATCAGGATATACCCCATAGTTCACAATCTTATCGTTTCCATCTTCGCCGAGGAAGATGGCGGAAAGCTGGGTAGAGCCATCTGTGTAGCGGTCGATAGAAGTGGTGGCTACCTGATGGCGATTGAAGAAATCCACGATGATGTCGCCCACACTGTCGGTGCAACATTCGCTACAAAATGTGACAGGCACGCCTGTCATGCCCAGTGACGCTGTGGCATTGGCAATGCGTCCACCCACCATCGCCTTAATGGGCTGGCCATTGCGATAAAGGGTGTCGAGAACTGATTCTCCGATTGCAATAATTTTACGCATAGATGTGTTTTTTGTTTACAGTTGTCGTCTGTCGGCACTGGTGCACAGAGCATCGGCTCTATTGGCGGCTCTTCTCGCCGAGGTAGCCTCCGTGGTGACGAAGGGCGTATTGCTGGCGCGAGAATTGAGTCACCTTCATGGTGTTCACCACGAGCACATCGCCCATCACGGTCATCATAGTGGTGGAGGTGGTGGGAGTAAGTCCTAACGGACATACTTCGGGTGCGCCGCTTGTAGGCAGACAAATATCGCTAACTTTAGCGAGAGGACTGTCGGCATTGCCAGTGATCACGATGAAGCGCAGTTCGGGATAGAGGTCCTTTGCGAGCTGCACCAGTGCCACGATTTCGTTGGTCTTGCCAGAGTTGGAAAGCAGCAGCATCACATCGTGTGGCTGAAGAATGCCAAGGTCGCCATGTTGCGCCTCGCTGGGGTGAAGAAACACGGCAGGAATACCGGTTGAGCAGAATGTGGTGGCAATGTTTTCGGCAATTTGCCCACATTTGCCCATTCCAGAAGTCACGAGTTTACCACCATTGTTTTTGGCCTCCACTATCAATTTGATAGCATCTTCGTAGCCGTCAGTTACGGGAATACTTTCTATCGCGCGGCTTTCAGCTGCGAGAATTTCTCTCATTGATTGCTTAATGTCGATCATGTCTTCGCTTAAAATAGTGCTTGAAGTTTAGTACTTGTGCAAAGGTAGTTATTTGCGATTGATTTTTTGTGATAATTCCCCCACAATTTCCACCTCAGCCCCAAAATTTTTGTTTTGAAGTCAACGAGTCAACAGGTCAACAAGCCTACAAGCCTACAAGTGGGGGCTATGATTGAAATTTCGATTTTTCGAATTCTCAAAATTTCGAATTTCGATTTTTTGAAGAATCGCCTCGTTGCCCTGTCGCCTCGTTGACTTGTTGACCTGTTGACTCGTTGACTCGTAGACTTTTTCCACAGGAAAGCAATTTTTTGGAATAATATGATTATCTTTGCGTTTACAAACAAATGACATAAACAACTATGAGTAAAACGTTTAATTTGTATTGTGATGAGAGCACCCACTTAATTCACGATGGTCATCCATATATGCTGTTGAGCTATATTAGCATTGCATACCCTCAAATAAGACTGGCTAAAGAAGAAATAAAAGCCATTAAAAGAAAATTCAACTATACTGAAGAACTAAAATGGACAAATGTTCATAGTGCCACTTATAAAGTTTATGCGGAACTAGTAGATTGGTTTTTTATGAATGATTTAGAGTTTAGGGCTGTGGTGGTTGATAAATCCCAAATCGATGAAAAAAGAGCCGACTATTCTTTTAATGATTTCTATTTTAGAATGTATTTTCAATTGCTTCATACGAAAGTTGATTTTCAAAACAGATACAATGTGTTTTTAGACATCAAAGATACTTGTAGTGGCGAAAAGTTGGAAAAAATGAAAAAAATAATGAGCTACAATTCCTCCATAGGCACACTTCAATTTATTCCCTCACGAGAGAGTGTGTTTATTCAACTTGCTGACGTGCTTATGGGTGCTATTAATTATAACTTGCGGATTCAAAAAGGTGATGTGAAAGGTAATGTTATTGCTAAGCTTAAATTGATTGAGAAGATTAAGAGACACAGTAATATTTCATTGAATACCACAACCCCATTGTCGCGCAATAAATTTAATTTGTTTTTTATCACACTTAAATAGGGAATGAGCACTTTTAACTTGTTAAAGAAATACCCCCAACTATTAGATTTAATTGGACTTAGCGAAACAGAGAGGCATTGTGATTTAAAAAGTATTTTCTTAAGAGATATTGAGGATAATCCAAACTTTTCTTTTCGTTCTTGGAAGATTTATCCAATCAAGGCGCAAGGTGAGGCTGATATGGGCACGCTGTTCAAACATTTAACTTGTGAAGCTGTTCAAGTAGAGGACGAGAATGGCAGGACGTATCAAAAGAGAATTTTTGAAATGGATCGCTCTCAACGCCTTCATTGGATCAGCCATCATGTGAAGGAGCAAACACCAGACAATCTTGACGTATTCACCATTTATGAGAAAGACGCAAAGAAGCGAAAAGTAAAGAAAACTTACATTTACGACATGAAGGAAGAATATGTGATTGTGCTGGAGCAGCAACGGTCAAAAGCATTCTATCTTCTCACGGCATATCATCTGAATAAAGAATATGGCAAAAAAGCACTTGAAAAGAAGATGAAGAAAAGGATAGAACCACCACTATAAAAAACGCAAGACCCGAGATGCATCTAATGGCAGTCGGGTCTCGAAACTCTTTCTATTTGTAGATGAGCACTGCAAAATTACAACGAATGTTACTCTTTTCCAAGGGGAAGTGATACCAATCTTTGATTTTTTAACATTATATAAGTAACAAGTAAGTAACTTCTCTCTTTTTTATTCACCATTTTGATTTCTAACTTACTATTTCAATTTTTTGGAATAATATGATTATCTTTGTGGAATAATCAAACTTGTAACTACTTTTTTATAAATATTTCATTCATGGACAACGAACTGAGAATTTACTGCACCAATATCGGTGAATATGTTGATGTAGAAGGTGGCGAAACTCTGCAACATGTGTATGAGCGCATTAAAGGTCGCATAAAAATTCGCCCTATCAGCGTAATGGTCAATAACCGCGATAAGCATCTCGCCTATCCGCTATATGGCCCGAAGCATGTGGAATTTATCGACCGCAACACCATATCGGGTCGCCGCACCTACACTCGCTCGTTGGTCATGATTCTCCATAAGGCCACCAAGGACTTGTTCCCCGAAGAACGCCTGGTGGTGCCTCACGCTATCGGCAAGGGCTATTTCTGCACCTTTAAGCACAACCATTCGCGTGTGGACGGCGCCACAGTGAAGGCTCTGAAACAGCGCATGAAGGAGATTATCGCTGCCGATATGCCGTTCATTCGCCACGAACGCCCCACCGTGGAGGTGCTCGACATGTTCCGCAAGCAAGGCATGAACGACAAGGTGCGCTTCCTCTCCTACTCGAAGCAACTCTACACCGTGTTCTACGAACTCGACAATATCATCGACAGTTTCCAAGGTCCGTTGGCCCCCAGCACTGGTCAAATCGACACTTTCGACCTTGTGCCTTATAAAGACGGTATGCTACTGCTGCTGCCCGACCCCGACAACCCATCGGTGCCAGCCAAGGCAGGTAAGCACGAGAAAATCTACAATGCGTTTATGGAGCGCAAGGTGATTAACCACATCATCAAGGTGAGCGATGTGAGCGAACTCAACAAGGCGATTAAGGCTAAACGCGTGGCTGAAATCATCAACATCGCCGAAACTATCCACTCACAAGAACTCGGAGCCATTGCCTCGCAAATTGCCGACCGATTCAAACGTGGCGGTGCGCGCATCGTGCTGATTGCAGGACCGTCGTCGAGCGGTAAGACCACTTCCGCCAAGCGTCTTTCCACCCACCTCGTGACCAAGTTCCTGCGTCCGAAGATGATTTCGCTCGACAATTATTTCGTGAACCGTGCAGATACTCCACTCGACGAAAACGGAGAATACGATTTCGAGAATCTCCACACCGTGGACCTCGAACTCTTCAACCACGATATGAAGGCTCTCCTTGAAGGAAAAGAGGTGAAAATGCCTACTTATAACTTCGAGACCGGCAAACGCGAGTTCCGTGGCAACACGCTGCGCCTTGAGGAAGATAATGTGCTGCTGCTTGAAGGTTTGCATTGCCTCAATCCAGAACTCACGAAGTTTATTCCTGACGACCAGAAGTTCCGCATCTATGTGTCGGCTTTGGCAACGCTCAATATCGACGACCACAACTGGATTTCCACCAGCGACAGCCGCTTGCTCCGCTGCATCGTGCGCGACTACAAGAGCCGTGGCTACAGTGCGCAGGAAACCATCAACCGCTGGCCTCGTGTGCGCAAAGGCGAGGAAAAATGGATTTTCCCATACCAGGAAAACGCCGATGCCATCTTCAACTCAAGCATCGTGTGTGAACTGGCAGTGATGAAGCAATACGCACTCCCAATCTTGGAACAGGTGGCGGCAAATGTGCCAGAGCACTCCGAGGCTCACCGTCTGCTCATGTTCTTGCAGTGCTTCGAGCCAATCAGTTCGCGCGACGTGCCAAGAACCAGCCTCCTGCGCGAATTCATGGGCGGCGGAGCATATTAGGTTAGAAATTAGAGATTAGAAATTAGAGATTAGAGATTAGATAGATATTAGAGCACTCGGAGCACTCAGATTACTCCGAGTGCTCCGATTTTATAAGTCCACACCTTCGGGAAAGGGGATTATTCATTTAGGATGAATTGCATTTGTTTGCCGTCTTTGGTGTGGGTGAAGGTGCCACGCACCACATCGCCTTCCCTGTCGCCCTCAAACACGCCAGTCACCAAACCTTGTCGCGGTTCGCGCTCTTGGATAAATATGTGTCCATCGGAGGAATAAGTGCCGTCAATGTCCATACTATAGCCATGTTTGGTGTAGGTGTATTGCCCCGAAATATTGCCATCAGCATCCACATAAATATCCATTGCGATAGGGTATTGGCTAATGTTGCCAAGCAAGTGATGCTGCCCGGTATATCCCTTGTCTTCTTGCACAGGTTGCTCTTCCGTGCTCTCTGTGTAGGTTTCTTGAATAGGCTCTTGTTGCTTTTTGTGATTGGAATACACGATGTAGCCCACAGCGGCAAGTGCCACCACCACTGCCAAAACCAGTGCCACAATCAATCCAACGTTAGCACCTTTCTTTTGGGGAACAGCAGAGGGCGCAGGAGTTGCCACAGGAAAAATCTGCGCCAAAGCAGGAATTTGCCCAGCAGGAACCCAACCAGTCATGCCTTTTGTCCAAACCAATGTGTTGGGGGAAATCAATCCTCGCAACTGATTGATGCCGAATGGCCCTTGTCGCTTGCCAGCAGCATCAACGTAATAAAAACCTTCTTCCATATCTTATATTTTTTTAAAACCTTCTCTCTCCGAATCACCTACTTGTTGCCCCGTTGACCCGTTGACCTGTTGACCTGTTGACTCGTTGACTTTAACCGGCTCAATGTGGAGCATGATGTGGGTGCCGGCGCCAAATTCGGCACGGAGGGCTTGCTCAATGCGTGTGGCGTGGTGGTGCGACTCTTCGAGGGTGATGTCGCCAGGCAGGCGCAGGTGCATCTCAACGGCTATGATGCTACCGATGCGACGCGTGTGCAGGTGGTGAATGTCGGTCACCAACTTATCCTGATACACAATGCTCTCGATTTTGTCTTCAGTGGCTTTTGGAAGGCTCTCCTCAAGCAGTTCGCCAGAGGCTTGACGCAGCAATCGGAATGCCGCTATCAAAATCATAATGCTCACCACCACCGAGGCTATAGGGTCGAGCACCGCCCAACTCTTGCCAAGCAGCACGGCTCCACCAATACCGATAGAGGTACCGACCGACGACATGGCATCGGAGCGATGATGCCATGCGTTGGCTTCAAGTGCTTGTGAATTAACGTCTAATGCCACTTTTTTAGTGATACGAAACACCCATTCTTTCAGCGCCACGCTCAGCACGGCAGCCACCAGTGCGATAACGCCAGGTTGCTCCAACTGTTCGCCTTTTGCGACTTGGATAATCTTCTCCACGCCGCCCCAACCGAGCAGCACAGCCACCAACACCAGCAGCAGCATGTTCACAATGCCGCCAGTGAGCGTCACTTTATAAATTCTTTTGTCGCGATTCTCCATTTATTTAAGAATGATTAGATTTTAGTCGATAAACTGAATGCACACCGCTTTCGCCACACTGATGTGGTGGAGCGTGTCGAGTAGGGTGCCGTCGGCGGGATTGATGCGGTAAACCTCAATCGTGTCGCTGTCGCGGCAAGCGCAGAGCAGCAACGAGCCATCGGGCGTGATATTGAAATGGCGTGGGTGAAGCGCCGTATGGGTATAGCCCACTTGCGTGAGCCGCCCATCATCACCAATATGATACACGGCTATGCCATCGCCTGTGCGGCGCACGCTGGCATACAGCCACTTGCCATTGGGGTGCACTATGATGTGCCCTGAGGCGTGCGCTGGCGTGGGGGCAGCCGTAAGAGTTTGAATGAGCGATAATGAACCACTATTGTAGCCAAACACCATCACCTCATCGCTCAACTCGGTAATGAGGTAGGCAAATCTGCCATCGGCGCCAAAGCAAATGTGGCGTGGACCGGCTTCGGGGTGAACGGCAGTTTTACCGTGGCGCAGCAGCCGTGCGGTGCCATCGGAGTGATGCTCGATTTTCAGAATATGAATACAGTCGCCACCCAAATCATCGGCAACGAGATATTCACCGTCGGGCGTGATGGCGCAGAAATGAATGTGGCTGCTCTGCTGGCGTGGCGATGTGCCGCACTCGTGGAAAGTGAGCGTTTGGGCAGATGCCGACAGCGAACCATCGGCAGCAATGTCGAACAGTTCCACCGAACCGCCGCTGTAATTGCTGATGCACAGGGTGCGAGTGCTGAGCCACAGAATGTGGCAAGGGTCGGCACCCAAAGCCACGGTTTGGCACGCTGTGAGCGCACCATTTTCGTCCACAGCAAGGTGATGCACGCCCGACCGACTTCCACTTTCATTCACGGCATACACATGCCCTCCAGAGGGCGAAGCGCAAAGGAAACTCGGATTTTCCACCCGCTGCCTTCCGAGGCACTCGGTCTGTAGCGTGCGAGGGTTGAGCGAGTAAATCAGCACGCCCTCACCACCGAGCACCGTGTAGGTGCCCACCGCAAATTTTATGTCTCTTTCGCACATGGTTAGAAATCGCTGAAGAAGCGAGGTTTAATCAGCAGACCGATGCGCAGGCGTGAGTGAAACTTGTTGTAGTCGAGCAGGTTTTCACCGTAGCCGTTATAGTAGTGCAGCATCAGGAACTGGTTGTCTTTTTTGCGTATGCGCCAACCGATGTCCACGATAGTGTTGCCATTCAGATTCCAGCCCTTTCGCTTAACGAAAGTGGCAGAAAACACCCATCGCTGGTTGGGGCTCAACACCTGAATACCTGTTTGGTAAATACCGTTGTAGCGTAAAATATCCTTGTTCTGCTTACTGTCGATATAGGTGAGCCAGTATTTGCCGTGAATCATCAGGTTTGGCGTAAGATAAATGTTGCCGGCAAAGGAAAGTTTATTCCAACTGCGGTCGTACATCTTGTCGCGTCCGTTCGACTCGTGCTCAATCATCAGCGTGAGTTTACCCACAAGGCGATTTTTGCTGATGAGCAGTTTGGTGAAACCAAGACCGGGGTTGAAATTGAAATCGCGCATTGGCAGCGACTTTTCAAACACATTCCACATACACTTTTGCGAATAAAACAGGAATGCGTAGGTGTTGAACGGAAGCACACTCTTGGTGAGGCGTTGCGAAATGCTGACCTGAAATTTCACATCACTGTTGTGGCTTGTGGGCTTGGTGCCAATAGAGGTGCCACCCACAAAGTAATTGTCTTTGTAGATGCCGAAAAAGGGGCGATTGTCGAAGTCGCGGAGCACACTGTCGGTATTGAACTTTTCAGACTGCTCCACATCCACAATCTGAGCGTGAGCGGCTGAAAAGCAGCACACAGATATCAGGATAGCGATAAATAACCTTGTCATATAGTTTCGTTTTTTCCTGCCAAACGGCAACGCCCACAAATTTACACTATTTTTTGGAAAGAATCCCAAAAAAAAGTCAACAAGTCAACGAGTCAACAAGTCTATAAGTCTACAAGACGACGAGGCAACAAGGCAACGTGACAACGAGTAGAGGGGGTGGGGCTTCCTCAAAATCTTGTTGACCCGTTGACTTGTTGACTCATTTACTTCTCAATACCAAATTATTGGTGTTCATACGGTACATGTATTGCTGGATGAGGGCTTTGAGTTGGTGTTCCAATGCTGCCTGTTCGGGGAGTTTGCCCACGAGGTTTTGCTTGAGCAGCGGGTCGGTTTTGAAGCGGTAGAGGGCTATCGACTTCGTGCCGTCGAACTGGAGCATCAAATCGCCTTTGAAGTATTGATACACGCCATTGTTGTAGTGAAACGCCCAAGTCTTTTCGGCTGGGGTGCTCAGTAGGTCGCAGCCGAATGCCACGTATGGCTTATCGTAGCCAAGAATGTGCATCAGCGTGGGGGTGATATCGGTTTGCTGCGCTATCACATTCTTCATCATGCCAGGCTTAATCGATCCGTCGGGCGTGTAGAAGATGATAGGAATGCTATACAAGCCCTGTTCGGTCTTGTAGAAAGCGTGTTCGTTTTGGTTGGTGTGGTCAGCCACAAGCACGAAAATGGTGTTGTTGAACCACGGTTGCTTGCTGGCACGCTCAAAAAACTTGCGAAGCGCCATGTCGGTGTAGCGCACGCACTTGTAGATGGGCTGATTGCCCGGCTCTGAAGTGATTTTCCCCACATACTGCTCTGGAATGTGGTAGGGGTGGTGCGACGAAGCGGTGAACATCGACACAAGGAACGGCTGCTTAAACTTCTCAATCTCGTCGAGCGTGTATTGCAGGAATGGCTCGTCCCAAA
>OHUY01000778.1_pt1 | contig 9784 bp, 8 predicted proteins | sample 1579301 | NCBI WGS metagenome assembly OHUY01 (sample SAMEA3882520, study PRJEB24775) | human gut metagenome | biome: human-associated habitat; feature: intestine environment; material: feces | place: Netherlands | collected 2009/2010
TGGACCCGGAAACCGGCGCCACCTGCAAGGACATTGCCGCCAAGCTGGCCTATGCCGAGGAGCTGAAGGCCAATAAAGCCAAAGAACTCTACAACAAGATGCGCAACCGCTACCAGATGCGCTGCTCCCGAGCCCCAGATAACCAGAAAATGCGGGACGACTACAACGCCTGGCGCAAACAGGCTCAGATGGCGCTGAGTAAGTACCAGTTGGGAGAGATAAGTTGGGAGGAGTTCGAAAAGGTTATTCGCAGCGAACTATAATGTCTCTCTTTGTTGGAGAATCAAAGTTTCTCCTTTTATGGATGATGGCAACGGTTTTCAATGCAATTTTTCAGTCCCAGCAGCAGCGCCCCTGCCAACAGCCCCAGCAGGCAACCGCCGAACGCAAGTATTTGGGTGCCGAGCAGTTGATCCCGAACCGAATTTGTCAAGGATCCAAATGCCATCAGGCTTTGCTTGGCAAGATTGCCCAAGTCCATCCAGAAATTCATATCCGACCATCGGCTGGGAACCAGCCAGCGAGGCAAAGCGGCCAAGAGATCCGGCAGTGCCAGTGCTGCCATCAGAAGCAGCGCGAATGCAGCCACCTGACGTCCCATCTTTCCAAAAGGGGCCAGTCTCCACAGCTGATGCAGGAAGAGCAGTGCAGCAATCGTTAATGGTATCCAAGCGACAGCATTGATGATCTGACGCAATGTGCCAGTTGGCAGCAGCTCTGAGTCGTTTTCCGAAAGTCCGGCACTTTGCAGAAGATTCTGTATTGTTCCGCGGGGGTTGTTTCCGTTCTCGATTTCCAGGGAAGCGGCTGTATATCCAGCATCCGAAGCAGTCACATCCGGGCAGATCAGAAAACATTCTTTTCCTTCCACCACACCGGTGACACGACGTTTTTCTCCCTTCACCATCAGCTCCAATCCTGTCACTTCACGACTTCCAAAAAGTGCATCGGCCAGACCGGCACTGACCGCACATCCATCCCACTGGCCTGCCCCCGGTGCGCTCCCGTACAGACAGGCCGCCGGGAAGCAGAGGGTCGGGCTGCCATACACAGAAATGCATTGTGCCGCAGAACTTCGTTCCAAATCCGTTGTAACTGTTTCTGAATCTTCTTTCCAGAGTGCGAGATTGAGGCCGAGATATTCTGCTGCCTTGCTGAGTGAGTCGGCTTGCAAAACAGAGAGCGGCTCTTCAAAGCGCAGCTCATATCCATTCGCGGGAAGATCTGCCGCTAAAATAAACAGTCCCCCCACTGCGAGTGCAATCAACGCCCACCCCAATATCGTGAATATCCGTTTTTTCATGATGCCACCCGAACCCAGGAACCTTTCGAGAGCGGTTTGTCCGCACCGGTGACTACCTGTCCGCTGATGCTGCCGGAAACAGCAGCCATGCCATCGCCCTGTGCCTCCACTGTTACCGGAAGTCGGATCAGTACATTCTGTATACCCAACAGCGTGGCTCTCTCTTCCACCAGGTAGACAAACATACCAGAGCTGTCTGTTTGAATGGCGGTGGCCGGCAGGCATTGTTCGTACTGTCCTGCGTTCAGTTTGATTTCCACCGTGGCACTTCCCGCCTTCCAATCGCCGGAGTGTAACATAGCGGTAATTTGTATACTTCCCTCTTCCGATGGATCGGACAAAGCCGTAACGGTTGTCTGCATAGACTGGCTTCCTTGCTTCACAGTGATCTGTGTTCCCACCGTGGCAAGGCGGGCCGACGCCTGTTCCAAAGAAAAGGTCAGTACACTGGCAGCGTTCCGATCCGCAAGAAGCCCTGCCACGGACGTACTGTTTTGCCCTGCCTCAAGATTCAGTTGGGTAAGTGTTCCATCTTCAGGAGCGGAAAGAACACAATCCGCCGCTTTCAATGACTGCAGGGCCGATAATTCCGCGCGTGCAATATCCAGTTGTGCTTGCGTCACCGTAGCCTGTGCCTGATTTGCCTCATTTGTCTTGGCAACGTCCTCCGCGGACTGGCTATACGTATGTGCAGCGCTGTTGCGGGCATCCTCATAACTTTGGGCAGTGTCTGTTGCTGCCTCGTTGGCGTCTTCAGCATTTTTTTGTGCCGCGGCAAGGGCCGATTCGGCAGCATCCAGCGCGGCTTTGGCTTCTGCAATTTTCTGCTGCCGCTCTGCCTCTGCACTTTCGGGAGTAGCTACAGGCTGGTTCTGCAGGGCATTCAGGGCATTTTGGGCGGCATCCCGCTGCTGCCGCGCTTTTTCAATCGCATTTTCACCGTCCTGCCATGTTTTCTGTGCATCGAAATAGGCTCGTTCCAGCTGCTGTTGGGCTTGCTGGAGCGCAAAACCATCTGCTTCCTCCGGATCGGAGAGTTGCCTGGCGGAGACTTCCAGCTGTTTTACTTGGGCCTGTTTGGTTGCCAATGCCTGCTCCAGGGAGACCTCATCAAATCGGGCAATGGCATCTCCTTTTGAAAGGGCCTGCCCTGTTGTAGCCGTTACCTGTGCCACCAACAGACCTTCCGGGGCAGTAAGAGGTGTACCTCCCTGCACAGAAATGGTTCCTGATGCCGTACTGCTTTGGGTGATCGAGCCTGCGCTTGCCTGTCCCAAAGTCACTCTGGGCATACTGGCTCCGGCGATCCCCCGAGCTGTAAGCGTAAGGATGAGCATAACGGCAAAGAATTTAACTACCGTACCGAGGCGCTCAGCTTGCTTGGGATCGCTGTTCTTCCACGCGTCGAACGCGGTGCGAATACGATAGAGCGGAAATCGAAACTTCATGGAAATATGTCCTTGCAATCCTTGTATTATTCTTTTAAGCCGCTTGCCTGAATTCCCAGTTCCAGGTATTGTTGCCCAAAGCGGAAAATCAGTACAGCAGGTGCCAACATAATAAGGCTAGCTGCCATGGCGGTGGCCAACGTCTGACCATTGGCATCGTTGAAAGAGGCCAGATAGAGGGACAGCGGCCATCGGGACGGATCTTTCAAAAATGTCATGGGCTGCTCGATGGCGTTCCACCCTTCCAGAAATGCCAGAACCATCGCGGAAAGTATGCCTGGCATTCCCAAAGGCAGTCCGACGTGCCAGAATGTACGAAACGGGCCGGCACCATCCAAAGCCGCAGCCTCCAGCAAAACCATGGGAACTGCGTCGAATCCTCGTGCCATAATGAATACTGTAAAGGCGGAAAAGCAGCCAGGCAGAATCAAAGCCCAGTGCGTATCCAGCAGCCCCAGCTTATTGAGTACCAGATAGTTGGGTACCATCGTAACCTGAAAAGGCAGCAGCATCAGGATCATGTACAGGTTCCTGCAAATCCGGCGGCCACGAAACCGTAACCGGGACAAGGCCCAGGCCGCAGGGGTACAGAAGATGAGCTGCCCCAGGAGCTGGGGAAACACCTGGATGCAGCTATTCCAGAACATGGAAAAAAACTGAGGCGTATCCAGGAGCAATTCAACCAAAGGCTGCAGGGTAGGCCAACTGGGCAGAAGTTGCCACCGCACCGCCTCGGCTGCGCCGTCGCTCAAAGCCGGGCCGATGGTAGCCGCCAGTTCATCCGCCGGGGTCAGCGCCCCAAAGAAGAGAAACCACAGCGGCCACCAAACGCTCAAGGCCATCCATCCCAGCGAAACCGTGATCAGCGCACGGGTCACTGCGGGTTTCACGGGTTCAGAATGGCAACGGTATCCGCCGTGAAACCGCTGTCCGTATTGATGCCGGTGATATACACAAAGGCCTTTGCCTGCACCATATCGGCGGAACCCTCCGCCTGACGGGAACTGCCATTTCCGTCTGCATAAATGGCAATATACCGGGTATCATCGGTACACATCACGGAAAACCAGGAGGAGGAGGCTCCTGCTTCAGCCATAACGCCTACGCTGGCATTCGCACCCAGGCGCTCGACAACAGTCGGAGAAAGAGTAAAGCCTGTATCCGTCATCTCCACCACAGACCCGGTGTAATCTGCCGACGCAGGGTCAAAAAGGGATTTTTCCACAGCCTCGGAGGATTCCGCATTCGGTGCCGGGGTGATGATTGGCGTGGCCGTCGGTTGAGCCGTGCTCTCTGTGTGAGGCGCATCCGGCTCCACAGAAGAGGTGCTGTCGGAAGCAGCCCCACAGCCAGTCAGAAAGAATACGCAGGCAGCTTCAGTAATCACAAAAACAGAAAATTCCTTCATAACCAATCCTCCTTTAGGGAATTATTTGTCCCGGGTCCAGATCCGCTGCAAGGCCAGGATCAGGCCGGAAAGGGCCAGCGCCATGAGCACAGCGGCCGCGGTCAGGCGGGGCAGATCCAGGGACAGAAACCAGTTGTTGAACAGATGCTGTAACAGATACATACTTTCGTGGGGGTAGTTTCCTCCCACCAGGAAAGCCTCGCGGAAGGCTTTGAAACTGTTGAGCAGACTCAGCACACTCACCAAAGTCAAGGTGGGCAGCAAGTTGGGCAGTGTGATGTAAAAAAACTTCTGCCAGGCATTGGCACCGTCCACGGAAGCAGCTTCATACAGGTCAGCGGAAATCCCGTCCAGTCCTGCCAGCCAAAGGATCATGTCATAACCGGCATTTTTCCAGACGTAGGTGAACACCAATACCCAAAAGGCAGCCTCCGTGCCCATAAAATCCACTGCGTGCCCTCCCAAAGAGCAAATCAGCCCATTCACCAGACCATTTTTGGCAAACAATACCTTCCACAAAATCACAATGCTTGCCACGGGGATCGCCATGGGAAGGAGGAAACTGGTGCGGAACACTTTGCCGCGCCGGGTATCCCTGCCATTCCGTTGCCTGGCCACCGCCTGCACGCCCAGGGCCAGAAAAAGGCTGCACAACAGGAGGATCGGCACACAGGTGCAGAGAAACCGTACCGTATTGCGGGCTGCCAGTTGAAAGGCTGTGTTTTCCAGCACCGACTGATAATTGGCAAGCCCCACAAACCTTTTTCCCAATGCATCGCAAAAGCTGCGCCGGACCGTTTCTGCAAAGGGGACCAACATAAAGGCTGCGGTCCCCAGAAGGCTGGGCAGCAGGAACAGGATAGCGGCCGGGCCATCTGAATTGCGGCGGGATCTGGGTATGGTATGCCGCCATGTATGCCTGTGGGGCGGCAAGGCGGGGAGATTGCTCGCAGATTTTTTCATGGCTTATCCCTGTTCTGCAAACCGCAGCGATAGATCACCGACTACGCCTTCCACCGCCTGATCCATCGTTTCACTGCCGGACAGCAGCGCCTTGGTGTGGGCAATCAGGCTGTCCTGCAGGGCTTCGTCCACCACCACAGGGGTGGAAAGCTGCGCCAGCAGCTCTTCAAAGCCGCCGGTATAACCGTTATCCTGCATGGCCGGCATATTGCGATCCAGTGAGATCTGCATGCCTGCCTTCGTCACCGGCATGCCGTCCTCCTGGAAACTGCCCTGCACCTCGTCACTGAACAAGGCTTTCAGGAAGGCCCCCGCATAGTCCGTCTGATCGCTGTTGGCGGAAACCGCCGCAAAGCAGGAAGGCAGGTAGACGCCCTGGCAAAGTCCCGGCTGCAGAATGGTCTGTCCGGAAGCACGCAGTTCCGAGTCGGTGGCCCCCAGCCAGGAGGGGGTCGTCATGCTGCCGTAGCCGAATACAGCCCGGGATGTCTGGGCATATTCCGACATTCCCGCGTACCAGACGATGGTATCCAGACCACCGAAATTGCCTGCCGTACCGCTCATGGTATCCTGCTCGGGGTAGTCCGCCATGTTGTAATCCTCTCCCACCATCTGGAGGAACGCCATCAGATCGCGCAGCTTCGCTTCATCCAGGCCGTCCGCCGTGAACAGCGCGGGCTGGGAGGTCTGCAGGGCGAACTGCACCAGGCTGTCCACGCTGTCAAAGCCCAGGGCATACCGCTGGGACTCGTCCAGCGGTGCCCAGCTTGCTTCCGCCGGGCGCGGTGCATATTGCTGTACCAAGGCCGCCACATCGTCCAGGGTGGAGACGCCATCCAGTGTGCCGGCTGCGCCATGCATGACCGGAACCGTAAAGCGAGCGGGCAGCGTAAAGAGTTTTCCGTCCGCATCGGTATAACGATCGGTCACAAAATCATAGAGACTGCCCGTATCCACCATCCCGGACAGATCCAACAGCAAGCCACTGCCGGAGAAAGATTCCAGATCCGCACCATCCAGAATCAACAGATCCGGGCCTTCCCCCGCCAGAAGCTCGGTGTTCAGCGTCCGCAGGGCATCGTCTTTCGTCAGTCCGGCGCCTTCCTGCAGGGCCACTTCATACTCTACTGCACAATCGGGATTTTGCTGGGTAAAGGTTTGTATCGCAGCACGGACGGTAGCATTTTCTTCCAGGCTCCAGACTTCCAGCGTGTTGGCCGAGGCCGAGAGCGTCGGATCAAAGAAATACCGGTACAGCTTTGTCTGCATGGAGCCGTCACTGACAATGGCCAGATAGCTGCCGTCCGGGGCGCAGCACAGCTGAGAAATGTAATTGCTGGAAAGAGACAGCGCCGTGCCGGTGCCGTCCACCACCTGCTCACGCAGGCTGCCTCCCTGTGCCTGCCGGTAGATGCCGGTCCTGTCGGCATAACAGATGGAGCCATCCGTTCCCATGGCAGCCTGGGCGCTGTACGGGTCCAACAGAAATCCTGTCTGCACCGTCTGGGTGGTGCCGTCCTGATCCGCCCGGCAAAGATCTCCGTTGGAAGAGAAATAATAGAGGAACGAACCGTTTTCATCACCGGCCGGCAGGATCCCTGCAATGTCATTGTCGCCGAAATAGTAGTTTTCACCGGATGCATCGGCTCCCGCCCCCATCCAGCTCTGGTTCCCGCTGCTTACCTGTACCCAGCTTTTTACCTTTTGGGCATCCACATCATAAAACAGAATATTTCCCGGCAGAGAAACACCCGGTCCGCCTGACGGGACAGCCACCAGGGTGCCATCGGGCAGGAACCCCATCTGGTTGAGATAGAAATTCCCCCCGTCCACGCCCAGGTCCAGCTGAACCGGGTTGCCGTCCGATTGTACGACCCACAGGGTGGAGTCGGTGGTTGTAAACGCCACGGTGCCGTCCTGGCGGGCAGCCCAGCGTGCCAGTGTGCCTGTTTTTTCGGCCCAGTCCAGAGTCTCAGACTGCCAGCTGGCACCATTATCCGTGGAGTTGAGACGGACAGTGACCAGCATATCGGTACTCTCATCCCGGGCATACAGTACAAGACTGCCATCTGCCAGTGCGGCGGGCGCCGCGCCGAGTACCAATCCGGAGGAAATTCCGTCAGCCTGCCGTTCCACCCAGCGTCCCTGGGGGACCGCGTCCGTCTGGACGGCGCTGGAATCGGAGCCGGATGCACCTGTGCCGGATGCGGTGCAGGCGGCAAGAGAAAACATCATCATGCCTGCCAGAAGCGAGGATAGAATCGTATGTACAGATTTCATGGTTGCCTCCCGACAATTGTGTGGATTTTGGAATACCGGCATTGTAGCAAAACAATCTGGAAAAAACCTGAAAAGTGTTTTCAGGTTTTTTTCAGACTGGCTGTGTAGACTAAGAATGTTCATATAATAGAGGTATACTGGATTGATAGAAACGACGGTTATGGCGGGAAGGAAATACCCATGCGAATCTTACTGATTGAAGACGACAAGGCGCTTTGCCGAGTTTTACAGCCCACATTACAGGCAGCAGGATTCGCCTCCGATTGCTGCCATACAGGTGCCGATGGTTTGCATCTTCTCAAAACCGGATACTATGATGCCTGCATCCTGGACAGGATGCTGCCAGAATTGGACGGCCTTACGCTGCTCAAAAGTGCCCGGGCCGACGGCATATCCATCCCCGTTCTTATGCTCACTGCTTTGGGGCAGATCGGTGACCGTGTGGAAGGTCTGGATGCCGGTGCTGACGATTATCTGGCAAAACCGTTTGATAACCGTGAACTGCTGGCCCGGCTGCGTGCGCTGGTCCGCCGGCCGGCGGATCTGCCCACCGGATTGCCTGTGGCGATCTTGTCCTGGATACCGCCCAGTTGACTTTGACGGGGCCTTCCTCCACTGTGACGCTCAGCCGCCGGGAATGTGACCTGCTGGCGGCATTTTGTCGTGCGCCCGGCCTGCTTCGGGCAAGGGCAGTCCTGTTGGGCAGCGTGTGGGGATCGGCGGCCGAGATTGAGGATTGCAGTCTGGATAGTTATATCCGTTTCATCCGGCGGCGTCTGACTGCCGTCGGCAGCCGGGCAGTCTTACGGACGGTACGAGGCGCAGGCTACCGCTTTTTGCCTGATGGTGAGGAAAACGCTCATGCTTAAACACCTCCGACGCCGCCTGACAATTCTGTTCAGTATACTCACCGCTGCTGTGCTGGCGGCAGCGCTGACGGCGACCTGCCGCATGGCTCAAATCGAAGCAGTTTCCGGAGCGGACCTCGTGTTTGCCAATACCGTCTCGGCAATTGAAGATGCTGTAACCGAGAACAATCTGGTTCGTGACGGTTGGCTGGCGAGTCAGGAAGCCGCTGGCCGCTTGGTTCTGTATATGGAGGACAATGGTCACCCCCTTGTATTCTCCGGTGGGTGGACACCTGCCGATGCGCGCACCACACTGGTGGCGCTGGCCAGAGAACAGGCAGTCTCTGCCGGGCTGAATCCGGACAGACTGCACCGGCAAAAGGTAAACTTTTCCTTGAACGGCGCACAACTCAGCGGCTCCTACACCTGTACCGCAATGCTGTTGCCCAGTGAACAGATGTCAAGTGCGGTTCTTCTGTACATTATCCGGGATATGGGCCCCTTGCATGACCGCCTTTGGGCCATGGTCTGGCAATATACAGCCCTGTGGGCTGCGGGTGCCTTGATACTGGCATTTCTCTCCCATTGGATGGTGGATCGTGCCCTGCGCCCAACCGCCCAGGCAATGCAGAAACAGCGGGAATTTGTAGCAGCTGCGGGCCATGAACTGCGCAGCCCACTGACTGTGCTGAAGGCAAGTCTGCAAGCGGCGCAGGCTCCCGAAACAGCCCATCTGGCTCCTCAATTTTTAAGCCATGCCGCATCGGAGGTGGACAGGCTTTCCCGTCTGACAGAGGATTTGCTGATTTTGGCCGGCGGTGATGCAGGGGTACTGCGTACCTCCCTGGCCCAAATCAATACGGACACTTTTTTGGTGGAACTCTATGAAAGATTTGTCCCGGTAGCGCGTGACCACGGCCACTCCCTCACGCTCCACCTGCCAGACAATCCCTTGCCCGCCCTGCACGCAGATGCACAACGGCTGGAGCAGCTGTTCGCCGTCTTGTTAAACAACGCATTTGAGTATTCCCCTGCTGGCACTCCCGTGGAAATTCTTGCGGAGCTGCCGCCTTCCGGTGGTCTGCACATCGCAGTAGTGGATCACGGCCCCGGGGTCCCCGACGCAGAAAAACACCGTATCTTTGATCGGTTTGCCCGAGGAGACCGCAGTCGGACCGACAAAACGCATTTCGGCCTTGGCTTGGCCGTTGCCAGTCAAATTGCCTCCTTGCACGGAGCGATCCTGCATGTACGGGACACGCCCGGAGGCGGAGCCACCTTCGTGGTGGAGTGGCGTAATAATCATGTTCTGGACAGATCCATCTTTTCGTAAATACAGAATGCTTTCTGAAACAGCAAAAGCCTTGCAGCGAGAAATTTCCCGCTGCAAGGCTCTTTCTATTTCATATTCATAGACTGCAGATAAAAAACAAATCCGAACGCACCCTCAAAAAGAAGTACGTTCGGATTTGCTTGGTATGGTGCACCATCGGGGACTCGAACCCAGGACCCACTGATTAAGAGTCAGTTGCTC
>OHUY01000781.1_pt1 | contig 9750 bp, 10 predicted proteins | sample 1579301 | NCBI WGS metagenome assembly OHUY01 (sample SAMEA3882520, study PRJEB24775) | human gut metagenome | biome: human-associated habitat; feature: intestine environment; material: feces | place: Netherlands | collected 2009/2010
AGTCTTACCAGACTGGATTCCCACCAGTTATATATTTGGCACCGAACTGGCGCACACCTCCGGGATTATAATAGCAATTCGAAGCATTTTTGTCTTTCCCACAGACCGCGAATCGTTGGACATTCCTTATTTACTGCCGCGGACAACAATCAAAAGGAGTGCCAGAATAAAAAATAATCCCCCTATTCCAAGCATCACCCATCCGTCAATTCCATCCGTCGATACGGATATCCTTGAGAACAAAAATGAGAGCATCAATAAAAGAGCTGCCACGATCAACCATAGTTTCTTCTTTTGCTTCATTCGCATCACTCCCACTTTTTCCAGCTTGTCTTCATTCTACTTCATCCTATATTTGTTCATGATTTCATCCGGGATATGACAGTAACTGCAATCCTCCGGATGCCGTTTTAAATGATGCTGATATTCCTCTTGCACTTCTGACATAATTGGACAACGGCAAAACTTCCACTACAATTTTGTCTTTGTCCTCCCGCCGCTCAATAAAATCTTTTGCCTCATCAAGATGCTTTTTTGCTGTACTATAAATGCCGGTTCGATACTTTTCTCCGACATCAACGCCTTGCTTATTGACGCTGTACTGATCAATAATTTCAATAGGACTTATATACGTATCGCCTGTTGTTCTCAAAGCACACTCTCCTTTAGTTGAGCGGTCTAAGCCACTTTCTTACTATCTCAGCGTCAAAGTCTATGCAATCTGCAATTTCCTCAACTGAACGTCCCTTTTTATTCATTCGAATTGCAGTGTCTTTTGCCTGCTGTTCTCTCCCCTCTGCTTGACCTTCTGCATAACTCTCATTTCTTAAATCTTCCATGACTTTGCACATTTCACTCACTCCCTTCGGATTTTCTTTCAAATATCGTGTCTTTTCTGCCAGCAACTCAAAATGCATCTCATCTGGAGAGGTACAATTAAAATCATGCATAAGTTTTCCGATATCTGTATCATCCCGATATTCACCATTTACATATAAAATTTCTGCTCCTCTACATTATAATTCGTGTGCTCATTCTTATCAACACCTTTCCCTTTATAGAACGTATGTTCTATGTGTAAAATATCATATATGTTACTACTATGCAAGGATTTTTTATAGAAAAAATGGACAAACAACATAACATTGTCTGTCCATCTTCTTAATTACAATTTCACTTTTGCCACTCAGCTGACTTTGCAGTGTCCTAATTAATCCAAATTAAATAACTGGACCGGCAAAACCGAAACCTTTGTGACACGTTTACTATATACTTTCTTTCCGCCTGCACGAGTTGTCCTGACCTGCATGCACAAGTAATAATCCAGTTGTTTCTTTTCCATAAGCTCTTTGTATCTTACTTTGAAATAATAATTGCCCTTATCCGTATTGTCATTCGCAATCTCAACTGCATAAGCATCAAACGCTGTCGATTCCGAATATTTCGTCCACGACCAGTTCTTTGTAGCATCAGCAATCATTGATTCATTCGATTATGTAAAACCAGGCTGATCTATTCCCGGATACTGCTTTCCGTTACCCCCACCATCATAGCTGAACATTACGGTAGCATGCGATATGGCGTTTGGAATCTGATACCGGAACAGTCCATTCGACATTTTTTCCATTTTAACGCCTGGCCAATCCGCATTCTTTTTCCCATTACTGTCGGAATAAACATAGCAGGAAATATTATCATTCCAGCCGGAAGGTTTTCTTAAATATACATAATTTCCCCACTGTGCCGTAGCAAGTGACAAATTCATTTTTGTTCCATCCTTCTTATAAAGTGCCGGATGCTCTGACGCTGACAAAACAGTTGTTCCACTTTCATCCGAGACAAATTGTAGAGCATTGACTTTTGTCTCCTGTCTGGATTTTACCCATGAGGTATCCTCAATCTTAAATGTTACGTCTATTGTATCATCATTAGCATAGGTATAATTATCCGGATCAATTACCGCATATAAATAGGATTCTGTACTGCTCACTTCACGCTTGTCTGGATTGGTAACAACGATTCGTGGATCTCCTGTGGTTGAACGATACGCACTAATCATAATATTAACAAACAGTTTTACTTCACTGTCCGGAAGTGTTTCTTTATTACCGGAATGTCCCATACCAGTGTAGGTAATATTTCCAACGTTGTAAATATAATACTGGTTTCTGGCATCATTCTCTCTGGACGAATAAATGCCTGTCTCTGTTGCACTGTCATCAGAAAGATTGTACCATACGACAAAATCCGGATCATCCATATCCAGCTGATGCCACTGCTGATGTGTATTAGCAATATCCAGTTTCTTCAGATCATCCTCATCAAGAATATATGGATAACGTGTAATCTGTCCTTTATTATCCAGACTTACTTTCTTTGTCAATCCCAAGGAACCCTCAAATGAATTGTCTGTGCCATCAGATCACGGATTCTGCTGTCAAATTACAAAAAGCATATTTTCTTCCGGGAACAGACAATCCAATATTCCAAAGCAACAAAATCTACATAAAACAAATCACGCGCGGCGAAGATTTACATATACTCGTAAACTAACACCGCGCGTCAATTATTTTCTAATTACTATGAGGCAAATTTTTGATGTGCATCAGATATGTTACTTCCAATACACAGATACCGGATTTAAATTTCTATCTGATCACGACAACCCCGAATTTATTTTGCTGAAAGATACTCATCAATACCTTTTGCAGCAGCCTTACCGGCACCCATTGCAAGGATTACGGTAGCAGCACCTGTTACTGCGTCTCCACCTGCGAATACTGCAGCCTTGCTTGTTGCACCGTTCTCCTCAGAAGCAACGATACATTTACGCTTATTGGTATCCAGACCAGCAGTTGTAGAAGAAATCAATGGGTTTGGTGATGTACCAAGTGACATGATCACGGTATCACAATCCATATCATACTCAGATCCTGGAATCTCGATCGGGCTTCTTCTTCCGGAAGCATCCGGCTCACCAAGCTCCATCTTGATGATACGAACACCCTTTACCCATCCATTCTCATCTACAAGAATTTCTGTCGGGTTCTGAAGGAGATCAAAGATGATTCCCTCTTCTTTTGCATGATGTACTTCTTCTTTACGTGCCGGAAGTTCTTCCTCACCACGACGATATACAACATGTACCTCTGCGCCAAGACGAAGTGCTGTTCTGGCAGCGTCCATTGCTACGTTTCCACCGCCGACAACAACAACTTTCTTTCCGTGTGAGATTGGTGTCTCATAACCTTCTTTGAAAGCCTTCATTAAGTTGTTACGTGTAAGGAACTCGTTTGCAGAGAATACTCCGTTTGCCTGCTCGCCAGGAATTCCCATAAATCTAGGAAGACCTGCACCGGAACCGATAAATACAGCCTCAAAACCTTCCTGTGCCATCAGTTCATCAATCTTAACAGATTTTCCGATGACAACGTTTGTCTCAATCTTAACGCCCAATGCCTTAACATTCTCTACTTCTGCAGCTACTACCTTGTCCTTTGGAAGACGGAACTCAGGAATACCGTAGCTTAATACACCACCGGCCTGATGTAATGCTTCGAAAATTGTTACATCATAGCCAAGCTTAGCCAGATCTCCGGCACAGGTAAGACCTGCAGGGCCGGAACCGATGACTGCAACTTTATGTCCGTTTAACTTTTCTGCTTTCTTTGGCTTGATGCCGTTCTCTCTAGCCCAGTCAGCAACGAAACGCTCAAGTTTACCGATAGCAACTGCCTCGCCCTTGATTCCGCGGATACATTTGCCTTCACACTGGCTCTCCTGTGGACATACACGGCCACATACAGCAGGAAGTGCAGATGACTCAGAAATAATATGGTAAGCTTCCTCGAAGTTACGTTCCTTCACCTGTGCGATAAATGCCGGAATATTGATAGAAACCGGACATCCCTTCATACACTGTGCATTTTTACAATTCAGACAACGGGAAGCCTCTGCGACTGCCTCTTCCTCGTTGTATCCATAACATACTTCTTCAAAATTCGTAGCACGAACCTTTGGCTCCTGCTCACGTACTGGTACTCTTACAAATGCATCCATTATTTGTCACCTCCGCAATGACCACAGCCACCGTGGTGGGTGTCGCCTTCTTCATATGCAAGCTTTGCACGTCCTTCTTCTGTCTTATACTGCTGCTGACGCTTCATTGCCTGATCAAAATCAACCAGATGTCCGTCGAACTCAGGTCCGTCTACACATGCGAACTTCACTTCGCCACCAACCATCAGACGACATGCGCCACACATTCCAGTACCGTCAACCATGATCGGGTTCATGGATACGATTGTAGGAATCTCTAACTTCTTTGTAAGGATTGTAACAAATTTCATCATGATCATTGGTCCGATTGCAACGCATACATCATAATGCTTGCCTTCATTTACCAGTGCCTCTAACTGCTGACATCCGTTTCCGTGGAATCCATATGTACCATCATCTGTTGTAACATATACATTTCCGGCAACTGCTTTCATCTCATCGATATAGAAAAGCAGATCCTTGGTTCTTGATCCCATGATGACATCTGCATCAATGCCATGCTCATGAAGCCACTTAACCTGCGGATATACCGGAGCGGTACCAAGTCCACCTGCGATAAATACGATATTTTTCTTCTTTGTCTCCTCGAGATTCTCCTCAAGACATAACTCGGATGCACATCCGAGAGGTCCTACGAAGTCCTCTAATGCATCACCTTCGTTAAGGCTCATCATACGCTCGGTTCCTGCACCGATTGTCTGAACAACGATGGTAACGGTCTCTTTTTCTCTGTCATAATCACAAATAGTGAGCGGGATACGCTCTCCTACTTCGTCAGTCTTAGCAATAATAAACTGTCCCGGCAGACACTCTGCAGCAACGCGAGGTGCTTTGATATCCATAAGGATAATATTGTCTGCCAATGTTTCTTTACGAACGATTGGATACATAATCTTCCTCCTAGTGTTAAATACTCTTTTTTAATCATACAGAAAAAGCGTGTATATGTCAAAACATATTCCTTTTTCTGCTATATCTTTCAGTTATGAGAAGTATACCAGCTCATCTTCCGGCTTCTGCGCTTTCTCAATAGAAATCGGGTACAACACCGGGCCTTTTCCTTTATACTCGCGGGCAAATTCCACACGAACTTCAGCGGTAATATCAATCCATGACTTGTGCGGAATCTCATCCTCTTTGTCATATTTACATTTGAATCCGATAAAAGTAACATCCTCAATACAGCAGGTCATCGCAAAACGGCCCGGCACGAAAACGCCCTTTTTCAGTTTATCCGGATTGTATACAAGCGCACGGAACTTCACTTTCTTGCGATCGTATTTCTTATAATTTTCCATTGCATCCATATACCAGATGGCATAATCCGCATCGGAAAGTTCAATCACATCCTGGTTGATATCAAATGGAAGTTCTTCCGGACGCTCATCGATCGTTCCATCCTTGCGCTCATAGACAATCTGTGCCTTACGGTTGATTGCTTTGATGGAACGACGCAGATGACCACGGTCGGTATCATCATCGGTACGGTTGAAAATGACCACATCGCTGGAGAAAACCTGTTCCTGCATCATCGCACGCATATTGTTCATATACATATCAAAAGTCGTAGAATCCACTGTTGCCAGAGACTGTACGATCACCCATCCCTCCGGCATCTGTGCCTCAAGGATCTTGTCCATGCCCCAGGTTCCATTGTACTCAATGAAAACCTGCTCCGGCTGGAACGTATCCTGAATCTCCTGCAGTTTCTGTGGTGTGAACTCTTCTTCGGACTCAATGCTTGTCAGTTTGAAATTGATGGTGGCAAGTTTTGCCTCGTCGTATTCTTTTTCACCATCTTCACACATAATGATAACACCTTTGGCTCCATCGCCAAATTCGTTTTCGAACAATGTCTCCTCCACTAAAGAAGTCTTGCCACTGTCCATAAATCCGGTAAATAAATATACTGGAATATCCTGTGCCATTACTGCTCCTTTCTTTATGCCAGACCGAACAGTTCCTCAAGCTCATGCTCATGGATTTCGGTACCAATTACTACAATACGTCCGGTATAATCCGGCTCGCCTTCACGAATCTCATACTCACCCGGAACCATATCGAAATAGATCCAGCTTCCGTCAACGCTCTCAACCATACCCTTGGAACGAAGGATATTGTCAGACTCTACGAAGCCTTTCAGAATTTCTTCAATCTTTGACTTCTCGAATTTGTGAGGTGTCTCCTTGCCCCAGCTTGTGAATACATCATCTGCATGATGGTGATGATGATGTTCATGGTCGTGATCGTGGCATCCGAATGTGCAATTTTCATCATGCTCATGATGATGCTCATGTTCTTCATGATCGTGATGATGCTCGTGCTCCTCGTGGTCGTGATCGTGATGATGCTCATGCTCCTCGTGATCGTGATCGTGGTCATGATGATGATGCTCATGCTCGTGTTCTTCCTCATCATGTGCATGACGTGCCTCAGCAAGAACTTTCATCTCAAGGTTGTCCTGTCCTTCCATAACTTTCAGAATCTGCTCACCTGGAATGGAAGCCCAATCTGTCGTAATAATTGCTGCATTTGGATTCAGCTTCTGAATCTGATTTACGCAGAACTCTAACTGCTCAGGAGTAGCATTCTGGCTACGGCTTAAGATTACAGTTGTTGCATACTCAATCTGGTTGTTGAAGAACTCACCGAAAGCCTTCATCTGCTTGCTTGCCTTGAGTGCATTGACAACGGTAACTAATGCGTTTAATTTCACATCCTGCTCTTTTTCTATATCAATTACAGATTTCATAACATCCGATAATTTACCGACACCGGATGGCTCGATCAAAATACGGTCCGGATGATATTTTGTGATTACTTCATTTAAGTTCTTGCCAAAATCACCAACCAGTGAGCAGCAGATACATCCGCTGTTCATCTCTGTGATTTCAATACCGGAATCCTTTAAGAAACCACCATCGATACCAACTTCACCGAATTCATTCTCGATGAGAACAATCTGCTCACCCTTGAATGCTTCGTCGATCATCTTCTTAATAAATGTTGTTTTACCAGCTCCTAAAAAGCCTGAAATAATGTCAATCTTTGTCATTTTATATATCCTCCTTTAAATATGTGAAAAGGTTCTAATCCAACTACTTATATTACCACAATTTGTACGAAAAATGCAAGGCAGCTGGATTTAGCGGTTTTTGTTCACTTTTCTGCCGATCAGATAACATATCGCTGCGACTGCCATACCATTGATAGAAGCAATACCATACGGTACGATATTTGCAACGACTGCACCGAGAATGACACCAACAACAGCAAACCAGTCCACAACTTTTTCTTCTGCCCCCTCTTTGTATGCTTCTTTATCCACGAAATAAGATAACACGAGGATAATACCTACCGGAGGAAGGGTACAGTTTAAAATGTTCAGCCAGTTACAGAAATTGTAGTACAGCCACACGGATAATAAGGTTCCGATGATTCCGGAAATCAATACCATCGGTTTTTTCTTCTGATGAAAAATATTTGCAAGTCCAAGTCCTGCAGAATACAATGCATTGTCATTGGTTGTCCAGATATTCAATCCTAAAACAAGAATTGCCATATAAAACAGATTCAGGCGGATCATAACTTCGAAAATATCATTTCCACCTACGAAAATGTATGCGATTGCACCAAAGAAAAACATTAGGGAATTACCGATAAAAAATGCAACAACCGTAGCAATCGTTCCTGACTTTGCATCCTTTGCAAAACGGGTAAAGTTCGGGGTCGCTGTACCACCGGATACGAAGGAACCGATTACAAGTCCTGCTCCACCGACCACGCTTAAAGTACCGCTGGATACCGCAAACTGATCTACGATTGTTCCGTTTCCCTGATTTACTGCCATGACCATAGCAATCGTTCCAAGAATTGCAACCAATGGGACAGCAATATAACTGATAACGGTCAATGATTTGATTCCAAAATACGCAGAAGCTGTCATGCAGACACCCGCCACAATAACAAGAATCCATTTTGCCAGCGTACTGTCACCGAAAATTTCAGAAGAAACCGGGATAGCAAACATTGCAACGCCTACACCGAACCATCCGATCTGGGTGAAACTGATCATTGCCGAAGACAGATAGGAACCTTTTTGTCCAAATGCTTTCTTTGCGAGAAGATCCATGCTAAGTCCGGTCTTTGCTCCAACGTAACCAAGAAGGCCGGTATAAGCACCAAGAATCACCCCACCTAAAATAAGCGCACCAAGAAATCCTTTGAAATCAAGTCCGGCTGCAAGCTGCTGTCCTGCCCACATACTCGCTGAGAAAAAGGTAAATCCCAGCATAATCATGAACATGGTAACAAAGCCTTTTCGGCCATTCGCCGGCACCGCGGAATCTGCATAATCAACATCTACTTTTGTTTTTTCTTTGCTCATTTTCTTTTATCCTTTCTGCTACAGCATATATTTACGCAGTGCATCGGTAAACTCTTCAATTCTCTGCGTTGCAAGTTCTTTTAATGTAATATTCTTCATGCTCTCGATATATCCCTGTTCCTGACGATACAGCCACCGGGTATCTGCAGCCGGAATATTCTCATAATGATTGCACGTAATCCAGTCCTCATAACTGATTGGGAGCGGATAACCGAGTTTCTCTGCCAGCAGTTCTGCCATATCGATACGATCTGCACGCGCAAGCATGCCTTTCCAGAAATCCAGCACTTCTTCTACATGCTCATGAATTTCATAACGTCTTGCTCCTCCATCGTAAATAATACATTTTTCAAAAAGCGGGCTGCACATTGACAATGTCTCTCTACGAAATTCCGGTGCAACAATTCCGTCTTTCCAGAAGAAATCAACATCCGGAAGATTGATACCGGAAACTCCCTTATCCTGATAGGTGCTGAAAATTCCTTCATAATAAATGGTAATAAATCCCTCAAAATCCGGCCAGAATTTACGAATGTCTTTCGTGAGTTCCTCGAGGATATCGATGCCCTTGGTTCCGCCGATTGTAAATACAATAATATTACGCAATCTTGCACCATTTTTGCGGTAAAAGTCGGTCACATAACGCAAACAATGAATCAAAGTCTCACCACTCGCAATGATGTCACCAATCATAAGCGTGCTGTCAGGAACCATCGTAAGCTTGCTGTATTTAATCTCAAGTCCCGCAATCTCCTCATCCGCAAACACACGCTCACTTGACAAAAAGCTTATGTCATGTACACGGATATGCTCACGGTAGCAGCTCTCCTCCAACGGATAGTTCAATGCCCCGCGCAGAATAGAAAGAATGTTTGCTGTCGTTACTTTCTTCTGTTCTTTCAGATAATAAAGCATCTGTGAGGTGGATGGAATCAGGCAGTTGTACACCTCATATCCTACAATTTCCGGTGTGTTCAAAAGCTTTCTCGACTCTGCTTCCGACACGATATAATACTCATTTAAATAATCTCCACCTTCCAGCCTGTAACAGGCAACCCCCTGCTCATCAAACTCAGGAACAATCGTTACATCTTTCCAATTATTCATTCTTCGTCCCTCTTCTTATAATAAATCTTTTAGTAAATAGAATCTATACATTAAGTTCTATCATATCAAACGAAAAGAACTTACGCAATACATACCTCACTGCAGCAACCATGCAATTTCTTCCTTATATGGAGGAATTGTTTTCTTTGTGGATTCTTCCTCGCAAAGCCACGGTGTCTCAAGAATTTTCGGCACAT
>OHUY01000789.1_pt1 | contig 9677 bp, 10 predicted proteins | sample 1579301 | NCBI WGS metagenome assembly OHUY01 (sample SAMEA3882520, study PRJEB24775) | human gut metagenome | biome: human-associated habitat; feature: intestine environment; material: feces | place: Netherlands | collected 2009/2010
GCCGTTGCCTTTCCTTTAACACTACCGGCCAGATTAATGGCTCCGCCATACAGCAGGAATTTCTCAGTCAGAGTAGTCTTACCTGCATCCGGGTGGGAAATGATGGCAAAGGTTCTTCTTTTTTCTATTTCTTTCGTATACTTCGACACGTTTAGCCTCCTATTTGAATTCTCTATTTCAGACACGCTTGTATTCTTATATTTTTGCAGCATTCCTATTCTAGTATATGCACCTCTTTTCTGTCAAGATATATGTTCGCATATTCATATCAAAATATCAGTCATAAATATCAGTTGTATCGATTGCGGTATCCTCATATGGCTGTGCTGATGTTTCGCTGTCTTCCTCATACGAAGTATCTGCTGATGTTTCATCTGTCTGTGTTGTATCTTCTGCATCTTCACTCTCCTTCAGTGGGGTGATCACAATATTTTCTGGCGCAATTCCTGTTTTCCTTTTTACAATATCTTCAATCTGTGCTCTCTGTGCATCAGAAAGTTCTGCTTCAGGGATCACAACATCCGCAGTTTCTCCGGTAAGATTTACAACTACATTCTTAAAGCCCTTCGCCTCCAGCAAAAGCTCTGCTGCCGCTTCTTTTTCTGAAAGGTCTGTCATCGAGACCATCGTATGTATTGCCTCCTGCTTCTCTTCATCATCAATTTCTTCATTATTGATAATGTCCTGCAGATCTGCCTTGTTCTGTGAGCGCACCTGTTCTCTGCTGATCTTTGCCTGTGCGGCAAATCCTGTAGAACCCGTAAACACAGCCTCCCCGGGAGTATCCGTTTCCTGACTGTCTGTAAGACTATTATCAGTCAGACCTCCATCTGCCTGATTTTCATCCAGAAGAGCAGTTTCATCTGTAAGATCATATCCTGCATCTTCAAGGATACTGCTGCTGTACGTACTTGCCTCCTTATCCCTGAATCCAAGATCTACATCTGCAAAGTTCAGATATCCTGCCACTGCAATCAGAATTGCCAGCGATGTAATAATGACCTGATTTTTTCCGATGACTTTTTTAACATTTATCTCCTCATTTCATTTTCATTATTCTAATTCTATGAGCATCCACCTGAAATAATGCCATGACCGCCTCCTGAATATTTTGGACCACTACAGGATTTCCTCCGCCTTCCGCAGAAATCAGAACACCGGTCACCTGTATGGTTTCTGAATTATAGAAGCTCTGCCTGTCTTTCTTCTCATCTGTCATCAGGATAACCTGTACCTTTCCCACCCCTTCCGTATTTTCAAGAAATGCTTCAAGTTTCTCTTCCAGAACACTTTTTTGCATATCTTCACTCTGCTCTCCTGCCGTATTTTTCTTTTGCTGCTTACTGGATACAGGCATCGCCGCTACTGCCAGAAGTACTCCGATGAGCAACAGGATTCCCCATTTTGCCGGATTCATTTCGGACAATCTGGATACAAATTCTGTTTTCTTTAAGTCCCCACTCTTCCACCAGCGCATCTTTAAGCTCCTTTCTCTCCTCCTGAGAAATTTCTGTCTTCAGTACAAGGTTTGCCTGCGTCTCCTCCCCTTCTATATTTACTTTCACCTTATATACTTCTATGCCTCTTTTTTCCAGAGTTTCCCGGATTTTCTGTTCCAGTTCCAGTTCGTAACCTTTTTCCAGATAGACTTTCTGAATATTCTGAAATTCCCGGAGTTCTTTCTCTCTGTTTTCTTCAGAAAAATTATCCAGAAAACTTTCCGTCAGTTCCGAACCTTTTCCAAGAATGGAAAATATCGGGGTACTCATCATAAAAATCAGCAGCAGGCCCATAAAAAAGCGTACATATTTCTCATACTTCTGGTCAGGTATCAGATTCAGAACCGCAGTGAAAAAGATATAAAATACTGCCAGATTCCGGATCCATAAATACAGCTCTTCTTTCATATGTTTCCTCCGGCAATCTTTCTGTCAGTTCATCAGGATACAGAAACTACAACTATCAGGAATGTCAGCATGCAAAGTACTTCTGCTGTCAGCAAAAGCTTTAAAAGCATTGCACATCCCTCCCCCATTGTACTCAGGGCTCCCACAACTCTTTTGTCAGAAATTGGCTGTGCAATCGCAGCCAGAAAACGATAAACCAGAGAAAGACTTCCATAATGGATAATCGGTCCTGCTCCAATCAGCAACAGAAGGATCACGATTACTGCGCCAAAACTGTTTCGCACCATCACTGCACTGGTCAGCACTAATTCTGTTACAGCAGTCACTGCATTTCCAATGCCGGGAATCGCACTCGCTGCCTTGCCAACAGCAGAACGCTTCATGGCATCCATCACCGGGCTCACCATATTCCGCACAATCTGCAGACCAACAATAGCTCCCAGAAGAGTTTTCAACCCCCAGTTTACAGCTACATCCAAAAGTTCTGCCATTTTTGTAAGCATCTCCTCTTTTGACAAATAATTAACCATTTTCAGAAGCAAACTCAGGTTTACAGCAGGCAGAAACAGATTTGCAAGAAGCCACTGAACCGCCCAGATCATCAGCAAAATTCCTTCATAAAATGCAGCAGCTGTTGATGATCCGGTTGATGCAGCCACTGTCATAAAATAAGCCGGAGACAGAACTTTCATGAAATCCGTCAGTCCAAGAAGCCAGTTTGTAAGCGTACTTCCAAGCCTTGAGAAATTCTCCATAAGCATTGTAAACAGCGCAAGATAGACAATATAAAAGCTGATACTGCCAGCCTGTCCGTTTCCGAAAACATCAGCAAACTCCGCTAGCACCGCTGCAATAAAAATCACAAGTAAAAGTTTCAGTATTAATCCTTTTTCATTCTCTATATCCGAAAAAAAGAGACTGTACAAAAAGCTCCGTACAGTCTCTTTTGAAACAGGCTCCTCCCCGTTTATGATATTCATCAGTGCTTTCCTAACAGAAAAAACATGGTCATCCATAATCTCATCCAACATTTTCTGCACATCATCAATCTGTATCTCTTCCATTAGATTCTCCTGCAGGATCTGTACTGAAGAATCTTCTTTCTGTTCTGTCTGCGCAGCGGCATATACGGATACTATATGATTCTGAAAGAATGTAAGATATGACACTCTTCCCACCAAAAGTATACATGCCAGTATACACCAGTAACCTTTCCACAGATCTGCCTGTTCCCTGATACTTCTCTCTTTATCCTGCCTCATATCATAAACTCCGAAATCGTATCCAGAATTGCCAGCAGTACCGGCATACTCAGAACCATCACAGACAGTTTACAGAACAGGTCGATCTGTGTTCCGATCATCTGATATCCGGCATCTTTGCAGATTGCAGATGAAAACTGTCCGATATATGTAATCCCGATAATCTTAACCAGAACTGTGAGATAACTGCTGTCTATGGGGAAGCTTTCTCTCAGCCTGTTCATGGTTTCAAACAGATAAGAAACTTTTCCTGCTGCAAGACCAAGAATCAGAAAACCCGTCATCATGGTCACAAGTGCAGCAAATTCCGGTCTGGTTTCTTTTAGAATAAAACCAAGCATCATTCCGCAGATACCCATGATTGAAACTTTCACAATATCCATGCCATTCAAACCTCTTTCTGTTCTGTCAACTGCCATAACAGTTGATTTGAAATCACAGCACAAACAACTGCTGAATACTTTCAAACAGTTCATAAATATATGGAACAATCCAGAACAGCACCATCAGAAGCCCCGCCAGGCTTACCAGAAATGCCTGTTCATCCCTTCCACTGTGTTTTAGGATCTGGCAGAGAACAGAAACCAGAATCCCTACTGCAGCGATTTTAAAAATAAGACTTACCTCCACAGTCTCTCCTTTCCGGCTTCTGCTGCCAGATATAGCAAAACAGTAATCTACACAGTAAAGAAACAGATTATAAATACATGCTCACCAAAAAAACACAGCCACAAATATTCCGCCCAGTATTCCCATACTGCGGTATAATTTTCTTTTTTCACAAAAATCTTTCCTGAGTTCCCTGATCGCATATTCTGTTTCCTTTTCCATCAGATCCATCTGTTTTAGCTGCATATCCAGTCCAAGATAACCAAGCTGATCTCCCAGTGAATAAAATCTGTCTCTCTCTTCCTGCGAAAGACAATCCAGATCCAGACACTTTCCGGCCGATTCTCTGAAGATTGTCCCAAAGGAATCTCCTGTTTTTTCTTTCATTTTCTGTGCCGTAAGTATAAAAAATTCTCTGTACTTCCCTTCCAGTTTCCCGGAAGCACCTGTAAAGGCATCGTACAGAGATTTATTTCCATAACGTATTTCTCCTCTTAGGAGGATGATCATCCGTAAGATCATTTCCATCATCTTTTTGCGTCTGCCAAGTTCATTGCTCATGGCAAAACCGCAACCGACACCGGAAATTACAATTACACACAATCCTACTGTTCTAAGCATACTTTTCCATTTTCATCTAATACAGCTTTCAGACATCCTGCCTGATCATTTTTGTCCAGGATAATATAACGTTCAAATACTTTCTCGCCCATAAGCTTATAAAAGAATGGCTGATCCAGAACATCCTCCAGACAGCTTCCATGTGCAGTCGCAATCAGCTTACATCCACAATGGATCACTGAGTCAACTGCCTTGAAATCCTCTTCACAGCCTAACTCGTCCACTGCAACCACATCCGGTGACATGGAACGTACCAGCATCTGCATACCTTCTGATTTCGGACAGCAGTCCAGCACATCTGTACGCATTCCCAGATCATTCTGAGGAATTCCCTGATAACAGCCTGCCAGCTCACTTCTCTCGTCCACCACACCTATTGTCAGACCCTGGGTATTGGCCCATCCATTACTGAGCTGCCTGATAATATCTCTGAGCAGCGTAGTCTTTCCACACCTTGGCGGTGAAATGATCAATGTATTTGCAACCCATTTCTCTGTACGGATATAAGGCATCACCTTATCCGCACATCCCTGAATCTCATGTGCCAGACGGACATTGATGCAGGAAATATATTTCATTCCCATGATCCTGCCCCGATCCAACACTACCTTTCCGGTCACACCTACTCTGTGACCACCCTGAACACTGATAAATCCCTGTCTGATCTCATCCTCATAAGCATACAGGGAATATCCTGTGACATATTCCAGTGTTTCTTTCAGATCTTCCGTTGTCACCAGATACTGTTCCTGACCCGGTTTTCGCAGAAAACACTCTCCTCCGTCATAAGTTAAAAACAACGGGCGCCCTACACGAAGGCGTATCTCATATAATTTATCATAATCCAGCTTCGCATCCATTAAAAGATTCCGGATATTTCCGGCAAACAGGTTTTCAATCTGCTGCGCTTCTATATGTCTCACCTCTTTACACTTAATATATGTGGACAAACCGATTTTAGTACTCTTCCTGATAAGACTCTTCCATTTTTATCAGATTCAGCTTCAGAACCCGGTCTACCACATTTCCTGCATACCCCCTGTACGCATAAGCTCCTGATTCAAAGAGTACGTAAAGTTCATCCCCCTCTACAACAATCTGCTCGATCATCTCAGGCATTCTGTATGATCTTGCAGAATTTTCATTGACATACAGACGTTTATCCGACTGTTCATAAAAAACAATCCTGGATGGCAGAATACCAAAAGAATGAGACAACAACAGCTTATCGTTATAAAAAGCCATTCCCTGTGCCTGTTCTGATATTGTAGAATAATCCAGCGGAACCGCCATTTCAAACATCATGCCAAGTTCCTCATTAAAAGTATTCACCAGATCACCTTTTGAATCCACCGCATATCTCGCGATGGTGCTCTCTGTATATTTGTTAAAACATCCTACATACAGGCACCCCTTATAGAAAGTCATAAAAGAATCTCTCACGATTCCATAAAGACTACATGTCTGATTTACCTGCACAGGCATATGGTTATCCGCATAATTATAGTCACGCAGCACATCCATCTTAATGCTGATCGCCTGCGCGATTCCATTGGTATTTGAAGAATACCACAGCATATCATGTTCCTGATCATAGGCAAGTCCGCCTACATGAGGCAGACCTGGCAGGACTACCTCTTTGATAAATCTGTGAGTTTCTTTGTTGATCACATAAATAACAGAGTTATGTTTTTCCGTATGACAATAGGCACTTACAAGTACATACTCATCGGTCACTGCAAGTCCCTGAGGAGTCATGGAAGTACATACCGCCTGTTTTGTACCCTCTGCATTCAGGAATGTTCTTGTATATCTCAGTCCGGGAATAATATAAGTTCCGTACTCTTTTTCTTTTTTTCTGCCCTCAAAGGCAAAGGTATTTAACTCCTCCTGCTGCGACAGCATCTGTATCTGTCCACGTAATGAATACACTGCAGCATCCTGGTTGGTTACCGGATATTTTGCAGGAGGTTCCGTCTTACCCCTGTATACGAAAGCATATCCCCAGAAAGCCAGTCCAAGTGCCAGTACTGCTACAAGAATCTTCACTGCCAGTCTCCGGATTTCTTTCTTCGTTTGTCTGTTCATGTCTTACCCAAGTATGATGTCTTCATATTTCCAGTTGATTTCCATGGGATTCATTGCCCATACTGCTCCACTGTAACCGTCTTCCATATCAAGCAGCATATGACTGCCTTCATCCATGGATATAGTCCTCATGTCTCTGGAAAGCCCCTCACCGGTCCATTTGATATAAGCTTCCCTCAGTACCCACTGTTCAAAAAATTTCTTTTCCACATTTATATCTGAGAGAATTTCGAGATACTGTTCCCGGGGTACCATACGTCTGAGCATTCTTTCATAATTGGCTCTGCAATGAATCTGCACATCAATTCCAACCTCCTGATCAGCCAGAATACATACCACATATTTTCCGGAATGACTGATATTATAATGCAGGGACGGACGATAGGAAAGGAATGGTTTTCCATGTTCTCCTTCTGCTCTGGGTTCATTGTACAGATTGATTCCATATTCTTTTTTCAGTGCGATTTCCAGAAGTTTCTCTGCGATCATATGCTCCATATGTGCGCCTTCATATTCTTCCCGTATTTTTGTACAGTAAATAATTCCTTTATTCATAGGCCTGTCTCCTCAAGAAACCGGGAAGGCTCCCGTTCCTTCTCATACTGGCGTTTCACATAGGCAAGCACCAGCTTCTTTTTCGCCCTGGTCATCCCTACATAAAACAATCTTCGTTCTTCTTCCACTGCTTCTGCCAAAACCGCCTTGCGATATGGAATGCTTCCTTCATTAACATTCAGAATATACACAATATCATATTCCAGACCTTTTACCGCATGGAGTGTGGATATAGTCACTCCTTCTTTTTTATCCTGCTGTTTCCTTGCCTGTTCATTCAGGCGCTTCGTATATTCTTCTATGTAAGCCTGCCACTTCGCCAGGGTTTTCATGCCTTTTGCACTCTCATGGATCCGGTCCAGGGTCTCAAGCAGTTCCTCTGGTTTTATTTTACGATACTGTGCATATTCACGCAAGTATTCTTCGAATCCCATTCCTTTTCTGATAAAATTAATCGCAGCAAAAGGGGAAAGAGTACCAAGAATCCTCAGATGCGTTTCCAGTGTGGTAATCCTGTCGCACATCCAGTCTTTGTCTTTATAATATTCCCGAAGTTCATTAAAATTAATCTGCGAACTGTTCAACGCTTCTCTGGAAATATAGCGATTTGGCCGGTTCATGATCTCCAGAAAATTCTTCCTGCTCCTGTCTCCTGCTGCCATTTCAAGATAAGCCAGAGGCGCCCGGCAGATCCAGTGGCGGAAAAGATTGGGAAGCTGTTCTTTCATTGTAAAAGGAACCTGATATTCCATCAGCACATTGATCAGACCTTCCGATTCCTGATTTGTACGAAGCAGGATTGCCGTATTCAGCAGATCCTCGCCGCGCTCCATTCTTTTTTTCAGTGCTGCCACCACGCACATATACTCTTCTCTTGGATTATCAAATTCCTTGCACGTCACAGGCATCCCTTCTTCATTTGGAGTATCCAGCTGTTTTTTGAAACGTCTGGTATTACATCCGATCACTTCCATGGCTGTACGCAGGATATTCTTACTGCACCGGTAATTCACATTCAGAAGGACTGTCTCTGCCTTCGGATAATCCTTTGTAAAATTTAACATAATCTCTGGTCTTGCGCCCCGGAAATGATAGATGGACTGGTCATCATCTCCTACAATAAACAGGTTATTGACAGGTGCCGCCAGCATCTGCAAAATCTTGTATTGTAAGCTGTTGATATCCTGAAACTCATCCACCAGAATGTAGACAAATTTTCTTCTCCATGCATTCAGGATATCCTGTCTCTGAGAAAAAAGTTCATAACAACAGAGGATCATATCATCAAAATCCAGCTTGCGTTTCGCCTTCAGAGCCTTCTTATAGCCATGAAAAATGTCCCTGAATATCTCATCCGAGCAACAGGATGCATAATAATGCTCCGGAGAAATACAGTTTCCCTTTACAACACTGATTTCCCTGGCAACTTCTTCAATGAAATCTCCCTCCTGAGCCATTTCCTGTCCATATTTCTCAGTCATCTCACGTAGAATACTGAATTTCTCTTCCTCAGAAAGAATATTGGCCGCACTCAGATGATAGGCCGCTTTCAAAATCCCATAAAAAATTCCGTGGAAAGTTCCAAAAGTCACTTCGCTTCTGTTCTGTCCCACGAATTTCAAAAACCGTTCTTTCATCTCTGTTGCCGCTGCTCTGGAAAAAGTTACAACCAAAATAGAAGAAGCCGGTATCTTCCCCTCATTGATCATGTATGCAGTTCTCTCCACAATAACGGAAGTTTTCCCCGAGCCGGGACCTGCCAGGACCATCATAGGTCCTGACAGGTGAGTGATTGCCCGAAGTTGAGATGGATTTCTCTTCATATTTATTTGCTTAATTTCTCAATAGCTGCCTTTACTCGTTTGATTGTCTCGTCTTTACCGATGATCTCCATGATCTCAGTAGCACCGGCCGGCGTCATCTGCTTGCCGGAAACAGCAGTACGCAGAGGCCACATTACATATCCGTTCTTATAACCATGCTCTTTTACAAATGCACTTAATGTTTCAAATAACGGATCATTTGTATAATCTTCCTGTTCTTCCAGAACCGGAAGTACTTCTTTTAATACTGTAAGAGAAGTCTCTTCATTTGTCTTCATTTTCTTATGGCAGTACATGGCGGAATCATATTCCGGTACTTCCTCAAAGAAGTCAATCAGAGCCGGAATGTCAGGGAATGTTTCGATTCTGGTCTGTAACATTCCTGCAATCTTTTTGAAGTTGTAGTCTTTCTTCAGAACTTCTTTCATATACGGAAGTGCTCTCTCATAGAACGCATCCGGATCCATTTTTTTGATGTACTCACCATTCATCCATTTCAGCTTGGCAATATCAAAAACTGCCGGTGATTTGCTGATTCTGTGGTAATCAAATTCTTTGATCAGCTCATCTAAGGTAAAAATTTCTCTGTTATCTTCCGGACTCCAGCCAAGCAGTGAGATATAGTTTACAACTGCTTCACTTAAAAATCCCTGCTCTAATAGATCTTCAAAAGAAGAATGTCCGCTTCTCTTAGAAAGTTTCTTGTGGTTTTCATCCGTGATCAGCGGCAGATGGATGTAAACCGGTGATTCCCAGCCAAATGCATCATACAGACGCTGGTATTTCGGCGAAGAGGAAAGATACTCATTTCC
>OHUY01000791.1_pt1 | contig 9660 bp, 7 predicted proteins | sample 1579301 | NCBI WGS metagenome assembly OHUY01 (sample SAMEA3882520, study PRJEB24775) | human gut metagenome | biome: human-associated habitat; feature: intestine environment; material: feces | place: Netherlands | collected 2009/2010
ACAAGGCTTGGTCATAGTGCGTGGACATCAATTCTTCTGTAAAACTCATAATAAATAATAAAACTTTTTTATGAGTCAACTTTTTTCAGGGAAAGACACATGCCGAAGGCATGTCCCTACGCTATGGTGCTGTCATTTTTGGTGATTTGACACATCCTCCCTACGTTACGGCATATTCCTTATTTGCAGAGGAATTCTACGAGTTTCTTTACTGCGCGGCCTCGGTGGCTGATGGCGTTTTTTTCGTCTGTATTCATTTGGGCGAAGGTGCGGCCGTCGGCTTCGTCGGGTTGGAAAATTGGGTCGTAGCCAAATCCGCTGTCGCCATGCTTTTCGGTGAGGATATGTCCTTCCACACGGCCATCGAAAATGTGGAGTTCGCCATTCAAAATCAGTGCCACGGCAGTGCGGAAGCGCGCTGTGCGTTTCTCCATCGGCACGCCTTGCATCTTATCAAGCACTTTACGCATATTTGCTTCACTGTCGTGCCCGGCACCAGCATATCGGGCACTATACACGCCTGGTTCACCGCCCAGCGCATCAATTTCAAGACAGGTGTCGTCGCTGAAGCAGTCGTAGCCGTAGTTATCTTTTATGAAGCGAGCCTTTTGCTCAGCGTTGCCTTCAATGGTGGGGCAAGTTTCGGGAATATCGTCGTGGCAATCAATGTCGTTCAAACTCAAAATTGTGAATTTCTCACCCACAATCTCCCTCAATTCCTGCAACTTATGCGCATTATTAGTGGCAAATACTATCTTATTCATTTTCCCTTTCAAATTAATTATATATCAAAAGTACTAAAAACCAGCCACATACCAAACTTTTTAGTTACAAATTATCGCTGTTATATATACACAAATTCGCTGTTATCAAAAGCAGAAGAACGTAAAAACATCACATAATAAATAGGCATATAAATCACATTACCATTATTATAAACTTTTGCCTCATTACTAAATACAATGCCGTTGCTAATTTTATATTCATCCACTTTCAATAGATTGTTTAAAGCCGTGTGAATATAATAATCTTTACCAGACTTTACTTCAATGGGGAGAACCGACATCAAATCAACGCTATCAATCAAAAAATCCACCTCCCCATTTTTTTTATTATCATAGTAATACAGTTTAAATCCGTGAGCCTTTAATTCCTGTGCCACTACATTTTCATAAACCGATCCTAAATTCACACCACACTTATCATTCATTATGGGCAGAACATCGTTGTGATAAAGAATGCCAGTGAGCAAACCTATATCACTCATATATAATTTGAGTAAATTTTTACCACTATTTTCCACCAAAGGATATGATGGCTTGCTTATGGCTTGAACCTCTAAAGTGATGCCTGAAGAAATCAAATATTCAAACTCATCTTGGTAGTCAGCCATTCGTTTGCCCTTTTTAAGTTCAATGTCTTTAGCCACAATTCTTTTTTTTACCTTCTCCAAATTTGAAGGCACCATATCATAAATGCGTTGAATTTTTAGTTTTCTAAGCGATTCACTTTCATATTTGGCTGCATCATTCTTGTAAAGTAAACTGATGTCACGATGTATATTTCGCACACTCACCATATTATGTTCACTCAAATATGTGTTTACAGCACTTGGCATTCCTCCCACAAGTAAATACTTGCGAAAATAGTCCATAACTTTCATGTGCAAGGATTCATTTAAAGCCTCTTTAGCCTCAAATTTTCTCCTCATTTCATTTATCAAGAGTTCTCCCACACCATTTGCTATCAAAAATTCCTCAAAATCTAACGGATACATTGAAAGTAACTCAATGCTACCAATAGGAATGCTTTGGGTGGTTTTAAGTGCAATTCCTAATTGTGAACCACTTGCAATGTAGGTGAAGCGTCCGTCTTCCACCAAAAATTTTGCTAAAGTGAGCAAGTGACTGTATGCTTGAATTTCATCTATAAAAACCAATGTTTTTTCACTATCTTTCATTTTAGCCCCAGCAATAGTGCTTAATGCAATCATAAAATCTTCCACAGTACGAGCATTCTCAAACAAGCGATTGCTTTGTTTATCCTCCTCCATATTCACCTCAATAAAGTTGGAATACAACCTCATTCCCACCTCACGAATGATATAGGACTTTCCTACTTGTCGTGCACCACTCACCACAAGCATTCGCTTTTTTTCTGATTTGAGAAAACTCTCAATTTTTGAAGCAATTTTTCTATAAAGCATAGTTATTTGGTTTTTAACACTTTAAATACAATAAAATACACTTTTCCTATAAAAAATGATATGCAAAAATACACTTTTCCTATAAAATAAGCAAACAAAAAAAACACTTTTCCTATAAAAATAGGTATTCAAAAGTACACTTTTCCTATAGATTATGGATTTATTGGTTAAAAAATAGGCAAAAAAAATGCTTAGTGCCAGTCTGTGCATCTAAGCGTTTTAGTTTAGATTATTCTTTAAAATCAGAAATATATTTTTTTATTTGTTCCTCTAATACTGGTAAATCTTCATTTATTACAATCCATAATATATCAAGATTTACTTAACATCTCCAACTGTCACGCCTATTCTCGAAACACTTATTTCTTTTTTTATACTCTGCAGAGAATGTTCTTTACCATAGTATGCACACACCATTTGTATGCATGCAGGACCACAATCCGACATTTCCAGTTGTTGATATAACTTAAAGCGTGACATGGGCTATAGTTTAATTAATATTTGACATTTACGCCCGTATCAACTCCATTATTCTGCAAAGTGCGGTTTGCACGCTGATATGATTTGCCAAAACTGATTCTGTAAACGATATTCAGCTCTACCATATTGGCGAAATCTTTTATATAGAATGTTTTAGAAATTGGGTGTACCTTTGACGGGGTCTCTGTTTCCTGCTGGAAACCTCTTTTCGTGAATGCGTTGACCATTCTTGCTCCAAACGAGAAATCTTTCCACCTGTATTTTGCTCCGAAATAATCGAAACGAATGTCGCGGCAGAATGTGCGTCCGTCAAGGCTGTAACGCGGAGCAACGGAATAGTTGGCATAGATTGTCCAATTCCCGAAGTAGGCGTTTGCGCTGATACTTGCCCATACCTTGTTCAGGGAGTTGTACTCCGCCTTGTCAGACACGTTGTATTTATCCCAACCGACAGATGCCGACAATGTGAGGTGATTGAACAGATTTTGATAACTTAAATCCAACTGCGTACTGATATTGTCGGTGTAATTCCCATTTTCCGTCTTGTTGATAAACATTTGGTAATACTTGCTTGAAGGGTCATCATCGTAATACCACACGGAGTTTAATGAATTGTCTGTACGGCTGTAGCTGCCCCATGCCGTTGCATAGAAATTTCCGGTATTATACCTTACGTATAAACGGTGTCGCTGATAAGTGCTTGGTTTTATGTATAAATTTCCCATTTGTAGCGATATGTCATCAATGGTGTGTACGTCATCATTCATAGCAGACAATGGCGGCATATCCGGGCTGTACATATAGAGATAATTGGCGCTCCAATGTTTGTCTATCTTGAAATTGAGAGTGCCTAACGCTTTAAACTTCAAATAATGTTCACTGCCTGACAGTCCGGTGTTGTGAAAATATTTTCCGCCAACGCTAAAAGTATATCCCAATTTGTTCCATCTTCCTGCGAGATCCCCATAAAAGTAGAGGTTATTCCTTGTCTGATGGTCGGGAGTAAACTCAGCGCCATTTTCTGAATACTTGTTTTCAGCGTGGTTCCGTCTGTAATTGACACCATAGCGTGTGTCAACCTTTCCGATTTTCAAGGAGTACAAAGCTTCTAATGCCGCAGCCCAACTGTCGTTGTTCGTGAGATTTATTTGGTTGAAATCTATTCCGCTGTCATATTTATAGTGCATTTCTCTTGAATAATCTCCACTTGAAATTGTACCCATAGCATTTAGTTCCAAAGATTGCGTTTGGCTGAAATTTTTGCGGAAGTATAGGTCAAGTGTAGGAGAGTGTGATTTAGACTTGTTTGGATTGTACTTTTCGTATCTGCTCTTGGCATCACCGATAATTTCCTCCATTATATTATAGTTTCGGTTGTTCCCATCATACGCTCGGAAACTGAGACGAGCCGCCAACATTGTATTCAAGTCATACATATATGTATAGCCAAAAGAAACATTGTTGCTGAAATCTCTCATGGAAGAAGGTTGCCCTATTTGATTGCGATAAATAATGTTTTCTCTACCTATGTATTGTTCTTGAGCATCTGAATACTGCTTGGTGTTTTTTTGCCAAGTGTTGCCGTAGTTGATGGACCATTCCGATTTCTTGTAATAATAAGTTCCTGCAATTGTCGCAATAGAGCGTAACGATGTGACTGATTCATCAAGTTCCACCATTATTGTTCCGCCTTCCTGACGAGGTTTCATTATAAAGTTGATAACTCCGGACACTCCACGGTCAGCATATCTGATATCTGGCGTGTTGCGGTACTCAATCCTTAAAATGTCGCGCTGATTAAGTGACTGTACTTTTGACAAGGACTCTTCTTTGCCATTCACTTGAAATACCACACCGCCACCATCTACAGACACTCTTTTAAGAGCCTCATTTACTTGTAACCCCGGCATTTTAACCTTCATTTCACTCAAAAGATTCAGCGTTTCCGAGGCTCTGTTTAATTCCGCCAATGTCGGAATCAGCACATATTTGTCGGCTTTTTCTATAACTTTGTCAGCACTGACCACCACTTCACCAAGCATAGTACTCTTAGGTGATAATTTGATTTCTCCCAAATCCAAATCACCTTCATTGATGTTCACTGTGATTTTTTGCGACTCATATCCCATATAGATGAGACCGACAAAGGCTTCATTCACTTTTACATCTCTCAGCATAAACCAACCATTGCCATTTGTCGTGGTGTTCAAAAGCACCTTGGCAGAATCATTTACCAAAGTGACATTCACGCCGGGAAGAGCCTCTTTAGTATGCTCGTCTATTACTACACCCGATATGCTTTTAGCCTGTACTACGAAAGCGATTAGGGCGAAGCAGATTGTTGATATATATCTTAAAATCATATTCTCTTTATTTTACCTAATTGAATGTTATGCTCTATAACATCTAAAACGACTTCATTCATTTCTTCATCATTATAATTATATATACAGTAATCTTCTTCCGCAGAAAGGGAATGCTTTGATAATAGTCATGCACTAATATATGACGCATTTTTTCTATCATTCGCCAAGGTGTTTCGGTATGAGATTCTTTAAATTCCTTTGTTAATTTATAAACTGCCTCTCCCACAATTTGCACGTTATATACAGTGGCATGTAGATGAAGAGTATCATTAACCAGTTCTTCTTTATTCATGCCCTTTGTAAATTCTTGCACTCCTTCTATTGATGAAAGAATATGTTGCAAGCGCCCTTTATCTTTAGCAGTTTCTCTCATATATGAGTTTTTTATCACGATTTGCACTTTTTGCAGCAAATGGTAACAGATCACCCTCAACCACCAAATCCACTGAACGATTAAGTAATTTTTCTAAATCATCAATCATTCCAAAAAACTGCAAACCCATTTTTGTGTTAGGAACAAAAGTTATAAGAATATCTATATCACTATCTGGTCGCTGTTCACCATGTGAAAAAGAACCAAATACCCATGCTTTTTCAATAGGTTTTCTACTGAAATATTGGCAAATAATATCTATAATATTCTTATCCATCGTTTATTAAATGTAATAATGCAAAAATAAACCTTATTTTATTCTTTTACAAATATCTGATGAAAAAAGTTTACTTATAAAAACAAAAGCCCGGCCTTGGGGGCTGGGCTTTTGGGGGATTATGGGGAGTGGTGAATTATACCACTACGTTTACGATTTTGTTTGGCACTACGATTACCTTCTTTGGAGTTTTGCCTGCAATCCACTTTTCGGCGGCCTTGTCGGTGAGGGCGAGGCGTTCCACTTCGGCTTTGTCGGTGCCTACTGCCACTTCAATGTTGAAGCGTGGCTTGCCGTTGAACATTACGGTATATTTCACGTTGCTTTCTTTGAGGTATTCCTCATTGAAGGCTGGCCATTGCGCATCACACACTGTGCCTTCGTGGCCGAGCACGTGCCACAGTTCTTCGCAGATGTGTGGAGCAAATGGAGCGAGCACCACAATCAGGTCGTTGAAGATGGCTTTGCTCACGCACTTTTGTGAGTAGAGTTCGTTGGCGCAAATCATGAATGCAGCCACCGAAGTGTTGTAACTGAGCACTTCCACATCTGCAGTCACCTTCTTGATGAGTTTGTGGAGCGACTTGAGGTTGTCGGCTGTTGGTTTCTCGTCGGTCAAGCGCACTGCATCGCCATCAAACACCATATTCCACAATTTCTTCAAGAAACGGTTCACACCGTCGATGCCGTTGGTGTCCCAAGGCTTGCTGGCTTCAACCGGACCGAGGAACATTTCATAGAGGCGAAGCGTGTCGGCACCGTAGCGCTCTACAATCACATCAGGGTTCACCACGTTGAACATCGACTTCGACATCTTCTCAATAGCCCAACCGCAAATATATTTACCCTTTTCAAGAATAAATTCGGCATTTTCAAATTCTGGTCGCCATGCGCGGAATTTGTCGATGTCGAGCACATCGTTGCTCACAATGTTCACATCCACGTGAATAGGGGTAACATCGTATTCATCTTTCAAATTCAGGCTCACGAAAGTGTTGGTATCTTTGATACGGTACACAAAGTTGCTGCGACCTTGAATCATACCTTGGTTGAAAAGTTTCTTGTATGGCTCTGGTTCGCACACATAGCCGTAGTCGTAGAGGAACTTGTTCCAGAAGCGTGAGTAGATGAGGTGGCCCGTGGCGTGCTCCGTTCCGCCGACGTAGAGGTCCACGTTCTGCCAATACTCGTCGGCCTTCTTGCCCACGAGTGCCTGGTCGTTGTGCGGATCCATATAGCGGAGGTAGTAGGCGCTGGATCCGGCGAAGCCCGGCATGGTGCAGAGTTCGATGGGGAAGACGGTCTTATGGTCGATGAGTCTCTTTTCGACCACGCAGCGCTTCTCTGTGTCCCAGGCCCACTTCTCGGCGCGTCCCAATGGAGGCTCGCCACTCTCGGTGGGCTTGTAGGCGTCGATCTCGGGCAGCTGCAGCGGCAGGCAGTCTTCGGGAATCATATAGGGCATGTCGTCCTTGTAATAGACGGGGAAGGGCTCACCCCAGTAGCGCTGGCGGGAGAAGATGGCGTCGCGCAGGCGGTAGTTGACCTTGACCTGGCCGATGCCCTGCTCGGTGATAAAGGCCTTGGTCTTGGCGATGGCCTCCTGGACGGTCAGTCCGTTGAGCGTGAGCGTGGAGTTCACATCCTCGCGCGGCGAGTTCATGACCGTGCCCTCCTTGGCGTCGAAACTCTCCTGGCTGACGTCGGCTCCCTCGATGAGCGGGACGATGGGCAGCTGGAAGTGGCGAGCGAAGGCGTAGTCGCGTGAGTCGTGGGCCGGGACGGCCATGATGGCTCCCGTGCCGTAGCCGGCGAGCACATATTCAGAGATCCAGATGGGGATGCGCTCGCCCGTGAACGGGTTGACGCCATAGGATCCAGAGAAGACACCCGTCACCTTGTGGTCGGCCATGCGGTCGCGCTCCGTGCGCTTGGCGACATAGGCGAGATAGGCCTCCACCTCCTCGCGCTGCTCGCTGGTAGTCAGCTGGGCTACCAGCTCCGACTCGGGGGCCAGCACCATGAAGGTGACGCCGAAGATCGTGTCGGCACGTGTGGTGAAGATGGTGAAGTGGCCGCGGCGTTCCTCCGTGCCCTCGGGTGTGATGCTCTCGAAGCGCATCTCTGCTCCCTCGCTGCGTCCCACCCAGTTGCGCTGGGTCTCCTTGATGGAGTCGCTCCAGTTCACGAGATCCAGTCCGTCGAGCATCCGCTGCGCATAGGCCGAGACGCGCAGGCACCACTGGCGCATCTTGCGCTGGACGACGGGGTAGCCGCCGCGCACGCTCACGCCATCCACCACCTCGTCGTTGGCCAGCACCGTGCCCAGGTCCTGGCACCAGTTGACCATCGTCTCGCCGAGGTAGGCGATGCGGTAGTTCATGAGCGTCTGCTGCTGCTCCTTCTCATTCATGCTCCGCCAGTCGCGGGCGGAAAAGACGAGCGGCTCCGTCTGGGCCACGTCCATGTCGAGCGTGCCCTCCTCCTCGAAGTGGCGCACCAGCTCATGGATGGGGCGCGCCTGCTTCGTGCGGTTGTCGTAGTACGACTCAAACATCCGCTCAAAGGCCCATTGGGTCCAATGGTAGTAGCCGGCGTCGCAGGTGCGCACCTCGCGGCTCCAGTCGAAGCAGAATCCTATCTTGTCCAGCTGCTCGCGGTAGCGCTTGATGTTCTGCTCCGTCGTCACCGCCGGGTGCTGTCCGGTCTGGATGGCATACTGCTCGGCGGGCAGTCCGTAGGCATCGTAGCCCATGGGGTTGAGGACGTTGAAGCCCTGCTGGCGCTTGTAGCGCGCGTAGATGTCGCTGGCGATGTAGCCCAGCGGGTGGCCGACGTGCAAACCTGCTCCCGAGGGATAGGGGAACATGTTGAGGACGTAGAACTTCTTACGTGTTGGGTCCTCCGTCACCTGGTAGGTCTGATGGTCCCGCCAGTGCTGCTGCCATTTCTGTTCGATCTCTCTGAAATCGTATTCCATTGCTATGTTTTTGTGTTATCGCTTGTACTGTTTGCCGCCCGAGGGGGTGTTTGGGGCAATTTGCGTGCAAATTTACAAAAAACTTTCCTCATTGAAGCGTTTTTTTCCGTGATATTCCCCTGTCGTTCCCTAAATTTGGAACGAATTGTTCCGAAAACCTTGTTAAGGCCCTGTCGGCTCACCCGATAATCCAAAATCACCCCAAAATAGGCTCATGAGACAAATCGGAAACAACTCATCAAAAACGCCTCAAATCATACTCAAAAAATGAAATTATATTCATCGGCCTATGAAGTTAACTTCATTTTTCGAAGGTCTTAGAGATAGGTGTGATTCTACCAAATGACGTCATAGAGACTATCGCATTGACAACTCATGAGACACATAGAACAAGGAGCGACCCACGGTAGCTGAGGGCCCGTCTCAATGGTAGCTTATCCTTCGTCTCGGTCGTAGCTTACCCTTCGTCTCGGTCGTAGCTTACCCTTTGTTTCGGTCGTAGGTGAGATTCGGCTGCAGATCTCTTGTGGAACGACCTCATTCAGGCGGCGGATTGTTACAATTCGATGACGTTTGTCTAAAAATATGTTTGGCTACTAATAAATAATTATAAATCGTTTGTTGCTCTTTGGTATTGTCGCTAACTTTGCATTCCTCAAAAAACGCCCCCTCCCTTCGCCCTAGGCTAAGGGAAAGAAGAGAGAAAGTGGAGTGGGGCGATAAGTATAAGATTATCAACGATGAAAGAGCAACAACACATCATGGGGCTTCGTGCCGAGGAGGTGGTGACCAGTCGTCAGAAATACGGGGAAAATGTCCTTACTCCGCCGAAAAAAGCGTCCGTCTGGTCGCTTTTCCTGGAGAAGTTCAAGGACCCGCTGATCATTATCCTGCTCTTCGCGGGTGTCCTCTCCATCGGCATAGCCTGCTACGAGTATTATGGTCTGCACCACGGCGCGACGGTCTTCTTCGAGCCGG
>OHUY01000796.1_pt1 | contig 9619 bp, 10 predicted proteins | sample 1579301 | NCBI WGS metagenome assembly OHUY01 (sample SAMEA3882520, study PRJEB24775) | human gut metagenome | biome: human-associated habitat; feature: intestine environment; material: feces | place: Netherlands | collected 2009/2010
TCCGGCATGGCGATCTCGAAAATGGTTCCGGTATAATAAGACATACCTCTTACCAGCGTAGCATCGAACACGATCTCGAAATCGGAAGCCTTGGTTGCTCTGACGCTGTCCATGATCTCTCTGAGGCTCTGGGCGATCTCGGGCTCTAAGAATCCTTCCAGGGTATCTGCCAGGTAAGCCACACCGTCCTCAGCACTCTCCAGGCCTTTGAACAGTTCCAGATACTTGTCTACACATGCCTTATCAAAACCGTTCTCCAAAAGCTCAGCTTCCACGCCTTCCAGACCGATCTTGTCCATTTTGTCCAGCGTGATAAATACACTGTCATAGGACTCTTCAGGGAATCCGCTGTAAGCAGCCATTGCCTTCAGGATACGACGCTCATTGATACGGATCTGGAAATTTTTGAAGCCCAGTTTGCCCAATGTCGTGGTCGTAGCCAGGATCAGTTCGATCTCTGCTAAGTTAGACGGCTCACCGAGAATATCGATATCACACTGCATGAACTGACGGTATCTTCCTCTCTGGGGTCTGTCCGCTCTCCATACATTTCCCATCTGCAATGCCTTGAAAGGAGAGGGCAGGGATGCCGCGTTGTTGGAATAATAACGTACCAGAGGCACCGTCAGGTCATAACGCAGACCACTGTCCACTACCTCTTCCTCTGTGGTTGCGGCTGCCACGTTCAGCTTCTCGCCGCGCTTTAAGATCTTGAAGATCAGCTTCTCATTGTCACCGCCCTGCTTACTGCTTAAGTTCGCAATATTTTCCACACAAGGAGTCTCAATGGAAGTAAAACCGAATTTGCCGTAGGTGTCCTTGATAACGCTGATCACGTAATCACGGATCTGCATCTCCTCCGGCAGAATATCTTTCATGCCCGTTGTGGGCTTCTTGCTAAGTGCCATGGTTTTCTACCCTTCCGCTCTTGAATTTATATCTTATATATGATACTTTTTTTCCGTTTGGCTGTCAACCCTCCCAGTTCCTGCTTTTATTAGAAACAGATCCCCTGGATTGTCATAGAAATCCCCACCTTCATGACACCCGCCAGCACCATGACCCAGATGGGATTCAGCTTCTTACGAAGTAATAGCACACAGATCCCGAAGATCACGACCATGCTCCATTCCGTCCCTGTCAGAGACATACTCTCCCCACTTCCCCAAAATGCATCTTTGAGGATCAGTATCCCTGCCGATGCGATCATGGCCACCACTGCCGGTCTTAAGGACTTCAGTACACCCTGTAACAGATCCAGGTTACGATACTTCAGGTATAGTCTTGCCAGGATCGTCACAATGACGCAGGACGGCAGGATGCATCCTGCCGTAGCCACAATAGCTCCGGGAATCCCGGCGATCTTCATTCCCACAAAAGTAGCGGAATTCACCGCAATGGGTCCCGGTGTCATCTGTGATATCGTGATCAGATCTGTGAATTCCGACATGGTAAGCCACCCATGGAGTGTGACCACCTGCCCCTGGATCAGCGGCATTGCGGCATAACCGCCGCCGAAGCTGAACATTCCTATTTGCAGAAAGCTTAAAAATAATTGCAGATAGATCATTTTCCGGCCCTCCTTTTGGCGAGGAGCGTCCGGGCCACACCCAGCAGTCCGCAGACGATCACAATGTAGATCACATTGATCTCCAAAACGCAGGCTGCCAGAAAAGCTCCCAAAAGGATCCAGATTGACATAGGATCCTTTTCCTTTACGATGGGAGCTCCCATATCATACGTCACAGAAGCAATTACGGCTCCCACTCCTGCCTGCATCCCGGACAGCATCTGCGCCACGAAGAAGTTACTGCGGAATGCATTGTAGCAGATGGAGATCACGGAAATGATGACAAAAGGGGGCAGGATCGTTCCGAGGATCGCCACCAGTGTCCCCGGGATCCCGGCCAGCTTGTACCCCACCACGATGGCTCCGTTGACTGCGATCGCGCCGGGAGAGGACTGGGCGATGGCCACCAGATCCAGCATTTCGTCTTCTCCGATCCAGTGGTATTCATCCACGAATTTTTTCTTCATCAGGGTGACGATCACATAACCGCCGCCAAAGGTGAATGCACTTAAATATAATGTGGACAGAAATATTTTCCATAATCTCTGTCTGTACTTTTGGGTATCTTTTTCCGGCATATCTTATCTCCTGTTTCTGTTAACATGTAAAAGCCCTCCGGAGCTCTCCGGAAGGCCCTTTGTATCATTTATTTACTTTACATGATGCTCCACCTGTTCAAACGTAAACACATTCAAAAACTGTTTTGCTCTCTCTGTCTTCGGATGTTCAAAAAATTCTTCCGGAGCAGCTTCCTCCACGATCTTTCCATGATCAATGAAAATAACTTTATCCGCTACTGCCTTGGCAAACTGCATCTCATGGGTGACGATGAGCATGGTCTTACCCTGCTTTGCCAGATCCAGCATAACATCCAGCACCTCTCGTACCATCTCCGGATCCAGTGCTGCCGTTACCTCATCGAATAAGAGAATCTCCGGATGCATACAGAGTGCTCTTACAATGGCTACTCTCTGCTTCTGTCCACCGGACAGCTGTCTGGGATAGCTCTTCGCCTTATCAGCCAGACCTACGCGCGCTAACAGCTCCATAGCTTCTTTTCGCACTTCTGCCTTATCACGCTTCTGTACTTTCACAGGTGCCAGCGTAATATTGTCGATCACCGTCAGATGCGGGAACAGTTCATAGCTCTGGAATACCATGCCGATCTTCTGCCGCAGGGTGGTGATATTTTTGCTGCCCTTACGGATATCCATTCCCTGCAGTTTTATCGTGCCACCCTGAATGGGCTCCAGTGCATTAATGCATCGAAGCAGGGTACTCTTACCGCAGCCGCTGGGACCTACCACTACCAGTACGTCTCCTTTTTTCACTTCCAGATGGATTCCATCGAGAATCTTCTGTCCTTCGTATTCTTTTGTCAGGTTCTCTATTTTCAACAATGTCTCTGCCATGTCTTCACTCCATTCTCATTCCAGCCCTGATCCATCCTTAATTCCATTTCTTTTCCAGAGCCCTCGCCAGTACACTGAAGGGCCAGCAGGCAAAGAAATACAAAACGAATACTACAAGGAATACTCCAAAAGCAGCATTGGGACTGCTCATACGATTCGCCTCAATGATCTGCTGCGCTACTTTTAACATCTCCACTACGCCGATCATCAGTACCAGACTGGTAGTCTTGATCATACGGGTGATCAGGTTAATAGACAATGGGATCAGTCGCCGCACAGTCTGGGGAATGATGATGTACAGATATGTCTGTATCTTACTAAGTCCCAGCGCCTCACTGCTTTCATACTGATGCTTCGGGATGCTGATCAGCGCTCCGCGCACCAGATCTCCCATCTCCGCGGTTCCCCACAGGACGAATACGATCACGGATGCCACCTCACCGGATAAGTTCCATCCCAGTGCTCTGGTGGAACCGAAATATACGATGAACAATAATACCAGCTGCGGCATGATACGTATGAATTCCAGATAGACACGAAAAAAAGCTTTCACCACTTTATTTTTTACCGTCATCAGTGCCCCCACCAGGATACCCAGAGGCATACTGATCAGAATGGATACGATACTGATCTTCATGGCTACCCACAAACCCTGCAGCAGGCGGAGCATGTTCGTGCCTTTGAATAATACATCAATCCCCAAATCCGGCATAACGCATCCTCCTCTCCACCAGTGATCCTATGACCGATACCGGCAGCAGGATCAGCAGATAAAATACTACCAGGAGGAACAGGCTCTCCGTAGTCTTATAATAGAGACCGATCAGGTCTTTGGCGGTGAACATCAGGTCCATCAGACTGATGGCGCTGAACACACTGGTCTCTTTTAACAGGAAAATGATATTTGCCACAAATGCGGGAATACTGGTGGACATTGCCTGGGGCAGGATCACATATCCCAACACCTGTCGGGAATTCATTCCCAGACTGATGGCACTTTCACTCTGAATGGGTTCTACGGATTCCAGACCGCTGCGGAAGCTTTCTGCCATATAGCTGCCGCCTAAAAATGCCAGACCGACTACACCGCACAGCTCCGCCGACATCCGGATCCCGATCTTCGGGAAGCCGTAATAGATAAAAAACAGCTGCACCAGAAGCGGTGTGTTACGGCTCAGTTCCACGTAGACTGTCACGATCCACCGCAGCACCGGCACTTTATAGTATTGAACCGCTGCACAGATGAGCCCCACCAGGATTGCAAACAGGATGCCAACGATACCTATTTTCACGGTCAGAAGTGCTGCCTTTTCGTACATGGGCAGATATTTTTCAATAAATTCCCAGTTCATGTATCTATGTCCTTTCCGGTAAAGTTCAAAATAATCTTTTAGATTATATCAAATGTATTTCTCAGATGCAAGAAAAGACTGCGGCGGCAGCTTACGTGCCCCGCAGTCCCCTCTATATCATCTTATTCCCATCGTACCTTACTGTGCGTTTACTTTGCCGCCCTCTACTACCAGGCTGTCCTCATAGTCCAGACCATAGGTGTCTGCCAGAGTTGCTTCGTAATCTGCATGGAAAAAGTTCTCCTCACCCAAAGCTACGATCTCATCATTGATCCAGTCAAGCAGTGTGGTGTTGCCCTTGGAAACAGCGGGAGCAATGGTGTCTGCACTGCCCAGGGAAGGAATACCTACGGTATATCCTTCGTTCTGCAGAGCGAATGCGATAACTTCGGTGTTATCATTTGCCCATGCAACAGAAGTGCCGTTCTCGAAAGCTTCTTTTGCGGTTGCATAGGAATCAAACTTCTGTAAAGGAATATCCGGATAGTTTGCGATCAGATATGTCTCAGCGGTAGTGCCGGAGATTACAATGATGGAATCATCTGCATTCCAGTTGTCTAAGGAAGTGATCACATTATCATCCTTGGATACCACGCCAAGTGACACATTCATATAAGGAGAAGCGAAATCCACTTCCTCTGCTCTCTCGGGAGTTACGGTAAAGTTCGCCAGGATCACGATTGGCTGCCTCTGTAGATACGAAATTCACATCTACCCCCAGGTCTTCGCCGAGTCTTCTTGCATAATACACATCATAGCCCTGATATTCACCGTTCTCATCCACATAGCCGAACGGGTTTTTATCGGAGAATACTCCGATGTTAATGGTTCCGCTCTCCTTGATCTCATCCAGTGTGCGGTATACTGCCTTGCCGTCTGCTGCCGCAGCGCTTCCTGCGTCTGCGGTTTTGCTGTCACTGCTGCCGCATGCGGTCAGTCCCAGTGCCAATACTCCTGTTAATGCCAGTGCCAAAACGCTCTTCCACTCAAACTTCTTCATAATCCTTTTCCTCCTCTTCGATGTCTCATTTAAGTATCGAATCAACTTATGGGTAGGATTATATCTCCTATTTCATACTATGTCAATAGGAAAACAGTAATTTGTTTTTGCTTTTTGCGAAAAAATAAAATCAATGCTATAATACTTTTGTTACTTTTGATTGTAAACAGACCTTGTAACCGGAATTCCGTAAGAGATAATAAAATAATAAAGGAGAACAAAAGGATAATATATGAAAAAACCGATTTCACGTTTCTATCTGCTGTTGGTTCTCGTTCCGTTACTGTTACTGGCGAGCATGGGCGGCTATTACTTTCTGGAAGAAACTGCTGCAGGCAGCGATGTTGTTGTCGTTCCACAGACCCCTGCACCGCCTTCTGCCACACCGGTTCCCGTCCCTACTCCGGAGCCGACCCCCACTCCCTTCCCGGAGCATGACATTACGCTCATGGCTGTCGGGGACAACCTGATGCATCTGGGAGTCGTGGCCAGTGGAAAACAGGAGGACGGAACTTATGATTTCTCCATGCTGTTTCAGGGAATTTCACCCTTCTTAAACGCGGCAGACATCCGGATCATCAATCAGGAAACTGTCATGGGCGGCAATTCCCGGGGATTTTCCGGTTTTCCCTATTTTAATTCTCCTACCGAAGTTGGGGATGCGATTGCGGATGCCGGATTCAACGTGGTCCTGCAGGCATCCAATCATACCGCGGATCAGAAGCTGGACGGCCTGTTGTACTGTGCGGATTTCTGGAAAAACAAGCACCCGGAGGTACTGGTAACCGGTATTCACGAAGACGCTTCACAGGCAGATGACATTCCGTTACTTACCATCGATGATGTCACTTTCGCCATCTTAAATTATACCTACGGTGCCAATACCGAGACACTCCCCTTAGATCTGCTTGGGCATCTGAATCTTCTGTGTGCCGTAAATGAGAAAAACGGACAGATGGACTTCACCACGCTGAACCCGCAGGTCTTAGAGGATATCTCCCGGGCAAAAGAACTGGCAGATATCGTCATCGTCTGTCCTCACTGGGGGACTGAGTATTCCTCCAAAATCTCAAGCTATCAGGAAAAATGGGCACTGGAGATGACAGAAGCCGGTTCCGATGTCATTATCGGAACCCATCCCCATGTGGTAGAGCCTGTGGAATGGATCACCGCAGAAAACGGCAATGAGTCTCTGTGCTATTATTCGCTGGGCAATTATGTGTCCACCCAGAAAAATGCTCTCAGCATGTTAGAGGGTATGGCCTGGCTGACTTTTCACGTTGCAGAGGACGGTGTCTCCATCGAGCGGAAGACCACCGGTGTGATCCCGCTGGTCTGTCAGTACACCTCCGGACCGGTACGGTTTGAAAATGTCTATCTGCTGGAAGAATATACCGAAGAGCTGGCGGCCTCCCACGGCATCCGCAATTATGCCGGTGTGGTCCTTCATCTGGAAGACCTGCAAAAATGGAGCGACGAGATCCTCGGTGATTTCGTACTCACCAAAGATCAGGCGCTCCATAATTTCAAAACCGATTCTATTAATCAATAACGTTTCTCATACCGATGATGGGACTGTAGTCCACAGCACTGATAATGACACCTTTCCGTGAATTGGCGGAATGGATGATCTGTCCGTCACCGATATACAGTCCTACATGGGTACAGCTCTTCCCTCCATTGGAACTATAACATACAATATCTCCTGGCTGAAGTTCTTCAGAACTGATACTGCGTCCGGCACCGGAATACTGTCCTCCCGGTGTACGGCTGATAGAATAGCCGAACTCCGCATAGATAAAGCAGGTGAATCCGGAACAATCTGTACCTCCTGACAGACTGGAACCTCCGTGTACATACCGGTTGCCCAGATACTGCATGGCATAATCAATGATTCCCTGTCTGAGCTCCGCATTTGAGGTATAAGTTGTAGTGGGAAGTGTGATGTTCGTGATCACCTCCGGGGCATCCTGCTCGGCAGTCTGTTCTCTTGCCTGCAATGCCTTCTGCGCGGCAATTTCCGCCTGTTCCTCTTCTATTGTCTTCGCATAGATAAATTCTTCCGAGATCGTAACATATTCCGCAGAGACATAGCCTTCCTTGCTGTCGGTGTACTGTACCTTCAGCCAGTCTCCGTCATTCTCCAGAATTTTTACCTTTTCTCCATTGTCAATGTAACCAATTCTTTTTGCATCTGTGGCAGGATCCTGTCTCACATTCAGACGGTCTGCGATAACAACAGCATATCTGGTCACATAATTGTCTACAACCTCAGCTGCTGCATCTCCATAGATGAAAAACTCTGCCTTGATATAACCCTCCACATTACCGGAGATGATCCGGAACCAGTCCTGATCCTCTCCTGCCACATCCAGGATCTGTGCCACCGCTCCGTCATAGATTTTGCCCACTACGGCACTGTCCGTGTTCGGTTCTGTCCGGACATTGACGTAATTCGTCACATTGGCGATCGCTAACGACGCATATTCATCTGCGGTCGTATCCTCTACGGAAGCTTCGTCTACCGGGACATCCTCCGGATCTGACACCCCTTCCAGTGCTCTGGGATCCTCCGTCTCGCCACCCTGTACCGCCAGCAGATCCTCTATGGTAATCTGTCCGGTAGCCGGGATCGGCTCGACACCGATCTGATGTATTTCTGCCGCATGTACTTTCTGTACCGAGGCTTCACTCTGTATTTTTAGTTCTCCGTTTCCTGCTGCCACCACCATACTGACTCCGGTGAGAGCTACCGCCAGTGCCATGAACATTCTTTTTTTCATTATAATCCCTCAGCATCCAAAAGTGAATATAAAACTCCTTCCCTTATGGAATTTTTACAAACACATATTTTCTCCACATGAAAATACTTTGCAATTGTTTTAATAATTATAATTCCCGGCACAAGTGTATGAATTCTTTCAGCCTTAACTTTCAATATTTTATTAAAGTCTTCTTTATTGTTATATTTGAGTTCATCCAACACTTCATCCAACAAATAAACTGGAAATGCATCTTTTTTTTCATTAATGAAATTGAGATGAACCAATAATTTTTTAAGATTTCTTACAGTTCCACCTACACCAAACAAATATTTTTTATGAGTTTTAACCAAACCCAAATCTTCAATTTCTTTAATTACTCTTTTTTCAATATTTTTGGATTCCTTTTTATTTGGAAACATGATTCCAACATAATCTTCATAGCATGATAGAGATCCCACCGGCAAACTTCCTTTATCAACAGGAGTTTTATTTTCAAAAACAATTATTTCAGAGCTGCCTCCACCAACATCAATAAGAATCCCATCATCACTGCTCAGTCCTGTGCTTTTAACTGAATTGAAACTTAGCTGTGCTTCGGTTTCATCATCAAGAATATGAATATCCACACCAATCTTTTCTTTTATAAAATTAATTATCTCATAAGTATTTGAAATATTTCTCAAACTGGCTGTTGCAAAGAAATATCTTCTGGCAACATTCAATAAATTCATAATTTTATTAAATTTATTTAATATTGATGATAAAATATTTATTCCTTCATCGTTTAATTTACCGTCATCACGATAAGCAATAAGCCCTGCTGTTTTCTTTTTAGAAAAAACTGATTTGATTTTATTATTTTTATATTCATATATTTTTAATCTGATGGTATTTGAACCAATATCTACAATTCCATATAACATTTTTATCATTCTAATTTATTTATTTGAAACTAATACCTTCTCACAATTTTAGTTTCATTATCTATTGCTTAATATTTATATAAAAACTACTATAAATACTCAAAATTATCAATTTTTAAATATCTCCCAACCACTCCAAATATTTTTTAAAAAATAATACAATCCATTAACAACATATTAATAAAACTTCAATCAATATATAAATTAATAAAAAAAGGAGTAAAAAATATGGATACAACCATGATTATTTTAGCAGTAATTATAATAATCATACTTGCTATTGTATTATATCTCATTAGCGGATATAATGGCCTTGTTAATGCAAGAAACAGAGTTAAAAACAGTTATTCTCAAATTGATGTTCAGCTCAAAAGGAGAAATGACTTAATACCAAATCTTGTTGAAACTGTTAAAGGTTATGCAGGTCATGAAAAAGATGTATTTGAAAATGTAACCAAAGCAAGAAGCGGTTTGATGAATGCAGGCAGCGTTAAAGAAGTTAGTGAAGCCAACAATGCTTTAACTGGTGCATTAACATCACTGTTTGCTATTGCTGAAAATTACCCTGAACTGAAAGCAGACCAAAATTTCAAAGAA
>OHUY01000797.1_pt1 | contig 9616 bp, 7 predicted proteins | sample 1579301 | NCBI WGS metagenome assembly OHUY01 (sample SAMEA3882520, study PRJEB24775) | human gut metagenome | biome: human-associated habitat; feature: intestine environment; material: feces | place: Netherlands | collected 2009/2010
TCTAAGTGCTCATCTTCTCAGAAATAGATAATCCTGCTGCATCATCTGCTGCACGGTTGATCTTGTAACCAGAAGATAACTTCTCTGTTGACTTAGCCTGTGTAGATGTTGTAATGTTGAGCATTCTGTTGGCGTTCATCGCCTGCATGTTGTGTTGTACTACCATAATATTTACCTCCGTGTTGTTTTTCCTCCCGAACTCCGTTTCGGGATGATATTATTTTGGTCTGTACTCGACATAAATCCCTAGGTTAATTTATGTCGATTATGCAACAATTCTTTATAAAATGTTGCACCTTTTTGTTTACACCATATATATCGGTCCTCATTTCAAAACCTTAACCCCTTTATAGAACTTTTTTACTGTTTTTTCAAAAAAATTTTCAAAGCCTTATTAAAGGTGCACGGACAGGAAGATATCGTCCCGTTCATCCTGCGTAATTCCAAGGTATCGCTTCGTGATTTCATAAGATGAATGATTGTAAATGTCCATCAATAGTGCCGGTTGGACTCCTTGTTTCCAGGCATGATAGCCAAAAGTCTTGCGCAGTGAATGGCAACTGATATGTTCTTCGTGAATGGATTTTTCTGCGGCTGTCCGTACAATGCGATATGCCTGCGAACGGCTGAGTGGTTTGTTTTGCTGGCTTTTTGCAGAAAAAACATAATCTTCCGGGTTGGGTTCCTTCATTATATAGAAGTCGGACAATGCTTTTTGCGACTCCGGGCAAAGTGCTATTTTGCTTTTTTTCCCTGTTTTATGTTCTATGATCTGTAAATGCGTACGGCATTTTGTTGTTTTGAAATCAAATACATTTTTCCATTGAAGCGTCAATATGTCACTGATGCGCAGTGCGGTATGAAGTCCGATAACGATCAATGTGTAGTTGCGCTGATTGGGTTGAGTGGTTGCATAGTAATTAATGAATTGCGAAAGTTGCCGTGAATCGCGGATTGGCTGTGTTGTTCCCATGGTTCCTCCTTATGTGTGTGATAGGTTTGCTAAAAAGTCAAACATACCATACAACATTTTATAAAGAATTGTTGCATACCGGCCGGAGTTAACCTAGGGACTCTCGCCGGACGAAACCAAATAATATCATCCCGAAACGGATTTCGGGAGAAAACAACATGGAGGTAAAATTATGGTAGTACAACACAATATGCAGGCGATGAACGCCAACAGAATGCTCAACGTAACAACATCAACACAGGCGAAGTCCACAGAGAAGTTATCCAGCGGTTACAAGATTAACCGTGCAGCAGATGATGCAGCAGGACTTACAATTTCTGAGAAGATGCGTAAGCAGATCAAGGGATTGGATCAGGCTTCTACAAACGCTGAAGATGGTGTATCTGCAGTACAGACCGCTGAAGGTGCTTTAACAGAAGTTCACTCTATGTTACAGAGAATGAATGAGTTAGCAGTACAGGCTTCTAACGGAACAAATAGCGAGTCTGACCGTTCTGCAATCCAGGATGAGATTTCCCAGTTAACAACTGAGATTGATCGTGTATCTGAGACAACAAAGTTCAATGAGACATATCTGTTGAAGGGATCTGATGGAACAAAAGATTATGTGTTAAATGCACATGATGCAGGTTTAAAAGGGACTTTAAACACTGTTGGAGAAAAAGCAACATTTTCTACTGATTTTGCAGTTGGTGATAAGGTAACAATTGCAGGCAAGGAATATACTATTGGAGAACCAGATAAAACAAAAGCAACTGACCTTATTAAAAATGCAGATGCAGGAAAAACTTTAGATGTTACCATTGATGGAACAAAGTATTCAATTGATGAAAATGGAAATGTCAAAGATGCTGATGGAAATGATCTTTATGTCAAGACAGCTGATGGATCGGCAGCTGCTAATACAAATGATAAAGTGAAATCTTCAGCAGACTTTACTACGGCAAGTAAATTTAAAGATAATACCCCTGCAGATGCTAATAATGAAAAATTAACAACAGCGGGATTAAAGAATATAATTGGTGGAGGTTCTACAGTTAGTGATGGAACAACAACAGTTACATTAATGACAGATGTTAAAGGCGCTAAGAATGCAGCTGGTAATGATGTTGCTGATGGTGTTGATGACAAAGATGCATCTGTTATCTCATTAGATCATGCAAGAGAGCTTATCAAAGGCGAACTTGAAAAAGCTAATAGCATTGGTTCTGATTCTCCTGTTACAGTAACAGACAATCAGGATGGCTCTTTCTCATGGGATTTGGGTTCTGCAAAAGTTGCTAATACATTATCCTTTAGTTTACATGTTGGTGCGGATGCTGATATGACTAATAAGATTAATGTTGATATTGAGTCTATGAGCTCGGCTGGACTTGGAATTAAGGATCTTAATGTAAAGGATAAAACTGGAATGGCAGCAACATACGCTATCGATGCTATCGCAGACGCTGTAGCAAAGGTTTCTTCCCAGAGATCTGCACTTGGTGCTGTTCAGAACCGCTTAGAGCACACAATCGCTAACGTTGACAACGTTGTTGAGAACACCACATCTGCTGAATCACGTATCCGTGATACAGATATGGCTGAAGAGATGGTTAACTACAGCAAGAACAATATTCTTGCTCAGGCAGGACAGTCTATGCTTGCTCAGGCTAACCAGTCTAATCAGGGTGTACTTTCACTGTTACAGTAAAAGTAAGTTATTATTTCTATATAGGGAACCTCAATTGGGGTTCCCTATTAGTAATAAAATAAGATAAAAATGCATATACATATTTTGTAGGAGTATATGTATAGGGTGTGCTATGAATAGAAAAATAAGAAATGCAATAATTAATTTGCTAAAACAATATTTAATAAAAAACGGATTATATAATGAAGATAACAGGAACACAGAACAAACGGAAAAACCAATACTCATTCTTATTACAAGAAAAGGGTATTGGCTTTTCCGTTTGCTCTATGATGAATGGTGTGATGAATCGACCGTTGACTTGCGCATATTTAATCAATTTACCATATACAGTGACCGATATCTTACAAAGGTTATTGAGCCGGAAATTTTTGAAGGCAAAAAGGTGTTAATTTTTGATGATATTATGGTCCATGGTAATAATCTTTTCTATTATTATGTGATGTTGGAAAAGTGGAAAGCAGAAGTTACGCCTTTATCTTTGGAGTGCAATCTGAGTTTATATAATGTGAAATCGGGAGATAAGACCAAGGAGTCCATTTATAATTTATTTCATACAAAAAAAGATTTATATGAAGATGTTATTGAACAATTTTGGGCAGCGCAAGACAAATACAAAAATTATCGGTTTTGGTTGACTTACGATGATCTTGCAGATGATTCCGTATATCAGCTTTTTCTTTTTCAGAAAAACTTGTGCCCGATGTCTATGGATCTGCCGATTATTGGACAGAAGGCATCGGAAGAAAATAAAATAAATCGCTATGTGACTCTGAGTAAGGAGCAATGGGAACTGATCCGGTCACAGAGGCAGAGATGGAATTTTGTTGAGAACATAGAAAATATCAAAGATTCTTATAAAATAAATGCTTCTTTTTTTCAGGCAAATGAATGTTTTCATCAGTTAAGCTTATGGGGTGAAATACAGGATTGTATTGTGAAATGCAAATACGAGGAAGATGAGAGTTCGGGTAATGTAAAAGCAGTTTTTGTGCCATATGTTATTTTTAAATCCATGAGTTATTTTCATGTTGCAAATCTGTTTTGTGAATTATATGAGAACACAACATTCGAAGCTTATTTAAAACAGAAAATGGAAGTTGGTGAAATGCCGCTAAAACAGAAATTGTTTGAAAAGATAAAAGAGTACACGAATCTGTACTGTCTGCTATACCGGTCAATTGTATGGTATTTTAGTATATTTATAGGCAATCGCTTTATTAAATTTTTGGAGGAGAATGGGGTTGAACATCCGGAATATGATGAGAGATTTATGGAACATCATATGCAGGATGAGTTAAAAGATACAATCCGTGATTTGTGTGAAGACACGGAATCATTGGAAAAAAAGTTAGCGGTAGGAAGTGTAAATACAACTCCAAACATTGATGACGAAATGGATCAGGAATACATGGAAGAATTTTGGCAGTGGGCTTTTTTTGATTTGAAAAAAAGTATTGTAGATATGCAGTTTCAGAAAAATAGAGATTTTAAGGATATTATTTCCATCGATCAAATGGAAAGTCAGCTTGCGGAATTCATGGAGGAATGTAACCGTGCAGAATTACGATATATTCTCACAAAAATCATTGTGCTATTGCAGGAAGAAAGCAGCGTAAGTAATTACATTATAAATGATCAGAAGAATGGTTTTGTAAGGAGCGGATTTCGTCCGGCTGAAAACGGTATGAGAATTGTAGAGGAGAGTGCAAAAGAAATTTTGCCGTATGTATATGCTTTCTATCTGCAAATGGGGGATGAAGAAAAATATACCAGCAATTATCAAGTTTTTATGGATCGCTTAGAAAGCTACTTATATAGTGAGCAAATATTTGAGTATCATTTAGATCCAAGTGCGTTTTTGTATTATGAAGGTTTCTTTTATCCGGAAGAAGATAATGAAAGTACAAGTATCGCGAAAAAAATGTCTCAGGTTCGATTTCTGATCGGGGAGTATTTGGATGGTGATACGCATGAGTATGATAATGCATTTACCTTGGTAAGTAATTGGGAGTTTTAATATGGTTGAAACAGTAAACATTTTTGATAGCCTTGCTACTTTAACGCCGGGGATTAACTGGTTATTGAGTGATCTGATGGAGATCGCTATGGCAAAAGGAACCGGTAATGAAAACGGGGCAGGTGAAAGCTATTTGGATGGCATACCATTGGATGATCTGTGTAAGACAGCAATCGCTGCGTTAAATGTATCCAAGATGAAAAGTTATATCAGTAAAGTAAAAAGTGATTTTGACATTAAAGATAAGGATGAAGTCATAAGGCAGAGTGTGAAAAAAATATTGTCACTAAATACAGTTGTTTATACGGATGTAAGCGGAAAAATAAACGAGCTGCCGGATAAAGAATGTGTAAGGATCATAGGATCTGCAAAGCGTGAGCCGGAGGGAAGAATTTCGTTTTTTTATGCGTTATCTTTATATAAGTATGTATATGAGAAAAGTGATAATACTGAAGAAAATGCGTTGTTTTGGGCGGAACATATAGAAATTCCGTACCGGGTTAATTTATATCGCGTAAGAGGACGTGAGGTCGGGCGAAAAAATGTGAAGTTCTTTTGGGATTTATCACAAAGTGGTAAGAGAAAAAATAATCAACTTTCTGTTTGTTCCCCACAGGAATGGGAAAACAAAATGAGAAAGTTTATAGAGGATGAAGTGGTTAATAGCAAAAGATATGGATATTTCGAAAATATGGATTTAGACCGGATTGCAAGAAGTATTCCATATGTTGTCGCGAAGGAGGAGGATTATGAGGAGTCAGTTCAGGGAACGATATATGATGGCGAAAAGTGTGAGGGGTTGCTGTAATAAGGAACTGGATTCACTGGAATTATCTCAGGCGGATACGTTTATTGAGTTCTGTTTTGAGATGGAATGTGCACATAAATATGAGGGGAAGGATGTTTTAACGGAATGGCGTCTGCACAAGGCTCAATATTGTGGAATTATGGATACGATTATCTATGATTTTGGTCATTTCAGCCGCCACGATGCAAGCCATTCTATTAGTATTCTTGAAACCATGGAATTGGTCATTGGAGATGAGAGAATTGTAAAGTTATCCAGAGGAGATCTGTGGCTTTTACTGGAATGTGCATATTCTCACGATATCGGTATGGCTGTGACCGGAAGTGAGCTGTATGAATTGTGGAGAAATCCGGATTTCAAGGAATATCTTCTCAATTGTCTCTCATCGAAAGATCCGGATGAAAAAGAGGCAGCACAGTATTATCAGGATATGGATGATGCTTTGCGAAAGAAAGAATATAACAATGAGGAAAAGAAAGATAAAGATATTTTTAGTGATATCTGGCCTGCCCGTATTGTAAATTACGTTAAATGGCTGGTTACAGGATATATTCGCAGGCTGCACAGTAAGCGAAATTCTTTGGTAAGAAAACGCATAATCCAATTACAGGATAAGAAGGTTCCACAGAGACTGTATGAGATGGCAGCGCTCATATCGGAGCTGCATGGCGAAGATTTTGAAGAACTTTTAAACCAATTGAATTATGAAGAAAAAGGAATTCGGGCAGAATCTATTTATCCGCGTTTTGCCGCCGCTATGTTGCGTCTGGGCGATGTTTTGGATGTGGAAAATAACCGGTTCTCAGAGTTTGCGGTTGAGCATATGACCCAAATGCCTTATGAGAGTATTCTGCATAAGATGAAACATGAATCGATCACGCATATTGTCATTTCTCCGGAAGTAATTCAGCTGGAAGCAGAATCGGATGATATGAATGTATGTCGATGTGCGCAGAGGTGGTTTGATCTTGTAAACAAGGAAGTTGAAGATCTGATTTACGGATGGAATGAGATCGCACCACCGGCTTTATTGGGATGTACCTTAAAAAGAAGTCAGTGCTATGTGTATTTTGTTAATGAATCCAATACAAGGGTGCGCTATGAACTGGCAAAACAAAAGTATTTTGAGGTAGATAAAGATAAACTTACGGATTTGATGACAGGTACGAATATCTATTCCAACAAAATGGATTTTATTCGTGAGTATTTGCAGAATGCGATGGATGCCACCAGAATCCAGATGTGGATGGATATTAAAAAAGGTCTATACGAGGATTTCATTGATCCGCAGATCGTTCGTGATGAAAATCTGCAGCCTTTCGATATTCCAAAAGAGGTCTATGATAAATATAGCGTAGTTCTCAAAGTCGAGGATATTCCCGGTGATTATGAGAATATATTGATCGTAATCGAGGACGACGGAATTGGCATGGAAAAAGATTGCATATCGGTTATTTCAACGATCGGAACCGGTTGGAGAGGTCGAAAGAAATATGACCGTATTATTAAGGAAATGCCAAGATGGATGCGCCCGACCGGCGGTTTTGGAATCGGAATTCAGTCTGCATTTATGGTAACACAATCGGTTAAGGTATTGACGCAGACAAGTGAGGAGGTAAGTGGTCGAAAGATTACATTGAATTCTCCGAAGAGGGGGAGTGAAGTTATTGCAGAAGAATATGTTTTGGGACGACATGGTACAACGGTTGAGATGAAGGTCCCAAGGGAAATATTTCTGAAGTGGAATGCGTCGATTAAAAAGGATGATTTGGTTGAGTATGAGGCAGTATCTATAAACAATCCATATGTATCAAAGGATGAGACTGTTTTTGAAAAGGAAAAACAATTATTTTACATAAAAGAGGTTTTAGGACAATATTTGAAACAGATTATACCAAGACCATTTGTTAATGTTAAGGTGAAGGTTTCGGGGTACAAAGCGAGTCTTTTCACGTTACATGAGATCAATTATAGCAAGGAAAAATCCGCCTTGATTGATGGAAAATATATTATTTTAAATGAACCTAATAATAGTGGGGATGGACGGCGAAAGTTAGAAATCTGGGATTGTCAGAATAATGTTTTTGTACAGATATCCTTGAAAGAGGGTAAGAAAGGTAGGGGTATCGTTTGCTTTAAAGATGTGCGTATGACAGAGACTGCTATCGCGCCGAAGATATTGTTAGATCAGTTGGATTTTTATATTGACTTTTTAGGAATAAAGGTTAAGGAATCCATGAAAATTCATCGTAATGCATTCCGGGAGGGATTCAAATTCGAAGCATATGTTATGCGATATTTGCAGCTTTATTTGCAGTCTCATTTTTTTGAGCCGGAGGTTAGTGAAATATGTCTGATACAGATGATGTATCTGAATCTGAATAAGGAAGCCAGAGATTTTTATAAACAGAAAATTGAAAAAGCCAAAGACAGTTACAGTAATGTATTTTTGATTGGTTTTACTATAACAGTTGACACAGAAGAAAAAAAGTTTGAAAATCCAGATAATTTACAAGTTACAGACGGAAGTCCGCTTCAAACTTTGGAAAAGGCGCAGGATATAGGCGGGGATGAATTTGGCAGTGCATTGGCTGCTATTGGTAACGGAACCGTAAAGATTATTGGAAAGAAGTTTAGCCTGTTTGATATTTATAACAAGTACTTTAAAGAAGATCCTGACGATAAAGATGAAAAGATGTTTTTGGTTACTACAAAAAGTAGGGAGTCCTATACAGGTGAAAAAGGTATTTTTTGTAACATGAGTGATATACAAAATGCATATATCAGAAGAATGCATTCATCTCAAACGGATCATGATGATATAAAGAACGTAGAAAAAGGTACCGAAAACGAAAAAGAGAAGGAAAAGATTATGGATTGTCTGCTGGAGCAGGGGGTGATAGACGATGATTTCCTTTGGAAGTTGCTGTCGCAGAATCATGAATTTTCAAGACAGAAAATACGTCTAACGTATAGAATTAAAAAGGATGATCCTTTATCCACAATCATATTCTGGCAGTTCAAAAGAAAAGTTGAGACAGTCGATCATAATGGATCATTAGAGTTCTTTTATGAAATGTCCTGGGAGCAGAGAAGGGATGCATTTTTTAAAGATTATCCAAAGGAGTATGCTTCTTTGGCAGTATCGGAAATCCCATATCTTGAGAAACAAATAGGAGATAACGATACTTTTGTGATTCCTCCAATGTCAGGAAAATGGATTTCTGAGTATAGACAGAAAATGGATTATGATCGTTCTATGGGCAGAAAGACCGTTTCTAAGCAGATGTTTGTAGAAATGGTTATGGGACAGGATATTGATTATCCGACAGAGTATTTTGGCTATCTTATGCATTGGGTAATGAATAATGCGGTAGATAAAAATGTAAGAGGTGATGCACAGGCGGTGTGGAATCTCTACCGTAAATATGTTTATGGAATATATGATATCAATTTAAGCCCTTTTAAAAGGATTACAGAACGAAAGGATGAAAAATGAACTGTGAAAAGGGAACGAAATAATATGCAAACATGTTATTATGAAGGTAGTTATGAAGAAATTGTACAAGCGTATATTGAGTATTATCATAAACGTGCGTCGAGATGCAAGTGGTTTTATTATAGCTTGAATATTTTAAAAATAGGACTTGTTGTCAGTATTCCGGTATTACAAAGTATAGACCTAACCAAAAATTGTGCATGGATTCTGGCACTTGTTTCCGCACTGATTTTATTTGTTGAATCGATTTTGGAATTAACGCGTGTTCTTGAAAAATGGACTCTGAGCCGCGACACTTGTAATAAGTTATTAAGTATACAAAGGCGATATGCAATTCGTAGCAACCAAGAAGTAACCGATGAACAAATCGGATATATGGAAGCTGTTGAAGACGCTGTTGGTGATGAAGCACGAAAATGGTATGCGGGCACTTGTAAACAGAAAGAAGAATCTTCCTCAAATTAGCAGTATAAAGAGTAGTAAAACAAGTCTTTGATCAAAATATAATACAAGGGTAATATAAAAGAAACGATGCCACCCGCTGAAATTTAATGGGTGGCATGATTTCTTTATGCTTCCACAAGCATTGATTTTATCGCTTCGTTGTATTCTTCTTCAGAATA